>Ga0068629_1000138_pt1 | contig 16630 bp, 19 predicted proteins | sample InSIn3gowninarea_FD_77432 | JGI IMG/M metagenome (GOLD analysis project Ga0068629, IMG submission 77432) | Clean room microbial communities from NASA Spacecraft Assembly Facility at Jet Propulsion Laboratory, Pasadena, California, USA -... ...
TCGCTCACTGTCGCTGGGTTAGTACATTGGGCCAGACGCCATGTCAGAAGCTTACATCTCAGGAGCATCTTGGTACGGCGCAAAGCTGTTAGCCATCTTATCTGAGATGTTTAACCCTCTTTGAGCCGTGTCGTTCGAATATTGGTTGGGGTGAGAGAATAAAAGCTCCTGCAAACTGGGGAGGAGGGTAGTAAACGGGTTTCTAGCACCACCTCGATTATGCGTTGACAAACCACGCGTTGCCTATCATGATATCGGAAATTACGGCGAGATTTACCTACGTTCTGCTGTGAAAGGACGACTTGCTCTAGCATGAGGGAATACCACGTAGGTATCCAGTGAAGAGTTCTCGAAGCGTGCCTTAATGCAAGGTTTTGATACATATAGTGTTTTCAAGCTATCTCTACATAATTGTGTTCGAAGCATGCTTAACCACCTCAAGTCTTGCCTCTCACACCCCTTACTCTTCCTATACTGCTCGAGCCACGCCGGGTACCACTTGGACCTCTTAGCATACTCGTATTTGCAGAACTGGTTGTCGAAGCAGGTGCTGTGCTAGTAGTTGACCCCCTCCCTATACCTCTACCACGTCCTCGAGTGCTGGGTCTCGGCGGTCGTGCGGCAGCCTCAACTGTACGTTTCTCCTCTTCTTCAGATTTACGAGCAACGGCGGCCTTCCTTTCTTGTTCTTCCAATTCACGTCTTTCCGCGGCATCTTGCTTTGCTTGTGCTTCTTCTTCCACATCTGCAATGTCTTGGCTGGCGCCTTGCCATGTAGGATCAAGAATGAGACGTTGATTGTGTTCGGTCTGTGACAGTATCCGAGTCCAGGTATTTAACAACGATGAAGCAGCGCTAACAGTAGAATTGACGGTCTGGTCAGATCAGCTATTGGTTCCCAAAGATGTGATATACCTACCTTCATGTTCGCTTTGGCTTTTTCTAGACTCTGGAGCAAACCTTCTATAGATTCATTAACTTTCTTAATACCGGCCAACTCTTGTCTCAAGCTCTTTTCGCGCGACTTCTCAGCCTCGACATTCGAGTCCGACACTCCATGACTTGCATTTCTGCTTTGAGGTCTAGCTTTTGACGTTGATGGTGTATGTTCGTCAATGACAATTGAGAAGTCATCATCATTTGCCGCCATTCTTATCGATCTTGAAATCAAGTCCAACGTCTATCTTAGATAATAAGTCGTCGAGAGCCAATGACACTGATGCGCACACAATATTATGATTATTGTTGACAATTGACGCAATTTGTTTAAGCACTCTACGCGCTGGGACGCGTTGTGAAGATAGCGCGGAAACTGCAGTGGAGCTTTAAGGGTGTGCGCCATGACACCAGCCACCAGCACTTCCAGACCGGCATCCCAACCTCCCGTCGTCACTCCTACTCCGAGCAACGTCGACATCCGCTTTGCTGCTCTTTCCGCTCCTAGGACCCCTCCTTGCAGTATGTGCTAGTTTGCATTTTGTCACACACGCATCTTGTAGCAATACTCCGTTCATTGTATACGAATCACCATTTTGTGCGCACGAAGTTTGATCAAACAACAGATCTTGAGTGACAATTCACTTTGGTATCACTTTAGAATCGATTGAAATAGTTATCCTTGGAGCGCTCGTTTGCACATTCGTCACCGCCATGGCATCGACACCTCCTACACAGATCAAAGCCGCGCCTTGCACACCACCTACGCCGCTACACGGCAGCGCTTACCATTCAAAAGCTTCACCTTCATCTTCGCGATACAACACTCGATCAAGTGTACAAAAGACACCTGGCTCTGCAGAGACAACTAGCACCCAAACTTTTCAGTTCACTCGTACTTCACGATCCTCACAACCCGACCTTCACTCCAGTATTCTCCACTCTACACAACTTACACCTAAAAGAACATCCACTCGTCGCGCGCAGGTTATATCACCGGTCTCGCCGAACTCTGTCTCAAACACACGTTCGCCTGCGCGAAGCACGAGACTCTTTCATCTTTCAAGTACAACTGTCATGTCAGAGGGTATGCTTCCAACTCCTGTCAAAACACCACAAAAGAACAAAGACATGAAGTCAAACATGGCTGCGCGTATTCTATTCCAAGATCACACCAGCACAGTTGCAAGTCCTCGAAAGCAGAAAAAGCGACGACATAATGGCTTTTCCCTTGAAAGCTTCGCCGAAAACAACGAAGCTCAAAGCTCAATTCCGATCTTCACCGATTCCAGAGATCACATTCCAGAAGTCGATGCCAGCGAGGACAACCCTTTCTATGTCAAGCCAGAAGAAAAGCAAGTTTCGAGCCACAGAGTCAAAGGCACTTCAAAGCGTCGGAAGGTCTCCTCAGAAAAGGCTCTGGATCCACAAGTCGAAGATGCTATTGAGAAAGATGAGGGCATGGTCTACATATTGTAAGTCAATCTCAGGTATTGTTTTCTGTGCGCCATACTAATATGTTTCTTAGTCGAGGAAAGAAGGTATATCGACGATTTGATGACCTAGGTGATGAAGAAGAAGTCATCGATCCCGAAGAACTTGGCCTCCTCCAACGTGAGAGAGGTGGTAAGGAAATTGCGGCACCACTCAAAACTCTAACACGAAAGTCGATCAAACCTCGACGACTATTCCAAACCGAGGAGAAGCAGCAACAGAAGTTCCATCATACCGACGAAGAGGCCGAAACAGAGATCGAAGATAACCGAGAAGGAAGTGCCAGCGAGCAAGAACTACCGAGCCCTTCGCGGGCGACGAGTTCGAAGGTCCCAGGAGCAGCTTCTGCAAGCGGCGGTAAGAAGAGAAGCCCGTTTGATTCTTGGCCACGACTCAAATCTGGCGATCGGTCCTCCCTGTCTGTTCCTGCCTCCAAGGGTCGAAAGCGCACGGCGACCGAAGCATTGAACACTTGATCGTTTGACACGATGTGTATACCATACCAAGTTCGGTATGTGAGAACCTGAGCCTGACTGCGTTTATGGATCACGATAGCGATTACCACCTAAAACTGACTACGAGAACTTTCAGCAAATGGTTCAAGGTGGTTAACGAATGTTTACTGGAGCTGGCATAGCATATCGATCACAGCGATTCGATGATCTCCAAATGTTTTTGTCTTCCAACGTTTCTGAAGAAGGACATACTTGCTATTAGTTTAGTGATGTTGTCTATTTTATAGAGGTTAAACTGCTGGCAGCACCTCCACACGGAGAGCTGCTTCTTTAATGATTACTGCTGAAGGCAATCCACAAAGAGTCCTTTTCCTATGCGTCTTGCGTGCGAAACAGAAGTATACATTTGTCTACTGTTAATCATAGATGTCCTAATGTTCCATAGATTGTTGCTAGGCTCAGGCAAGAAGTGCCTCGAATTTTAAACTGATGTCGACTAACACAGATCGAAGAGACAGTACTATTACTAATCACGAATAGATTGCAAAGGAATGATATTTGTAGACCACATGCCGTACAAAGCATCCTAGCCACAATGCCGTTGAGCTTGGTTCCATTGCCTACTGTAGTCGCTGATCTGTTCAACCATCAAGAGACGACGTTGCTTTCATAATCCCGCTCTGAATGAAGGATTTTGGTTGTAACGTTCGCGCAACTGCCCAGAATGTTGCTAGAAAGCCCATAGTATGGGAGTGTTGTCGTAAGAAGTGGTTTCGCGGACTCGCACGTATGGCACAGACATTACCAATCGAGATTTCACGACCTTAACATCGCTTCCATCGCGGATCATCTGCCACAAGACAAACTTACAGGCTATTAGAACTACAATGACAGGATATCGAGTTCAGAGCTGAGTTGAATCAATGGATATATGCACCGTTTGAGAAAAACGAGTTAGAAAGGAGTGTATTTTATATCTGCGCCACATTGTACCTTATCACCACAGATGACCGATGCACAGTGAGAGCTGTTTCAGGGTATGCCCATAACACATATCTCGTTGCCTTGCCTCGGACAAGGTCTACGAGTTTCAAGCAGCCCCTTCAGATTTACTGAATTGGCACGGAGGATGACAAGTATAGCCAACAAGTCTGTCGGCCCAAATCCAACCATTCACCTCTTCCTTGATTTCGATGGTACACTGACCGAGAAGGATACACTTCATCTCGTCGCACATGCCGGGTATGATCTCCAACAACGCAACAACCGATTACCTCCACCTACACCATGGATAGACATCGTGGATGCATATACCGCCGACTACAAAGCACATAGCGAGTCCTACAGCCCTGCAAAAGCTCAACGATCTACCATACATCAAGAAATTGCATGGTTACGAAGCCTACAGGAAGTCGAGGAAGCATCGGCACAACGAGTCTTTGCCGCCGGCGTCTTCGACAATCTCAGCTATTCAGAAATCATCAACGCAGTAGACAACTCGCTAAGTTCCCAGAATGTTCGCATGAGGAACGGATGGAACGATCTGCTCTCGTGTATAAACAACCACAACACAGGACCTGGCATTCAACAATCTTCACCCAGCATAGAGATCCTGAGCGTCAATTGGAGCGCAAGTTTCGTAGAGAGAGTCATAATCCAAAGTGCGTGCTCAGAACACGTCGACTACAAACACACGACACTCAACACGACCTCAAACACGATACCCCAACCACCCTGGCTGTCCAACCTCAAAGTCTACGCCAACGAAATTCCCTCCATAAACCCACCATCCCCATCCAGAATCAACGCAGTCCCCATGCGCACAAGCGGAGACAAAGTCCGCCAATTCCACGCGTGCTGTTCCCCCTTCGTCAACACAACAACACGCTCGATATACATCGGCGACTCCACGACCGACCTCGAATGTCTAGTTGCAGCCGATACTGGCATATGTATTCGTGATGATCCCTCGGGCAGTAGCCAGCAGGATCTTGCGGAGACGTGCGAACGCATGGGTATACAGGTGAGCCGCATCAGCCGGAAGGAGGGTTTAGATCGAGTTTCCGGGAGGCTTTGGTGGGCACGCGATTTTGTGGAGGTTAAGGAGTGGATTGAGGATATTATTGAGGGATGATGGGGAGGGGGCATACATTATCTGCGCTGGGTTGCTGTGAATGTTACGTTAAGTCCTATCACGACTTTCTACGACGAATCGGACAGACTATAGAATGTCAGCATTGAATGGTCTCGCGCTTCCAGTTGGCCATTAAACAAGTCTTGACTGGGAATTTACACACCAAGACACTTTCAAACTGCCAGTCGTACACAATCGAGTCACTCGGCGATGGGTAGACCGTGCACAGAACCATATCTACTTAGATATACAAGACCAGTATATCAAAAACACATCCATAAATTATATGTAAATTCATCTTGAAGTAACTGTATTGTATCTTCCCGAAGTCTATACCAAGCAAGAAGTACATACTTCTTGATTGTAATACGTACCTACTTATTCGCACACCAGTCCTCTTTCATACTGTAAAATATACCTAGGATGTGGTGGTGGGTTACTTGGATAAACAACGTGAGAGTTTACTGTGGAACAGCCGTGCAGGGCTTGAGTACTTATATATATGTTCTCAGCCCTTTTGAATATCACGGTCAGCTTAAGGCATTGAATGTTGGATTCGAATTCATGGGGAAAGACTATTATGATGCTTGACAGCAGGTGGCTTTTGCAAGACCATGATTAAGAAAAAGTTGTCTTCGAGCCACATGTATAAAATTGCCGAATGAGGGTCCCAATGAGGCACATGTATCTTTAGTACATACACTCACTGTAGCTTAGCAAGTACAGTATCCTTGAAACTCCTAGCATAAGAGATACTCGGTATGTACATGTATATGTAGTGTACAGTATATATGGAATCGTTATCTATAAAATATGTAGTATATAGTGCATAATGTGCACAAATCTCACGTATACCTCCCTCCTTATCTACCTAGGCACGATAAATCTTACCATGTACGAACTATCTCCTACTCCCACCGTACACTCCATCGACGAGGGGATCATAACTCGCATTCCCATACGCATCGCCGCCATACGTTAAATACCCACTGACATACGGTTCTGATGGGAATCGTGCCATAATCTGCTGTTCATTGCCGAAGACCCACACTGTTTGCATGCCCATTGCCTGCATTAACACCAACCGTCAGCACGCCAAACAAAAACAGAAGAAAAGAAAAGAAAAGAAATAGAGGAGGAGAAAGGAGAGACGGAGAACTAACCATATGAGCCAAAACATGGCAATGCATCATCCACGCCCCAACCGTATCCTCCGTGACCGCAATCCTCCAGGCCCGCCACCCACTCGTCGTCTCAACCTGCCCACTAGTTGCGTATCGGTGCAGGATCGTTGTATCTCTCCTTGCAGGCGTATACCCACCAGCAAACCTCTTCTCATTCTCCGTCGCATTATACGTTCCATTCCCACTGCCCAGATCAAAGTAGTGCGAGCCATGAGCATGCATAGGATGGAAATCCCAGCCCCCCGTCGGACCGGAATTAGATAGCCATACTATATCCAGGACTTCGCCTACTAGCGCGGGGAAAGCGTGGTTGTTGTCGTTTGGATCCCAGCCTTCGTTTGCGAGGGCGGCAGTGTAGTTTGGTGTGGTGTGGGTGGTGTAGACTTGGACTAGGTAGGGTGTTGTGTTGTTTGCTTGGGAGGATTCGGTTTGGTAGACGAGGTCGTTTTGGGCCCATTGGAGGATGCCGTGGAAGGAGCCGTTGTAGAAGCCGTCGCGGATTACTTGGCGCATTGTTATGTAGATTGTGCGGGTGACGGCGCTGAGGGGTGGGAATTGGGAGGCTGTGGTTTGGGAGTGGGGGGAGAGGCTGTATTCGGACCAGGATGTTACGTTTTGGGGGAGGGTGATGGGTGGTGTGGTGGGGAGATTGGAGGGGAGGGTCGCGGCGGCGGAGGTGTCGTATTGGAGGAGGGCGTAGCCGGAGACGTTGGTTGGTCGGTTGCGGTTTTCGTATTGCAGCCAGAAGGTGGTTTGGTTTAGGGTTTGGAGTTCGGCGGCTGTTTTGGCGGTAAAGAGGATCGAGAAGCGTTGGCCGGAGCCGAGCTGTAGGTGGTCGGTGGACCATGGGTTTGTGTACTCTCCGTCTGCTTCGATGATGGTTAGGTTGGTGTGGTTTTCGATGCCGAGAGTGACGAGTGAAATGGCTGTGTTGCTGATGAAGCGCATGCGGTAGGTCTTTCCTGGGCTGACACTGATTATTTCAGGTTTGCAAGAATCGTCGGTTGCATTGCTGAAGGAGTGGTTGCCAGATTTGCCGTTTATGATGATTGCTTCGGGCTCGCCCGACCAGACGAAAGGGTTTGCAACGAGACCTTTCTCAATGACGGAGTCGTTCGTGGGATAGAAGTCCTGAAGAAAGAGGGTACGTTCATCGTCATAGGTATAAGGACTCTTGTCGGCTGCAATGTCTTCAACGATCAACACACCGGTCGCTGTCACAGCTTGGAAGCCAACATGAGAGTGGTAGAAGTAGGAACCTGCATCACCAATTTGAGGAGTGACAGCATAGTCGAAGTATTCAAGGGGTGCTATGGGCCATTGCGACACTTGAGGTGTGCCATCGGAGAAGATATCTGTTCTTTGACTCAAGCCGTGCCAGTGCTATGTTGTGTTAGCTTATAGCCAATTCTCTTCCCATCAACTCGCGACATACAACTGTAAGGTTCTGGTCCTCGATGTCGTTGTATACTCTTATCCAAGACGTGACGTTTTCTTGGAGATAGAGTGGCGGACCAGGTGAAGTGCCATTGAAGACAACCGAGTATCTCGACAAGCAGTTAATCGTGATGTTCTGTGCTGTTGCACGCAGCACATAGTCAGGAGCCCACGAATTCGACGTCCATGGCTGCCATATTGGGCTACAACCACATAGGCTGGAGTACAGCGCTACCTGCAATATCGTTAATAGCTTCATTGTGCAAGATAGTAGAAAATCCTACAAGCTAGGATTTGACATGTTTTGGGCGCCAACCTCTCCATATATCCTCGGATTTTCTGGCATTACCGGGTGGTAGTACAGTTGAAATGTCCGTCTCTGGCCCCTACCTCATGACGTACCCCTGCTTATGAGGCCGATGATCGAAAACAACAAGCAACACGACTAAAAGTCTTGAATTATTAGTGGGAGCCTCGTAGTACAAACAGCGGGTGGGTTTTGAGCTGTGTTGCTCGTTGGTGCCTGAAATCCCGTGCCGCAGAATGAACCATGCAACAAGCCTAGCTTACCAAATGTACCTGCCAACTTCGACTCCATTTTCGACCCAACAGGCCGTGTTTAGAGTGGTGTTGGAGGCCTGAAGTTATAATACGAGCTGACCGGTGATGTGGTTGGCTCCTGAGAAAGTTCGGCCATTCGGCAGCCGACGCCAGTCATGGATGGCAGTGATTGGTCACGGTCGGTAAGCGAAGCAGATAGACAGGTACCAGACTTTTTCAGGCGTGCCTGATACCTAGGTATCTACCGTACCCCAAGCATCTCTACGAGGTTTGATATACGGTCATCCAGTCAAGCATGCATGCTGATGTCGCTGGTTGGTTCAAGCTGAGTCGAACACATCGCATTCGTCTTCTGCCGAAGTGAAATCTAGCTGCGATAATCTATCGATGTGAGTACTGAAGGCACTAACACATGCTTGCTCTAAGCATTTCTTGTCTAGGTAAGCAGTAGTATGGTCTTAGATTCAAAAGCCCGATCAACGCCCACGCATGTCCTGATCAAGAAAAAGGATAACCCTCCCACTCGTTCATCACCCTCTCCATTTCCTCCTGTCCATACTGCTCAACCTGCGCCTGGTGTTTTTTGTCAAGGTATTCCAACAAGACAGCTTCATACTTCTCCTTCCCCTTATACTTGGTCACATCGGGTCCCCAGCTCCTTACTGCACTCGCCAATCGCCCCGGCACCCCTTTCTCCTCTGCGATCTGAGTGATCGGTAGAAAATACGTTCGGATCGTAAAAACAACCCCACCACTCCGTGGCAACCTCCTCAACGTCTGCCTTTCACTCCTGAAATAATGGTGCTCAATTGCTCTGTCCTTCTCCGCCGTACTCCAGCTAATTCCTGGAGCGTCCTCGCTGCCGATAGACCACGACCAAGCCAGATCGTCATCGACTTGCAGGAAGTAGTTGTTTCTTGCCACCATCTCCTCAGGTTTGACTCGACGGAAAAAGTTCATCATGCCTTTTTCGAGCTTTTCACGGAACTGTGGAACGTCGCCTGAAGTATGTATTTCGGAGAGTGGCATGCCGAATTTGTCTTCTAGACGCCAGAACCCCGCGAGAAGGATCGCGCCAGAGAGGAGGTAGTATTGGCCATCAGGCCTCTCCATCATGATTGCAAGGTCGTCCTGGGTCAGACGGGCGCAAGTTTGAATTGGATCCTCCGTAAGAGGTGCTGTTGTGTTAATCATCTCGCCAGACCATTTGTTATGAATGCCCGTCTCTGTTCGTTCGTACAACGATGGATATCGAGCTGGAAGGTACTCGACCAAGTCTTCGAGGAGTTCCATTGCTGCACCATATGCTTCAGGCGCTGTCCTGCAGCACTTCTCGCCTCGCTCCTTAATTCGGCGACTTTTGTTGGCATGATAGTGAGGATAATGATTATCAAGCTCTATCCAGTCAACATGCTTGACAGTTCTGAGACCCATGGTGACATTGTATTTTGGCCCATATCGAAAGGGACGATATGGTAGAGGTGAAGTATCCGTCACAGACCAGTCAGGATATGGATCTGGTTTGGGCATTTTGAAGTCGGATGGCAACCAAACGCCGTATGGTCGTGACGAGGGTTTGGCTGCTGCACTCGCGACTTTCTCGAGGGTTTCAGCCGTTGGAGTGACTGGCCTTGTTTGGGCATTTCGTCGGCGTTGGCGAAGTACATAGGCAACGAGGGTGAACGTTAGGAAGCCAAAAAGCAAGACAGTGTAGCCGATCTGCTTGAAATGGCGATGTGAGGAGGCACGCTGCCATTCCCTTTCGATTTCTCCCTTGGATGCATCTAGTTTGGACCAGCAAAGATGTTTAGTCTTCTCAAGCTGCTCAAGGCCTCGTCTTAGATATTGGTTGGTCGACATATCTAATTAACTCACGGTGCTAACGTCTGTGCAAGAGAACTGGCTTCTTCGAGCCAAACATGAAGGAGATATACTCGAATGTTGGGCGCTGAGAGACAAAGGAGGCAATAGATAGGACTATGGGTTCGGCATCTTGATATCCAGTTCTCTCGGCCAGTGGTGTGAGGATTGTGGGGATGTCGCCTCTTCCAAGGCGGGGTGCGTCAACTGTGCTTGCTGAGGCACCAATAGGGTCATCCCAGTGTATGTTCTTTATCCGTTGTTATCTGGGTTAAATTCGTGTACTGTCAAACCATATGCAATCCACCAATTGGAGATTAATCCGACATCGTGAGTGGGAAAAATTACCCCGTGGAGGATAGCGGTTCTCTTGTGCCACATTCAGGTCGCAGCAATGACGTGACCTGAGGCCTCAGTCAACACTTCACTGCAGACACGCTTGTACACTACAGGTCGGGTCTTTGTAACGCCCAACACCGGACGCGGTTCCGCATGTTTGTGTCTTGGCTCGAAAGAGCCATTGATATCGCAACGTTTCGACCCCCCAACCAAATGTAAGAAATTCGTGAGCAATGCATGCTTATCAGTCCTACCGGGTGAACGCGGCCTTCTCTACTGGGGCAGACACCAAATTACCCACCTCAAGTCCTTCTAGAGATATCAGCAAGCGAGCCCTGTCATCGAAAGCATAGCTTACCCGTTCCTCTCATGTCACCTTTTTGATATCGTATCTGTTATGCTAAACCCACTGTTGGCCAAGACAATTCCATGGAAGCTGATGTACCGATACTGTACTTTGCGGAAGACGTGATTGACCGTGTTGTACCGAAGGCACTCGATTTCAGGATACATCGGCTGTAAAACTTGGAGAGAGCTCGCGCTTGTTGGATTCTGGTTTCTTGCTACTAGACATTGCTTCTAGCAATGCCCTTGCTTTCTCTTCCTGCAACACCCGCCATTTCCCTCATCTTTTTCCTTCCCAGAGCCTCGTCGAAAGCTGCTTGATCACGCTCATGGATCCAAGCACAATCATTCCTGAAGTCACAGCTACGACATTTCCATGCTTCTTGGAGGGCAACACCACGTGCTTCTCGTTCTCCGCGCCACCATGTCAGTGCTTCAGAGAGGTAGGAATGCAAAAACGCCGAGTTGAATTGAAACGACTTGTGGCCCAACACACGTTTGCTACCATCGTAGGGAGAAGATTGTGAGGCGTGCTTGTAGTTCGAGGCCATGTAGGACGCTGTCAAGAGTGGCGAAAGGAGTGTAGGTTGCGACGGTGGAGGTGGCAAATCGGACGTGGACTGTTGTGATGCTGGTAGGATCGATGTTTCTGTGCCTGGATGTGGTCGCTGCTGCTGCTCTTCTACCAAGAAGGTCTCTCGAAACTGGCTGATCATGAACTTCCAGAGTGTCGAAAGAGTATTGTGCTGCAAAAGAACATCCACCGAGTCTTGAGACGCTGCATACTCATCACCATTATGTTCGTCAGCCGATCCTTGTGATGAGAAGATCTCCTGGTTGAGATTACCAAGCTGCGCCAAGAACGAATCTGAGAATGTCTCGTCGACATTTAGACTGTATCGCATCGCTAGCTGCTCGAGTGCAAAATTCCCTTGAACCAGGTTCTCCAGCAGATGGTGATAGAGGTGCAGCTGGACAATAGTAGGCCTCAAACTCGAGCCTGTAGGCAAGGACGGCGTAGCCCTTGTCTTCACATCTGTGATGTATATCCATTTCTCTGCTTGCTTGGGCTTTGCTGCCTGCTGTTGCGATATGTTGACATTTTTTTCTGGATTTGCTAGCAGGTATTCTGTAATGCTTGTTTGGTATTCTGGCAACTGCCCGAGAGGTACAGCCTTCGCTTTCTGCGCCTCTTCATACTTCGGATCTGGGCACTCGTAGCTGAGCTCATCGATGATACCGTTGACGAGCTCCCCACCTACAGTGCCCCAAATCTCGAGCTCTCGGGTTCGTCCCGTCTGGCGAAGTGTTTTAAGACCTTGGCAAATATTCCATATCCTCAACCCCCAGCTATCTTCCTTCTTCGTTGTTTCAATGGGAACTGTGATGTGAACTTCGTCTTCGAGAGCTTTGTGTACAGCAGAACCCTGCTTCATAGCCGGAGTCCTTCTTTTCCTGCCATGCTTGCTCAAGGTGTAAAAGTACTGTAATTCGCACCATGCTGGTGAGACGAGATCTGTCACGGATAGGGCTTTCTTAGGTGGCTTCCTGAATCGCTCAAGAGGTGGGCGATTATCTGGCTCGGCATTTACCGTTGGTGAGGCTTCTCGTTCTCGGCTTGCTTCTCGTCTCTTGTCAGCTAGGCGCTGGTCAGCATGTCAGCATCGCAAGAAGTAAGCAACAAAACAAAGGTGCTTGAACATACTATCGTCGGTCTCGAAGTCGCGTAGAACCTCTGTTTGAGATGCGATGTTAATCTGAGGGTGCGGTTGCCCTGTCGAAGTGTTTGGAGGTGCCAGTAGGAGGAGGCCTTGAGGTGGTTCATAATCCTCGATGTCCGTGACCAGTAGATTCGTCGCGCGGTCCTCTTTACTTGCAGACACAACCTGTGCTAGTAATCCATCCAGAATTTGAATTTCCTCTGCATCGCTGCCGAAGTCGCCATAATCACTAGCATCATCGATAGAGGCAAAATGATGTGTAGTCTCGGTCATGGTCTGTTATGCAAATTAGTCCTTTGTGCTCGTCATGACTCTGTTATCATCAACAGGAGTCAACACCATTTTCTACAACGGGTCTTTGCGAGTGATGTTATGACAAGGGCACTGCGATCTGTGGGCAGCTATGCTTTTGTCATTGACCCAACGCAGGCGCTATAGCACGCTTATCGAGTTTGCAGAGCCTATCAAGTACATATCAATGACCAGTACTGAAACAGTCTATTGTCTACTTGTAGTATCTACACCAACCATTTATGTAAGATTGCCTGCTCACAGGTGACCGTCCTCAAGCCAATACAGGCTCACCCTTTTCTGCCTTCCTGTTCAAGAAGCTCAGATATGTCTGCCAACATATGGCGAAGATACCCGAGAACATGAATCTGTACTGAGGCATTATAAAAGCGAAGCTGAATGCCGTGACGGCAGGCCATAGCTTCAAGCTGTTCACTATACTCGTCGGCACTGTGTCCTTGATTCTCTGTATAACTCCCGATGGTGGCGCGCCTGTCAGGATTGCTTGCATTCCGAAGAAGTAGGAGTTGAAGGTTGGAGTGAAGACTGCTTGCTGCACAGCAACCTTCACAGCAATCGACAGCCACTTTGACGCATAGTTGAAATGATTGCCCAGAAATATGAACCTGTTCCAATCAGTATTCGTCGCGCTTCAGGAATATGATTGTCGCACCATTTGTACCCTGGAATCGATGCAACTGCACCTATAGTAATCATCCGCAATGTTCTTTGCCCATCATACTGCTCCCCACCGATATCTTGCGCAAGCAAATCACCACACAGGTAAATGAATGTGCTTGTGCATAGTTGCACTGTCAGAGGTCTCTTGCCTTGCGTTCTATGGAACCAGCCGAAGAAGTGCGTGACAGGACCAAGTCTTTGATACCATGACTGTGGTGAAGGGATGTCTATCGGCTCATCCTTCTGCGGTGATGGTCCTGATTGATACCTCCTAGGTGGTCTATGAGCGAGCAAGTTGCTGGCGCGACTCCTCCATGGCGCCCGTACAATCCTATTCATATTATCATGGCCATATTGTCGCAGGTTCGAAATTATTGGTGAGCTGAAAAATAATTGGGGGCATTATTAGGTGTTGACTACAGCAGTTGGAACAGAAAATTGGGGGCAGCTTAGGCGCCAAATGATGAAAACAATGCAAATGTTTAACGTTTGAATATTGATTTGATTGTCTGAGCAGCTTGTTTGAGACACTCTTCGTGTCTACTTGCTCGTATGCTTGATTCACTCTGTTCGAGCGATATTGTACAACGCCGTAATGTTATTGCAAAAAGCCCATACTGTGCTCAAAATCATCACCACCGTTTCGCCGTATCAACCCATCATGAAGAATTTGCTATCATCAACTCATCGCACACCTAAGATCGCTCGCCTCGGAGTCGTCGTGCAAGTTGAATGTCCTTGGACTGGATAGTGACACGCTTGGCGTGGATGGCGCACAAGTTGGTGTCCTCAAAGAGGGAGACGAGGTAGGCTTCAACGGACTCTTGAAGAGCGCCGATGGCTGAAGACTGGAATCGGAGATCTGACTTGAAGTCTTGTGCAATTTCTCGAACAAGTCGCTGGAAAGGGAGCTTTCGGATCAGGAGCTCAGTCGACTTCTGGTATCGTCGAATCTCTCGGAGAGCGACGGTACCTGGCTTGTATCGGTGGGGCTTCTTGACACCTCCGGTGCTGGGAGCAGATTTACGGGCACTTTGGAATCGTAAGTAATTGTTCAAGAGAGAAGAGAATATTGAACTTACGCCTTGCTGGCAAGCTGCTTTCTTGGGGCCTTGCCACCAGTAGACTTTCGGGCTATGAAACTTGTCAGTACGAGATGTCAAATGAATCAACAATGGATGAGCTTACCAGTTTGCTTAGTTCGTGCCATGGCGACGATGAGTATTGATTATTGGAGATGGAAGTATGTGTTGTAGTAAGAAGTCTTTGAAGTTGTAGACTCTGAAGGATGTGGATGTAGATGTGGTTGGTGGATGACAGAGATGGAAAGGCGAGAAGAGTGGGCGGGATTTATGGTCAAGTGGGCGAAGGCTGCAGGCCCTAAGATCAGTCGCGCTAGTGAGTCAGTCGCGTTTGCCTTCGTCACTTCAGTTGCACCTTAAAATCCAGTCACAACAAAGAGTTTTTCAGAATGGTTTAGTGCTCTGACACATGATCTGCTAGTCCATTTTTGGATGTTATCAGTTTTCAGTGATCTCTGTCAACTTGTTGATAATAATTACTTTCAAACATTTTTCCGTACTTGATCGCATCTCTACCATCAATACCCAGTTTTCCGATAATGCATACGAGTTGTGGTGAATGAATGGTTCAGAATATCAATTCAGTTGAAGAAATCAGGCGAGATCAGAGCACTGGTAAAATCATGCACTAATCATGATGCCAAGTAAATGTGGCGTTGATTAGCGTTGATCTTGGTGTTGATCGGAACACCCACGCCAAACATATGAAGGCCCTTCGAGCCGGAAACTGCAAACACTTTCCATCTCCATCCATCCCCACATTCCAACTTTCAAAGCTCATACAGGCTTCCTCTTGACAAAGCATTTCTACACTTCTACAACTCTCACCTCCAACACTCAATCAACATGACCGGACGCGGCAAAGGTGGCAAGGGCCTCGGCAAGGGTGGTGCTAAGCGACACCGAAAGATTCTCAGAGACAACATCCAGGGCATAACAAAGCCAGCCATCAGACGTCTTGCCCGAAGAGGTGGTGTCAAGCGTATCTCCGCTATGATCTATGAAGAGACACGAGGTGTTCTCAAGAGTTTCCTCGAGTCGGTCATTCGTGATGTATGTTGCTTCCTTCCTTTCTCAAAATGTTGTGCTAACATGTACGCAGGCCGTTACCTACACAGAACACGCCAAGCGAAAGACAGTGACATCGTTGGACGTTGTCTACGCTCTGAAGCGACAAGGACGAACCCTGTACGGCTTCGGTGGTTAAGCGGTTGTATTATTGTTCTTTCAACTTATGGACGATGTACCATGGCATCCGGAATGGGAATGATGACTTGGTGAATGATTGAGGATGGTCCGGCGTTTGGGTACAGCGGCTAGTGACATTGTGTGCTGCGGATACAACACATTCTTCAAATCCCTCGTGGAGAGTATGTTTATGGTCGTGTTTGACACGATACAAACAATCAAATGAAATGCAATACACCTTTAACCTTTACCTTCATTCACGTAATATTCATCCTTGTGTGATTTGTTGGTAGTGAATCATTTCTCTCGTCCTTGAGTGTTTCTTGTGTTGTTTGGCGAGGTTTGTGCTCCTTGTACTGTTATTACTGATGTACGAATCAACAAACAATCTCGATCGTTACAGAAAGGGCAATCGGGCTTGGGCGTGACTGAACTTATCGCTGCCACTCGTTAAGCTCGCTACCAATGATCCCTGTCTTAAGTGTGTGGTTTCCAATGTGCATCATACCTAGTATCGTTCATCAACTCTCGACGACTCAAGGACTCTCCGTCAGTGTTCGCCCTCTGATTCTGTAGGAAGGATGCTAGGTGGCTGTGTTAATCTATCGTGTCTGTGTCGCATTGTATTGCACAGTCTGCTGATGACTTGGGTATGTGACAGAGCATAGGGCATATTGCTTCATCTCTCAACCACAGCAGGTTGGACGCATCGTACAAGTTCGGTCCTATATTGTGTGATGTTGTAGTCACGGCATGCACGACAGTTGTGCAGAGTCTTCCATGTTGTAGATGGCAATGCTCTCGCCCTCACTGCCACTCTGGGAATCTCCCGTGCTTGCGTACTGCGTTTCTTCAACATTTTGAGAAAGGAAGGAAGCAACATACATCACGAATGACCGACTCGAGGAAACTCTTGAGAACA
>Ga0068629_1000147_pt1 | contig 16446 bp, 16 predicted proteins | sample InSIn3gowninarea_FD_77432 | JGI IMG/M metagenome (GOLD analysis project Ga0068629, IMG submission 77432) | Clean room microbial communities from NASA Spacecraft Assembly Facility at Jet Propulsion Laboratory, Pasadena, California, USA -... ...
ATTTACAATAGAAACCATATATAGATATGTACATATACCAAAAAACCCTTTCTCAATTAACAAAAGATGATGGATACATAGCCTGCATTTGATCGACCATCTCCCATGTAGCTTGATCGGGCCCAAAGTTCTTCCACTACAATTTAACTTGCTCAATTTCTTGATTCTGGAGAATGAGTTATTTGTAATGCAATATGCATTAAGGTTCCAACTAGAATTCTCATTATGGCTCGACCTTCAACTTCAATACAAGCTAATCAATTGCATGATCAACATCCCTCACATATATTTTAAGCAATGAAACATGGAAAACATCATGGAATTTCATTATTTGTAGCCTTGCAAGTCTGTAGGACACTGGTCCAATCCTCTCAAGATCCCGAAAGGCCCACAATACCAAGGTTCCAACTTGGCACATGATCCCATCCTCAAGGTGTTCTTCTTGGGCTTGATGCACAAGTATACATGTTCTTGAAATTGAAACTCCTATCTTTGGTATATCATGTGATGCCTTTATATTCTTCTTGATAACCTACATTTATTGTTCGATATCTGCTAGCATGTTTTTTCTAATCAACACCCTATTCAATTGATCACTCCAGCTAATCGGTGTATTACAACTTCTCCCATAAAGTGCCTCAAATGGACTCATCCTCAATGATTGTTGTTACCCATTATTATATATAAGCTCAACCAGTGGAAGATACTCCTCCCACCTCCTCTTCTTGTGCATAACATACATTCTCAGCATGTCCTCCAGAATCCTGTTGTCTCACTTTATCTTTCCACTTATTTATGGATGATAAGTTCTACTGAAGGCCAACTCTGTACGCAAGCTTGTAAATAACTCCTTCCAAAACTTGGAAGTGAACTTGGCATCTCTGTGGGATACAATATTCTTAGGAATACCATGAAATATCACTATCTCCTTGATGAATACCTGTGCTATCTCACTAGTTGAATTAATGGTCTTTATTGGAATTAAGTGAGTTACCTTGGTTAACCTATCAACCACCACCATGATGGAAGCATGTTGTGTAGATCTCCTTGGAAAACCTATAATGAATTCCATGGAAATGACCTCCTTTTTCCACTCTATAATTGAAATCAACTTCAATAAACCACTTAGATGCTTACACTCTATTTTTACCTATTGACAATCCAAATATCTAACCGCAAAATCAACCACTTCCTTCATAAGATTCAGCTGATAATAGAGCTTCTTCACAGATGTAAATGTCTTTTGATATCCCAGATGACCTGAATATGGCTTGACATGAAATTCCCTCAAGATAAACTTCTTTAGCTTTCTTTTGACCGACACATAGATCTTTTCCCTAAATCTCACCAAACCATATGTCGTGAGATGATAATCCACATCCTAATCACTTATAATATATTGATGTAACTTATGCCTAAGTTGATGGCACCTCTCATCCTATTGTCCTACCTATAACATCTGATCATGTAAATCTTTCCCATTCAAACTCATAATTGCTATGTGATTCAACTACACTCTTCTACTAAGAACATATGCAACACTATTCTCCTTTCCCTTAATGTACCTGATTTCAAAGTCAAACTCACTGAGCATGGCCAACCATCTAGTGTGCATGGAATTCATATTAGGTTAGTCGAACAAATATCTCATCTCACTATAATCACTCATCAAAACAAACCTCCAAGATATTTCCTTCACATCTTTAAGCCATGAATGATAGCTTCCAAATGAAGATCGTGAGTCAGATAATTCCACTCATTCTCATTCATTTTCCTTAACCTGTAGGATACCACCTATCCCTCCTACATTAGGACTCCACTAGGTCCTTTCTTGCAAGCATCTGTACATACCATAAACTCTCTATCTGGGTCTGCAATCTTTACAACTTGAGCATTTGTAAGCAACAACTTCAACTGCTCAAAACTAGATGCATATTCTTCTATCCATTAGAAATTTATTTCCTTTCTCATGCAATGATGTAATAGGATAGGAAATCTATGAGAAGTTCCTAATGCAACTCTTATAGTAACATTCTAACACCATGAATGATCTGACCTCATCCAAATTTCTAGGAGCTTCACATTCCATGACAGACCTTATCATTTCCAGATCCACTGCTATGCTTTCCTTGGAGACAACATGTCCCAAGTAATGTATATTTGTCTAAAAGAACCTCCACTTACTAATCTTGTTACATGTCTATTTGGGCACATCATTACCGACAATTAGACCAGTACAAATAGGGCTCATCGAACCCTAATTTAGTTTCTACAAGCCCTAGACAAGTCATCATATTGAATGTCTTCATCCATGAAAATTTCCTAGCTTAAAACCCTGCTGAAATGCCTCTTTGGGACACCAGCGCAGCCTTGGTTAGGGGAAACTTCTCTACATAGGAGGTAGTCCCATTCATACTTGCACTGCAGTGCACTTAGGCCCACTTTAACCTGCACTGGGTGAGGATGAGATAAATTGACATAGGATTATGCGAATATTCCTTGATTCTAGAACATTTAGAAGGATACCCAACTCGTATCTCATCCTATGAGCTCATTTTTGGAGAGGCTATGGATCAATTAACCTTCTATCCTCTCATCCCTTTCTTTATGGAAACTAACTATCCAATTACAGAAAACCATTCAATGCCCAATTTATGACAAAACCACTTTCATTTCCCTATAAATTGACCACTCATCATAGTGATCAGGAGGCTAGAACTTGGATATTGTAGTGAAATATTGTTGGTTTGAGACTTGAAATCATTGTCAAGTAATGTTATGCTACTGGATTGATGTGTTATTGGTGTGATGGGGGTTTGGACTAAGTTAGATGAGTAACACAGGATCGAACCACATTGGGTGTAACTTCTCCTTCTATCAATAAATAAAGTTACTTGTTCCTTTTCTCATACATTTGTCCATATCTATGATGAATGTATGTTCAAATTTTCTCGATTACATTTGTTTATAGTGAACAGATCATATGCTTTGATTGTTCTCATCTTCTATTTATGTTGGTAGGCACCAATTGAGAAAGTTTAATTTGAATGGGAGAAATGGGAGCAACTCAAAGGATATCTAAGGAAGTGAAAGATCACAAGTAGGTTCCTTTATGTTATTTATATATTGTAGGAAAAGGTTAAACATCTTTACTTCTATTTTTCTAAGTGTATCTAACTACTTAGGGAATATGTACTTATTCGTAGGTATAAATTCCATATAACGATTTGGCGACTCTACTAGGGAATGACCACCATTCTTGGTAGTTTACCCTTATTGTATTACATCCTAGTAGACTTTACTTGACTTCATTGATCTCTTTTCAGTCATCTTGAAGCTTTTTGGTCAAAATGTGTGCTTAAATGTCTCCTGATTGGGCTCTTTTTCATCAACGCAATGTTGGTCTTGACATAGTGTGCTGCAAAGTAGCCTTAGCTTAGAGACAGTGCTCTGCAACACACTATCTCGCACTCAAGGCTGTGTTGATCCATATAAAGCCAAAAAGCCTATCTTTTTCTTGATTTTCTCCAAATTTGCTTAGGATGTTATTTGCTGAAAGATTAATGTTTTCTATGGTTCTAAAATCAATTTTCAATTCTTCTCCTAGACCTACTTTTACCTTGATTGTTTAGTTCTTCTGAAGAGATTTATTTATCATTATTAATTCATTGTCAAATTTAATTTACATTGCTTACTCATTTCTGAAAAATAATTGTTGTAAAGTCTTAATTTCTTTGAAAAAGAAGTTGTCGTAAAGTCTTTGTTTCTTGTGAAAAGCATTGATTGATTGTTTCTAAATTATTTTCTTTATGTTCATCTAAACATTAAAGGAATGAAAATAAAAACACACATTATGCATTTAGAAGTTTGTGTGTGCTTGTAGGAATGGTACAGGGAAAGTTGCATTAGATGTGCTCTATACTCTTTGTTTAAAGATTTTGATTGCTCTATCCCTTCTAGTTATGGTTTTCATTGTTCAAATGAAATGAAAATAATATTTCTCATTTTAGTTTCATTCTAGGATTTTCAAAAACATCATGCAATGAACCTAAAATGAAAACTTTTAAACAATATCAACTAAAATCTATCTCAATTAGCCTAGTGGAGCATTGCAACTTAATGCATAACATTCAGAGGTCTAGCCTAGAGATGTGCTCGAACATCATTAAACATAGAAGCTGACACTAATGGTATGTGATGGATTCCAAATGTGATACCTCATTCCACGTACATAAGTATATTGTAGCTTGTCCACGTACTTTTGTGTATATAGGGCAGTGTTATAGTACGAAAAGTATAAAGGAATGCTCTCATTGTGCGGTTTCTCAATAGACAGCACTAACATGGATTGGGCCTCGACGTACTTTTGATTATATATTGGAGGACTACATTAGGTTTCTATCCATCCATAGGTAGTTGATTTGGATGCCTTGTATACTATGATACACCAAAAACAACATTCGGGGAGATTGCCTTCACATATGTTAAGTCCTTGGTTTACTAAGGCAGTATATTGCAATTCATAGTTACTTGGTAATCATCTTTCCTAGATTATCCCTCTTTTGTTTTATTATATTATTTTGATTAAAATAAAATTAATTTACCATGGATAATATCCTTCACATTGCTCCTTAGTTGATCTTAGGTTTAGACATATGCAAACAACTTCGAATTCCAATGATCAAGGAATTCCTTTCGATGGGAATCCTAGTCCTTTTCCTCCTTTCAGAAATATTAGTTCTCCGTATCTGATTACATTGTCCCTTCCAGGACATACCATCGGCTTTCCAGTATTTTTGTTCTCAACCTCTGATCAGGAGCTCAAGACCAGTGTCGTAAAATGGGCAAAAATGAAAGTGCTCAGAACTACTTTGAACCCGAACGATTGGATAGAGTTTGTCTTTCCAATATCGGTGTCGTGAACGGTTCGAAAAATAGCCTCTGTATGAGAAGGTTATGCAAAAAATAAGAATTTCCCAATAACATTGAAATTTATAAAAAAAAATTAAAATAAAATATTCTTTAGAATATTCCATTTTGGGCAACGAATGGCAAACTTCCACGTGGCAGGCCCGGAGGTAACAACGTGGCCTAGGGATGATGTCAACATATATATGTGCATATGTTAAAATATTTTGGAGGTCCATTGGTTTGAACCCGCGACCTGCCCGGAGTTAAACCTACGTCTTACCACTGGAGCACAGCTGAAAGACTTGGTAAGAGAGCTACAGAAACTTTTTATGAAGTTTAAACTTCATTTGGGCGGGGCCCAAAGGGGGCTATCCCCCATACATGTGACCGTCCATGAGATACCATGAGCCACATTTGAACCACCAACGCTCAACAATAGTTATGGAATTACATGTTTACATATGTGGTTTGAACGGTGAGTTCACTGCCCGTTAACCCACAGCGTGGCACAAAATCTGAGGTAAACTATTGTTCAATTAAACCCAATCACATGCGTCGATGACAAACAGTAACCATTCCAGTTATGATGGCGGAAAATTTGGTGGAGCACCAAATTTGGGCAGTCCTGCCATAATTGGCGGGCCTATCTGGACTTCCACTACAGTTAGTTGGAGTGATTCTAGGCCAAACTAGAGGAAATCTTCAATGAGCCATAACTTTGGCTAGGAAAGTCCTTTATGGACAATTTTTATTTATTTATTTTGGCTCTCTTCGACCTTTTGAAGCCATTGGAATAGGTTTCACATCCATCTGAGGTCATTTGTAGGTGTTTTTGCTTTGTGGAAGTTCTAGGAGCCACCAGAGCCAAATCAGTTTGGGAGCTACATTGGGACGTGTGTAGCCATTGGAAGTGGAACGAAGGTCCATTTTGAAGGAATTCAGTGCTCTAAATCCATTTATATAGATTCTTTTTCCTTTTGAGGGATTCTTCTCACTGTTTAGCTTCAGGGAAGCTTTCAGGGCCATTAGGGCCATTTTAGTGATTGAGCTGTGCTGGGCTAGGTTCATCTGTTTGAGGTGAAAAAAAAGTGTATTTCTACTTTAAGGAACCTTCTGAATCCAATGAAGGTGTTTTCAGAAGCATTTGGAGACTTATAAAGGCCAAGATGCTAAAGAGAAGTTTCAGGCAGCCCAAAGCCATCCATGGGAGAAGGCCTAGATTGGGGATGCAGTGCTCATTTTGAGAAAATGAACAGTCATTTGTTTATTTCAGATATGTGCTTGAGAATGTAGTAGAGGTTTTAGAGACATTTGAAGCATTTTGAAGGAGTTTGTGCCATTAAGAAGCTGAGGGAAGCTTAGTGCACCTACTGAAGGAATCAAGTCCAAGGGAGCCTAGATCTTCCTGCACATAGTGGACAACCATGACAGGGATGCATATGGTTTTTCTAAACCCATAGGTTCAGTCAATAACCTTTTGGAGTTGAGTATGGAACTTGTAAAAGAATTCAAGCCATAATCCCAAAGAGCCAAGTCTATTTGACTAGATCTCATAGGAGACGTAGCCGACGAGATTGGGGTGAACTCCTTATTAAATTTGTTGTTATGTGTGATTTTTATTTGCTGCATTATATGTATGATATATATGTTTAATATCAGCTTAAACAAATCAAGTTAAAACACATAAACAGAAGAAAAGACATACACCTCTTTCAAGCTAAGATTCCACATAATGTCAAGTTCAAGCAAGGTATTTTTTTTACTTGAATCTAAGTGTTTACATTTTATTTCTTTAGGCAGAGTCTGTAGAGGTCCACATAGCTTCTGGATCTCATCCTCTCTTTAGAGGTGACATATTAAGTAAATGCCCCTACAATCAATCTCTGTATTAGAAATAAGAATTGCACATATTTGCAGATTTAAACTTGGAGTCTTTGTGCACTCATTTACATAAATGAAAATGGATACCTTGCACCCTTAAACAAGTACATTCCATTTTCATATCAACCTCCTTGGCCCCACAACTGAATATTCCTACAACTAGAAAAAATCAACCTCCAATTGATCCTAAAGTTGACCCTTTACCTTCTTCTTCGGTTGTTTCTTCCTCCCCTTATTCCTCTTCGCTTGGTAAAAGCATTGACACTAGTAACCAGGTGGATAAGAAGAAGAATAAAGGGAGGAATGAGAAGAAAAAGAAAATTCAGCAGGGGGAAACTAAGCAACCATTTCTTCGAAAGAAAATGCTGATGAGAAACCATAAGATAAGCCTCAAACACTTCGATATCCTTGAAAACTTTTTATGGGAAACCATATTCTTCAAAATTGTTTTGGTATTCCTCAGATCTTAGAAGAATGGTCTTCTAGTTCACATCATCCTGTGTCATCAACTTCTAGAGATCATGCTGGTGACACACCATGAACTAGTGGTAGTAAATTTCATGGAAAGAAGGGTAAAGTTAAGTTTCCTTATACGTTAGCGAAGGGAATCACCCCATTCACCTTTGTCCCTATATGGATGAAGCCCAAAAAGTTTTGGATAACTGTCTTGCTTCTCTGTACTAACTTCCATCTCGTTACAAGAGACTCTCCCTTAATCCTTCACTAGTTGATGAAGTGACTGACTCAAACAAACTGTCAGCCAAACCAACTCTCTCTAAATGTGAATCCCCTGAGTCTATACCTGACCAATCAAATATTGAGGAAATAGTTGACCTGATTTGACCTTTAGTTAATCATACCTTTCTCGTAGAGAGTGAGTATGATACCAGTCAACTTATTTTCATCTCTTCAGATTCCGATGATCTTGGAGGAAACCCTCCTATTCCATCAAAATAGGAGGAAAATCCTCACATTCTCGTAACTCAAGGGGGTAATTCTCCCATTCTTATAGTACCCCCTCTAAATATTCTAGTCACATCCTTTAATTGGAATCGACTGGTAAGATGCCATCTTCCTTCTTATGTGCCTTTCCAGATCATAGTATAGGTTTATAATATGATTTTATTTGGTACTATTATAGATGAAGGTCCATCTGTGAGTATCCTTTCCTCCACTACCTATCAGGCGCTTAGTTTTCCACCACTTGTGCTTGTTACGTAGAATCTGTTGATTTTTAATAGAGGAAGCAGTCAACCATTAGGGATCCTTCCCTAGTTGCTTATTACTTTGGGAGGAAAAATTGTTTATCTCATTGTGATGGTAGACCCAAGCCCTTTAGATTACAACATACTTCTTGGGCATGACTATTTTTATGACATGGGAGCTATTGTTTTAACACTCTTTCGAGTGATGCATTTCCTGCATGGAGGTAGAATTGTCACCATTTACTTGCTTTCATTTCTCGATCCAAATATGGCTTTCAGTCAACCATCTTGGCTAAATGGTTCTTTTGTCCCTATGGTGTCTTCCCTAGCACAGATCAATTATGTGGCAAACTGTTCCATACCTACACCAACTGACGATCAATTTCGTGATGTTGTGCATTATGTACTGGGGGCATTGGAACCATATCTCTTTAATGGATTTATTTCTATGTATCCCTTCCAGAGCATTGTTCTCCCATCTGATGAGAACCTCTTGGAATTCATGACCTCTTATGGGTAGTGATTAAGGAATCATGAGCATAGTTCCTTGTCTTGTGTCAAGCTTGTTAAAAAAATGAAACAAGGAATATGATGATAGATCATGGTCTTGTGTCAACCTCGTTAAAAAATGAAAAAAGGAATATGAGAATACTTCCTTGTCTTGTGTCAAGCTCATAAAAATGAAACAAGGAATTTGAGTAGATTTCCTTGTCTTGTATCAAGCTCATTAAAAAATGAAATAAGGTCCCCTACAAAAAAGTTCCAATTCGAGTATTTGATTAGATCTTGTAAAATCCCAGTCGAGTCTTTTACTTGATCTTGTAAATGAACCTTCATTCCATCCACCTAATAGCCATGAGTAGTCTACTTAGGTGAATGTAATGAAGCTTAGGGGGCATGCATTTAGAATTGAGTCATCATGTTGGGGACATGTCAACCAATGTCAAGCATAGTTTTTTCATGGTTCAAGCTTGTGTAAAAATGAACCCATCTTGTGTAAAAATCAAACTAAATCCAAGCATAGTTTTCTATTTAAAGCTTGTGTAAACATGAAACTGAATCCAAGCATAGTTCCCTATGGTTCAAGCTTGTGTTAAAATGAACCCATATCAATTTTAACCCTCATGATTTCCATTCTATTAACCCCTTCTGTCAAATGAGACTTGGTTTTTCTCCTTCCATCGTCACTATCCATTTGGTGGATCATACTCTTTCACTTGGCTATTTTACCCGTTTTGAGGAACAGTTGCAATGAGTGGTCTTATTAGCCAGCCTCTTCACATAAATCAACATGTTTTGAGAAGTTCCAACATCACTGGAACTAGTTGCTACTCTTTATACCAATCGTTCCTCTAGGACAAGTCACCTTTAGGATCTTTTCCAATTCATAAAAATGAAAAGATCGTAGAGTATTTTTCCTTTTTAACTCATTAAAAGAAAATAAAAGTAGGGACTCTCCTTTCAAGATCTTTTTTGACTCCTTAAACATGAAAATGTTGTTGGGCGCTTGTCCTTTTCAACTCATAATGGATTGGAAACTACATCTACTCAGTATAAGTTTAACCCTTTTCCAGAATGAGATAAATTATTTATGAAAAGGAACTTGTGGAGCTTTCCTTTTGTTCCCTTTCAAACTCTCTAAATATGAAAAGGACCAAGTTATCATTGTCGTTAAACTCGTTAAAACATAAAATAGCAACAAACTTGTCCATCATGACGAGAGCAAGTTTCACCTTCACTAGACTCGCTAAAACATCACATAGCGATGGATTCACCTAAAGGGTGGAATTATACATCAATCATATTTTATCCTCCTCAAGCTTGTTAAAAAAAATAAAGAGGTATTGGTTAGCAATGACTGGGGAAAATGGGAAAAGGGATAAATCACTCTATGGTAGCAAGTGGCTCTTGAACATGACACTTTCACTTCATCTCAGTGAATATTTCGGTTGGGTTATCTACTTGATGGTTATCATACCTATCGTCTATCACACCATCCATCACTTGGTTTTGGGTAAATGTTAGCAATTCATTTAGTGTCACCGACATGTTCAAGAGAAGCCACTCAGTAAACTTCATCCTTTGCAATACTCATAAACCTTCATTTTCATGATCGCCATACCTAAACATTGTGTTGTCAATCACATTATATCTTCAAAAACCATTACACTTGTTTCATGTCGTTTATGGGGGATACATCAAAGCCCTCTTGTGATAAATCTCTTCTTTTCGACATCAGCACATTATCTAGGAAGTTGACTTAGAAACACCATTCTAGTACCTTGAGGCTTGCATACATCAATGACAAGTTTCTCACTTCCGGCGATAGGTGACATCAAAAGCCTTCGACTGAAAGACTTTGTATGGTGTCCGAAATCAAAAAATCTATTCACACCATGAAGAATGTACTATAGTACCTTGAGAATCATTATCATTATCGGTGATTTATCTTACATCTGTTAACAAATTACATCATTGGTTGGTAATCATACGGTGTCTTCCCATGTTCAACTTCAGATCACATTTTTACATGGTTAGACTCATACTTGAGTGAAAGATTGGAGAGATAGAAGACCCCAGATATAGTTTCATCCATCCGGGCTACGAGTTCATGAGAGTACTAAATCATCTATATGATTTCTTTACATAGATGGGCATCCTATCATGGGTCTATATCTGTAGATGACTATCTAATTTATGTACATGTAATGAAAAGTTTATATGTTGAGCATGGGTATCCCTTACATCTGTAATTCATGAAAAATTCAAAGATATCATGATATTATGTATTTTAATTGATGCAAGTCACCATCTGCTTCAGATCCTCCTCATCACACCATAATGCATATCACTCGACATTATCATTTTCGACTTCATGCTTTAGGGGGCAGCTTTTATAGGAATATTTGGGCACATCATTCTCGACGATCAGATTATTACAAATAGGGCTCATCAAACCCTAATTCAGTTGCTACATGCCCTAGACAAGTCATCATATTGAATGTTTTCATCCATGAAAGTTTCCTAACTCGAAACCTTGTTGAAATGCCTCTTTGGGACACCAGGGCGGCCTTGGTCAGAGGAAACTTCTCTGCATAGTAGGTAGGCCCATTCAGACCTACACTGCAGTGCACCTAGGTCCACTTTAACTTATGCTGGGCAAGGATGAGTGAAATTGACATAGGATTCTAGGAATATTCCTTGATTCTAGAGCATTCTAGAAGCATACCCAACTCTTACCTCATTCTATGAGCTCTTTTTTGGATAGTATATGTATCAATTAACCCTCTATCCTCTCATACGTTTCTCTATGGAAAGTAACTAACCAATTATGGAAAACCATTCAATTCCCAATTTATGACAAAACCACTTGCATTTCCCTATAAATTGACCACTCATCATAGTGATCAGGAGGCTGGAACTTGGATATTGTAGTGAAATACTATTGGTTTGAGAATTGAAATAATTTTCAAGTAATGTGACGTTGTTGGATTGATGTGCTATTGGTATGATGAGGGTTTGGACTAATATGGATGAATGACACAGGATCGAACCACATTGGGTGTAACTTCTCCTTCTATTAATCAATAAAGTTGTTTGTTACTTTTCCCATACCTTTTTCCATATCTATGATGAATGTATGATCAAATGTTGTCGATTCCATTTGTTTATAGTAGATATATCATATGGCTTGATTCTTGCCATATTCTAGTTATGTTGGTAGGTACCAATTGAGAGAATTCAGTTAGAACGGGAGCAATGAGAGCAATTCAAAGGAGATCAAAGGAAGCGAAAGATCACAAGTAGGTTCCTTTATCTTATCTATCTATTGTAGGAAAATGTTAAACATATTTACTTATATTTTTCTAATTGTAACTACCCACTTAGGGAAGATGTACTTATCCATAGGTATAAATTCCATATAACAAAGCTTGGCATACAATTGATGCTCACTTAACAATCTAAATAATGCTGCTAAGTCTTCAGCATGCTCTTCCTCATTCTTATAATATATCAATATATTATCAATCAATACAATCATAAGAATTTCTAGATAAGGATGCAACATACTATTCATCAAACACATGAAAGTAGTTGGAGCAGTAGTTACATGAAAAGGGACTACAACAAACTCATAATGCCCATACCCGGTCCCGAAAGTAGCCTTGTAGATGTCCTCTTCTTTGATGCATACATGATGATATCCTGATCTCAAATCAATATTTGAGAATGTTGTTTCTCCCTTCCATTTGTCAAACAAGTCATCAATCCTTCGTAAAAGGTACCTGTTCTTGATCGTCACCTTGTTAAACTGCATGTAATCAATGCATAACCTACAGGTACCATCCTTTTTCTTTATAAAGAACACTAGGGCACCCCAAGGTGATAAACTTAGCCTAATGTATCCCTTGTCAAGTGTTTCCTTCAACTGCAACTTCAATTCCGATAGCTTTGGCGTCCTCATCTTGTAAGGTTCTATGATGCTGGTGTCACCCCTGGTACTAAATATATAGAAAAGTACACTTCATTATGAGGTAACTCTGAAATATATTCTCGGAATACGTCCTAAAGCTGCTACAAAAATGAATATCTCTTTAAGACTTTTGCATCTTTGAAATCCTTGTCTTTATCACTAGAAAAATTCATTGCAAACAATACACACCATTTCCTAAAAATGTGATTTTTTTACATAGATGTAACCATTTTCATAGATTTAGATTTCTTCTTAACCCTAAAGATTATCTTCTCTCCATCATCATCCAAGCACTTAATGGCCTTCTCATAATAATCCATTTTAGTCCTATGAAGGTACAATTAATCCATACCCATAAGCCTACTATATGATCCCAATGGAAGCACATTTAGCTATGTTGATGTAGGCATACAATTGAACTCAAATGCACAAGCTCTTACCCAATTATGAACTCTTTTCTTAGTAACTATAGGAAAATTTACTAGCCAAGACTCTGCATACACTTCGTTTCTAAAACCACACTTATCCACTAGGTTCGGATTAACATAAATATAATTAGATACAGGTTCAATAAAAATAGAAATAAATGGATCACAGAGCTTACCTTCCATCTCAATAATAGATGCATGGTGGTCCACCTCCTTGTTATCAAATTCAACATCGATTCGAGGAATGATTTGCCCAACATCCTTAATTTTTTTCACCTCTTGAGCATTATATATTTGAGGCCTACCACCCTGATACAATGACAATCCTCCTTATGATTATCCTTGCCACATATCCAACACTACAACTATCCACTACCTCTATTCTACTGCTCTTCAGGCTGTGACCCATGCCCCTTCTTAGCTGCATTAAACTTATAGTAAGGAGAAACATTCTCTTTCTCACCTACATCATAAGGTCATGCTCACTTTGGTGGCCACGTTCCTTTATTCTTGTCATTCCCTTTCCAACTGTACTTAAACTCAATCTTATGCTTCAATTTCTCATAACAAATCTTCAACTTTTCAATGACTTCTTCCAGTGATTGAGGATCATCATACTCAATCTTATCCTTGAATGTTAATGGTAGTTCATTGATAAATCTCTAAAAAATTTCCTTCCCATCCTTAATATAAGGCACATACCTCAAAAACTATAGGAACTTAGTCATGTACTCCTCATGTGTCATCAATCCCATCTTTAGCTCAGAAAATAGTTGGCCTTACGCATGTAGTACCACTCTAATAAGTACTTCTTCCTAAATAATCTCTTGAATTCATGCCAAATCAACTCCTCTATCATCAAGTCTCTAAGATGCTTCACATCTTCCCACCAGATGTTTACTTTCCCTTTGAGACTGAAAATAACTATCATGGCCTTCATGTTCTCTATATAATCATGCAACTCAAATACTTTCTTCAATCCAAGCAACCATGCCTCTACATCTTCCGGTTTATTTAAATATCCATCAAATGTAGGTGCCTTGGATTTATTGATATCATCCCGAAAATATCCCCTGTCACTCCTCCTGTAAGGATGATAGTGATGATGACCATGACACCTATCTAAACCAAAACTAAAATAGAATCCATATCGACTGCCTCTCCTATCTAGTGTATCCAATAACCTTCCATCTCTAACTATATCATCCTTTTCTAACCTATGCCCACCATGATACTTGCTACCATATGCCCCATTATACCTATCCTCCTATCCATAATTGATCCGTGGATGTCTATGTCTCTGCAAGTCTGACAAAATATGAAGGATAATTGCATTGAACTTTTCTTGTTTATCATGTGCCCTAGAAAATCTTTCCTGTGATTGAATGATTCTCTCATTATCTACCTTACAAATTCTAATCTCTACCTTTAAAATTCTTAGAGTGTCTCCTATGTTAGGAGAGTACCCATCTCTTGCCCACTCATTTGATCTATAAGGTGAGTCTCGTGAACTGTAATCTGCCATTTTTCTAGTCATCTTTGATATTCTTCTTCCTGTTAACTTACCATGTCATCTAACCAAATATAACTGCAATCAACATACCATAGTGAAGTTCAAGGGACGCTATCTCGTCTGCAAAATCAATCCAAATTAGCATGATATATGTATATACACATAATCATATTAATACATCAAAATCATGCATGCAAACACCAACTGAACGCTATGACCTCATGCACGAAAACCATAACCATGATACTACATGCATAAAAACCACATAGACGTTGACATGTATGCATGACAAACACATTATTCTCATCCAGTCCAAGTATTAAACTATGCTCTAATACCAATCTATAACCACCCCTCCCACATTGACCTAGTTTCACGAGCCTATTGGGGTAAACATGAGTTGAGGACTACTATTACATGAATCAACGTCCTAATTACAATTAAATAAGTGGATTCGACAAACTGAAACTTTACTAACCTTCCTCATGAGCTATTTGACACCCAAAAGATTAACAAACACTCGCATTGCCAAAAACCTGAGTTAGAATTCCTTTTTTTGTGACCAGAGATCCAAACCACATGAGTGATAAGGCTTCCATGTGGTTGATGGCCTCTAACCACATGAATAAGTCTACCAGGTTGTGATTGTGACCTAAATTCTTCAGTTCAGAGGGTGTCTTCTAGTATTCTTAGCCACCATGTTAGGCTAGCCTCCAAACCACTACCCAAAACTCAATGAGACTTTCCAAAATGATAATTAACCTCAACACAAATCCATTCATACAAAACTTGACATAACTATGCCTAGCCATGACAATCATTTCGTCAAACATATTGGGAACATGTAATCTATAGGTCATGAATGCATATCTGAACATACAAGTCTAATAATTCTCTGAGAATCTTAAAAAAGGTCTAATTCCCACTCATAATAGTTTTAATAACAATTTTCATGTCATGCATTCAATAACCATTCATCAACTAAACAAGACATGTCAAGGTTCATAACTAGAACGTATTATGAATCCATGCTTATGACTAGCATATAACCAAAATAATAAGCATGATAGAACAACCATCAAAGCCACATAATAACAAAAAAAAGTACTCATGAAATACAATAAGAAAATAGATCTTATTAACATATAAAAAATCTAACCAAGTTAGGTACTTCCATGTACCACCCGAGCATATATTGAGTTAAACCAAATCTTTCGTTCATCCAATCACCCACATGCCATATTTGAATCATGAATGTGGGAACTGAAGACATAAAAAGCTAGGGCTTCCCAAATATTAAACCACCTCCACCCTCATGCTCTGATGATCTCACTAAAATTGGTTAAGAGATCGCATAAGAAAACTAAAACATAAACAATGGGGCTTCCGAATATATTAAACCACCTCCACCCTGAAGCTACCATGATCCTGCCAAAACTGGTCAAGAGATCACTAATTATGAAACAAGCTTGCATGCCTCATAATTTCTTCACCAATCCTTTGAGGAATTTTCCTATCTCCACCCACTTGTTGAGGGCTTCTCAGAGATTAAACCACATCCTCCCCTAACACTTGGGAATTTTCCTGAGACCACCTCACCCGATTCCAAAACCGTTTGGAAATCCAAAGCTCAACAAAAAAGAAGAACCCCATCACACCATGGCTATACAAAAATGGCTACGCAAGGTTGAAACCACTATCACACCTAGAAAAATCCATGCGAATGATAGGAAGAGAACCAAATAAATACATGCATGTACCATGCATTCACAAACTAGCTAAGAAATGACACATGCAACCTGTTACCTGCAAGTATTCCTGCAAAATCTTCTTGATCATTTTTTTTTTTGCTTGTCCCTTGCTTTCCTTTTCTTCCTTATCCTTCCTCTATCTTCCTTTCTTCAATGCTAGAGTGCTCCAGGAATGCAAAGTGTGAATGAAAGATATTTAGCAGAATAACCTATCAATACCACTAGTTGTCTCATCAAGAAACAAAAAATGAGGTGCATAAGAATATCCATAGAAATGCTAACA
>Ga0068629_1000148_pt1 | contig 16439 bp, 23 predicted proteins | sample InSIn3gowninarea_FD_77432 | JGI IMG/M metagenome (GOLD analysis project Ga0068629, IMG submission 77432) | Clean room microbial communities from NASA Spacecraft Assembly Facility at Jet Propulsion Laboratory, Pasadena, California, USA -... ...
ACGCGCCATAATCTGGCAGGCGCACAAAACGCACAAACCTTGCCGTCCACCGCAGGAAAGCTTCTACGGCGGCTCCATCGGCTTCCATACCTACCACATCCTGCTGTGGCTCGCCAACTACGTCCCGCGCATCCTGCCCGCGATCGAGTGGTTCGTCTTCGGCATGCAATACGGCTTCTCGTATGGCACCACTACCACGGCCGTCGAGGAGCAGCGCACGGGATTGCTGATGAACTGCCTCTACTCCCAGTTCGTCAACGAGTGGGCCATCCCGCTGCACCGCGGCCCGGAGGCCCTAACGCGGCTCTCCGCGTGGATCAACGGCGACGAGGCCGGGTCCCGGATTCCGTTCTCGGCGAAGGGGCTATGGGTGCACGCGCCCATTGAGGTGCGGGTCAGCGACACGAGCGCGACAGAGCCGCGGCCGTTCATGGATAACACGCCCAAGGACGGTCCGACGTTGTACCTCAATGCGACGCTGTATAGGCCGTATAATCGCGATCCGCCGTGCAAGGACCGGTACTACGAGGCGTTTGAGTGGCTGATGAAGGAGCTGGGGGGGGGGGCGGCCGCACTGGGCTAAGAACTTCTCTTTCGTGTCGCAGCCCGAGATCGCGGAGATGTATGGCGAGGATCTGGAAGCGTACTTACGTGTACGGAATGAGGTCGACCCTGAAGGCATGTTTGTGGGCGAGTGGCATAGGAAGAATCTGCTGCCGGAATCGCAGCCGCTGTTCCCGCTCGAGGAGAGGGAGGTTATGCGCAGAGCTGCCCAGGGCGGCGGTGTGGACTGGGTGGGTGAGCAGGCGGCCAAGGCAAGTCCGAAGTCGAGCATAAGCGAGGAGAGCTTTGATATCCTGCATGGTGCGGAGGCGGAGGCGAGCTTGGTGCTTGAGAGGCTGAAGGAGGAGGCGAGTACTGAGGATGGAAGCGAGAGCTTAGATGACGAGGTGCATGGGAGTATGAGGCAGGGGGCTACTGGGATTCAGGTGTTTAACAAGATGTAGTGTAATGCTAGTAGTCGAGCTCATGAGATGAATGCCGTCATGAAGTTCAGCGTCGACTTTGACGCCACATTGGTACGGGATTGGAGGCAGCGTCTTGGCTTTGACATGTTTACGGCTTCAACTCAGTCGCTTCAATAACCCAGATCTTCGCATACCGAGGTGCGACGCTTTACCGCTGCGCTAAGCTGGCCGTGGCAGCGACCAAAGGCCATCCGAAGAGATAGTTGCCACATCTATGCTCCAGCTTGTTCAATACTAAATCTACGATCAGACTGGGCTCATGATCTTGTCAATGTAGAGCAACTGGATCGGTTCTATGCGATAGACACCAAATGATGTTCAGCTGTTCAGCGCTTTGATGCACGGATGGCCTGAGGTGTATTCGAGCTATGGACTGAGCTCGAGCGCTACCCATCTCCACGGCTATGAGTAGCTCTCAATGCAGCAACGAGCATCCCGGCTGACCCTTGGACATAGCTGCTATGAAAAACTCGACTGACATTGCTCTTGAACCTTCATCGTGAGACATCCAAGCACGGCCGTCTGATCAACACGAAATACGCCCCTGATGGCCCCCTACCTTCGCCCATCTTTAAACTCCCTACGGCGCGACAGTCCTCCCACCAGGAGCACAAGTATCCCCACCAGCATCATCCACACACGCGAAAGCCCTCACCCCCATGATCCTATGCCCACCCGGATAATCGAACCTCAAGGTATGCGAAATGGTATTGCCGACACCAATGTCGTTCCTCAGCTTGCCAGTCCGGGGCAGGACTTGGGTTCGGCCGTCCGCGCCGTACACATGGTACCAGCCGTAGACGTCGTTGGAATCGCCGCGGGTGTCCCGCACGGTGAGGACGACGTTGACGCTGTTGGAATCCAGGAAGGTGACGTCGGCGCAGGCGAGGACGCCGTAGGCTTTGCCGGAGAAATCGCCGGAGCAGGATTGTGCAGCGGCGCGGGGAGTGAGGGAAGAGTCGATTGAGGTGGCGAAGGTAGGATGTGCTTGGAGAAGAGAGGTAGAGATGAGAAATGAGGAGAGTGAGAATGAGGAGAGTGAGAATGAGGAGAGTGAGAATGAGGTAGAGAAAAGCATGATGGTTGAGTGAGTTTCTTTCCACAGTATTGTTTTGACGATTTAGTTCGACTGATAAGCTACGAATCCAAGCACCGCCAGATCCAGTACGAAGGGTGATATTTATACTGTTGATTACTTTGTATCACTTCTAGTTTAAAAGGGGTCACGGATATAACCCTCTTTGAAGAAGCCTTACCCCGGCGATGCTTCCTGTTCCGTCTTATGCTCAATGCTGAATACGAACGTTGTGCTCTCGTATCCATATACTCAAAGCGATGGTGCCGTATTAATATATTTTCCTGCAAGTGTTGCCGAGTATAGCACCATGACTATTTGTAGCTGCGCCGGTGCGACTAAGATCGCAGATCGCAGTCTTGCTTTACACCATTAAGAAATGCTCGGACGTAGTGAAGAAGGCAAAGATTGTGAACCCATGGACAGCGAGACTCGTGACAGGCTCACGTTGACAGGCCTGTCATTGTAAGACATCTTAAGATAGAAACGAGCTACTATTGTCAAAGTCGGCTCGGCAGTTCTTTGCATGATAGTGGTATTAAGGTGCATCCAGGTTTTGGTTTTCAGGGTGCTTGGTGCCGCCGAGGGCTGGAGTACAGAGCAGATATATTGATTAGGTTATCCTTGTGCGCGGCCAGGCTTGATTCTCCGGGAATTGATTATTATCTTCCTCGTTGTCGGCATCAATTGCGGCAAGATCTCTAGAGAGAGAACACACTCTAATAGGGCTCTCTCAAGAATATTCCCGTGTGCAGTGTCTTTTTCTCAGGCCTTCAAATAAACGGCCCTCCAGTGCATGTGCCTGAAATATCTAATCCCAATCTTCGTATGCCAGATTATCACGTGATACAGCTGCGACACGCTACCGCTGCATCAGCCTGGCTGTGGACAGTGATTTAGTTACTGGATCGTCCTATACCCTCTCGCTTTTTGATCGAACGTCTTAGGGTTATGAAGTTTCGGATGGCGGCTACGAAATGTGCGTCTGCTTCCCCAGGAGCTTCTCGCGCCAAGCCGACACTTTCACAATGTCTATGTTTACTTTTTCGTCAAATGAGCATTTCTAATTCGCTGTCTACAGCCAGCTTGCCGCAGCGGTAACGCGTCGCGCTTGTATCACGTGACCGTCATACGAAAATCCTCTCACTGGCGTCCTAGATATGTTCCAAGCTATAAAGTGTTTGTTTTCATCAAGTCATGAGCCCTACGCGAGCTGGATTCAGTAAAATGCAAAAACATTGTTGCCTGCACACGGGATCGAACCACGGACCTCGGCATTACAAGTGCCGCGCTCTACCACTGAGCTATACAGGCTATAATAGAAGATGGTCTATTACACACAAATTATATATAACGTCACATACAGAGCAGTTTTGGCTCCTGTACTTGGCATTAACAAAGTCCCCTCCAAGTTGTTGAACAAGCGTCGGGAAGGGTTGTGAGATTATCAGGCTCGTATGCAAGTACTTGCACAAAGTGGTAGGACTGCACAACAGGAAGTCGCTAGATTACGGAGGCGTCGGTATACTCCGCCGCCAATACAACACCGCAAAACGTCCCGCAGGGCTCTAGTACGTTGCCAAACTCATCCGTCAGCCTCTCCTTCCTAAGACAACATGTGCTCTTCTCCTCACATCACTTCCGCACGATCCGCCGCTTCAGCTCCTTCAGCACGATGGGGTCGTACATCAGCATCTTTTTGTGCCAGCTCGAGCCGGCGCGCTAGTTGACGGGTGCGGATGGTTTGGCGAAGGGGAATGCGTAGAGGTCCGAGAATGCCGACGGAGGAAGAAGACCCGGACTCGACGGAGTACATGGCCCAAGCAGGCTTAAATCTACGGTGGCCAATACCAGGAGCGTTGATAGGGATGCCCAATCTGGGTCTGACGATCCAGGCTCGATGAATGGTATTGTTGTGAATAGCTTATGGATAATAGTATTGACGCTACCAGTCGTGCGTCCCTTTGCGGTGGTCCTCAATGCCGATTAGCATGGCTGCCCCGTCCTGATGAGTGCGTTCGAGAGGCACGTTAGAGTGGTCGGTGATTGGGGTCAGTTCTCAAGGCTGTCTCCTTCCTTCCTCAGCCTACCTCCAACCTAGAACTTGGTCCGCGAGCAGGCTGTCCTGTATCGTCGGAGCCTCCATATCTTCCACGTGTCTCTTCAGAGTGCAGATGCTAGTCCGCGCTTCTTTGGCCGTACCACTCGCCCTTTGATGCGTCATCCCTTGTGTTGGCCATCGACACTGGTGACATCAAGGACTTGAAGGCGGATTGAAGGGTGGATACCACTCACAGCGAGAAGCAGTGACTCGGGGTATCAAGGGCAACGAAATCGCCACGCCTAAACCAGCCACCGGGAAGACTACATTTATGTCGCAGTCCGACAGATGCCAGAAGAACATTCTAGGCTTCTTCCAGAAGAACACTCACGGCGCCTCAAGTCACCATCCAAGAGTCCAGTAAGCGTTCATACGAGAAGAATCCCAAGCCCGCAGGCGGTTTCAAGCACAGCGACTCGGATCGAAGAGACGGAAATGATGGTGCATGGAAGACTTTATTCATTCCGAGTACGGTGACCCAGTGAGCGGGACCAGGAGCTATGACACATCCGTCCACCGTACATCTGCCGCAAGAAATCACTTTTGATTGATTAAGATAGTAGTGCAATCAAGGCCATGTCTCCGTACAAGCTCGACGTGAACGTGGACAGCCGTCAAGTGGCACGAGCCTTCTTGGAAGGATGACCACTACGACTACCAGAACCACCACGACCACCACATGCCTTAGCGTGAGCATCAGTGACGGGATCACCAGTGGCGGGAGCATCAGTAGCGGGAGCAACAGCCTCTTCCTCATCGCCGCCCACGATCTTATCTTCACCCATGATCTCATCGCCATCGTTGTCATTCTCCTCACTGTCATCGTCCGCGGGCCGTCCACGCTTCTTTAAGGCACGAGCATCTACATGAAGGTCAGCATGAGCAGACGCTTGAGGCGGCGAGGGTGTGACGCTTCTTGAGAGCTCGGCGTCTGGAACGCGGAACATGGATGAATCGATGGGTGGTGGAGGACGAAACCCCGGTGCTGGAGGCGGAGGGATAAGGACGGAACGCCTTGACGGTGGCTCTTACCTTTTTTGGTTGCTCTAACGAGCTTCACGAAAGACTCTTCTGTGCCCCAGGTCCTTCATCAACAAAGCAACTGGGTGATCGTCTCCAACGCTCCCGATGACCCGTCCTTAAAGTTCATGGCAGACTCCTTCGCGACCTTTCCCTTCCGACTCATAAGTTTCTCATCGAAGCCCTAGTAGATCTTCAACTAGTCTTGGAAGAGGCCACTGAACTGCTCGGCAAGGAGCTGCGTGACGATGTCGGCTATGGTTATGTCAGCCTCGGCAGCAGTCATCTCGTCTGCTGCTCTACCGCCCCGTGAAACTGGATGAAGTTAGAATGCGCTTGGCTTCTCGGTCACGTTTGGCTTACGCCAAACCAATTTGTCCAAACAAGTGCTCGACCCCTGTCTAACCTGCGCGCTGTTTCTTGCTAGTTGTGGTGAAGGACAACCTCAGACGTACTAAGCGTGCGCGGGTCGGAGGCGGACAACCATCCGTGGGTCTTGGTTGGTCTGGAGCGAGCAAAGTCCTCGTTCCGCGATGAACCCGGGGCAATCCTGAGGGCTGGCGCCTGCTGCGACTCAAGCTTGCAGGATCAAAGGATGGTGTCGCCAAGTAATGTTCTTTCCGCTCCGTTGTTCCGCGGTCGCATGGAGATGGGTTTGGCCCCCAGGCTGTTCTTGCTCCATCATGCATGGGGGTCTGACATCGAGCTCCTCGCACGTAGAGTCGAGAGCTGGCCGCATTGGGTTCAGCGGTTGCAACATGAGCGGATGCTCCAGGAGTCTTGCTGAGGGCCACCAGGGCTCGGAGCTTCCATCGCCAATCCAACTCTAGCTGCTGTGCTCGATGGGACTGACCGAGTGCTTTGAGCGTGCTGGGCTTGTTGTGATTCTCATCAGTGTGTTACGGTCGAGAGATGTCGGAGGCGAAGGAGAGGTCATAGGGGATGACACGGCGAAGGTCGTAATGAAGGTCCAAGGGCACACCCGAGAAGGCCGTTGCCGCACGGAAAATTTGGACAGCGCGCAAGTGCAGTCTATAGACCAAACGCATCTCAGGTGACCGATGCACTAGGCGGCCTGCATTACCGACTGTCTTATGCTTTCCATCGCATGCTATCAGTCTCGCTGGTCTATATTTAATAGGATCATGAGTCCAGTTGATGATGACTCTGATTGGAAAAGCCACCAGCCGAGAAGCAGCAGCCAACCTTCCGGATGGCCCATGGTCGTAAGGGCGGTCCTGGGGAAGGTTTGTGGGGGAGATAGTAAAGAAGGGAGAAGGGAGACGGGAGAAGAGAAGGGAGACGGGAGAAGAGAAGGGAGACGGGAGAAGAGAAGGGAGACGGGAGAAGAGAAGGGAGACGGGAGAAGAGAAGGGAGACGGGAGAAGAGAAGGGAGAAAAGAGGGTCAGGTGCAGGCTTCAAGGTAGGTATTTTGATCAGTGTTTATCGGGAGGGGGGGTCCTCCCCCCCTAAATCTTCGGGTTCGCTCCGCTGTGAGCTGCTGTGGTTGTATAGAGTGGTTGCGCGGTTCATTTGGGGAGGGATCCCCCCAAACCCCCCGGCCTCGCTGCGCATGATGCTGTGAGGTGTTCAAGGTCGCTGCGCTCCCACACCTAAAGGCGAGATGACGGCCTCGCTGCGCTCCCAACGCCTGACAGCGAAATGGTCGCGGTCGCGGTCGCGGTCGCTTCGCGACAGTCGCCTGGCGGCGAAAAGAATGCCGAAACCTAGGACTGGATTGGCGACGGAGCTTCCAGTAGTTGGCACAACTACATACACCACTAGCAAGTTATTTCTTTTGTCTCTTTTGCTGCGACGTTGTTCTATCCATGTCACCCTTTTGTGTGGTGACGTGGGAACTCTAAAACGCATGTTGGGGCAGTCGGAGCGCGAAAACACCTTGGCGGGGCTGTTGAGCTTCAGACAGCATCAAATTCCCCTGATACAATCAGTTACCGGCTTCTAGTAGACCACAATAATTGCAGCTTATGAGCGTGTTGCTCGTGTTGTAGCGGTGCTCTTCTCACGTACACAATACTCGGACATTCCTCCGTTTCAACATCAAGTCTCCTGCGCCTCAAACCATAAAGGAAATGTCGACTACCCCACAACCCCCCTCCCTCCCCCAACCACCTCGCTCCCTCGCCGAAATCGAAGCCGTCGAGTCCTCCCTCACATTCCCCACCTTCACCGCAACCACCGCCTGGGACCTCGGCTGCCGTCTCCGCACCCACCTCCTCGCCTTCCCAACCGCAACCGTAATCTCGATCTCCCTCGCCAACAGCAACCAGCTGCTCTTCCACAGCGTGACACACCCTGGCGGGACGGCGCCGGACAACGACAGCTGGGTGGCGCGGAAGCGCAAAACTGTGCTCAGGTGGGGGAGGAGCACGTGGTGGATGCATTGTAAGATGGACGGGGACGAGAGGGCATTTGGGGAGAAGTATGGGCTGGGGGAGAGTGCGGGGAGTTATGCTATTCATGGGGGCGGGGTGCCGGTTAGGGTCAAGGGAGTGGAGGGGGTTGTGGGGGTTGTTGTTGTGAGCGGGTTGAAGCAGGAGCAGGATCATCAGGTTGTGGTGGAGACGATCAAGGAATACCTGGCTGATCAGGGGAGTTGAGTAAGGCGTTGGAAAGGGGGATGGTGAATGATAGGCAGCCGTCGCGGCGGCGCTCCGAGGAGCGGGTCAGACGCGGCTTGGTAGACACCAACCTCTATGATGCATTGGTCCGGAAGCTGGGAGCAACTGGCACGAAACTTAAGAAGAAACTCCAAGGGGAAGATGGTCCTGGTCAGAACGCTCCCAACATCATACGCCGTAGATATGCAGAGACAACCTTACATGTGAATGTCAAAGATATACAACGATCTCCAGGCTACTGAATTCCAACGATGTTGTGGCTGATGGTAGATGTTTCGTGCCGTACGGAACGAAATAAACACGACCGCTAGTCTTCACGACCGGTAGCGAACGCCGACGACCAGGTTAGGGAGGCCAAAATGGTCAGGAACGGCGCGGAGAGGAAGAAGTCGACAAACGCCATGGCTAATCGCTGAAGCTCTCGACAAGAAGAGTAAGTCCCTGCGGAGTTGATACTGAACGTTCGGATGCTGATAAATGCAGTTACGCGGGCTTTGAGTTCCTCGCTCTGTGACGGCTCATAAAGCCGACCCCGTAGAATTTGTAGACCATTGGCTGCCACCGTAGCTGTTCTCCATGACTGTTGCAAGTCGACCGTAGTGAGCCCTTGACCATATCTGTCTGCCAGATGAAGCTCAGTCTCTTCTTGTATGCCACTTGGGAGTGCCAAGACTTCCATGAGTAACGTGATCCAGCTCGTTCAAATGCAAAACTCTCGCCTTCCGATTCCCGTAACAACAGTAATCCTGACATGGTCAAATTTGCAAAAGTCGCCTCCTAAATTACCCTGGGGCGCCAAACGGGGTTATCCTTGGTGGAAAGAACCTGAGGCATGACTAGCACCCTCGATGTCGTCTTCTGGAGTTCATGCAAAGCTTTATCTTAACCTCCCGCCACCGCGTAGAAGGTTTCTAAGGATCCTGTTGCCGTGGAGACTCGGGTTCTTAGCCTTCTCGAAGTTGGCCATGGTGTCGACGGTGGAGGATAAACTGTCTGAATGACAATTATTCGTCACCAGCATCAATTGCTAGTAATGATAACTGCCTGCGTTTGCGGCATGCGGCAGTCGTGGCGGCTTTGCGGGTACTTCGAGAGGGGCACATATTGCTGTTTGCTAAAGTCCGTGCGGATGAGCAGTGGAGATGCTTGCGACAGGAGCGTCATGTTGACACAGCAGTCATATAGTTCGAGCCATTTTCTGCCGCCTGAGCACTCGGTGTATCCAGGAGAGTCGACGAAGAAAGCCAGACCAGCTCATCAGAAACATTCCGCCAGTGATGAAGTGGTTGACAGGTCATGCCTCTCTTTAGATCCTGTGTTTCCACGGCCATGAAATGTATCATCCAGGGACAAGCTCTCATCTTCATCCCAGGCATCATCGGCCAGAGCAATAGTGTCACTACCGTCCGGCACCGACTTTTTCCCAGTAAGGATCTCATATAACGAGTCCTCGCTCTCGTCACCCACGCCCGGCGTACCCGGATGCTCGAACCTGAGGATGGCGTCCCTACCTTCAGGCCACGCGAGTACGTAGCCAGTAGCATCGCCAAGGACGATGCATGGTTTCTTGTCGCAGGGTGTGCTCAACCAGCGGGCTTCGAGTCGATTGACTGGTCTGTCAAAGGGTATACTCAGGGCCTCTGGCGCAGCTTTGAGCGAGTCCCATACGTAAATGGTCGCGTCATCGTGCGTGCACTGAATTAGTAGCAGGTGGGATTTCGTCGGGTGCCAAGAGAGGTGCTTGACAGGAGAATGTTGGATTAGGACAGTCTGGGGCGCGAGGCGTGTCAAGTCCCAAAGCCAAACGGTGGTCGGTGTGGAGTCGTCCCTTGTGGCCACGAAAGTGCCTTCCGCATTGAACGCTATGATGGAGATGCCGCTTTTTAGACTCGCGTCATTAGAGGGGGATGGCGCCTTCGGCGGAGATACCGGTTGCGGCGCGATGGTGTATCTTCGCTCTGATATGGCAGAGACTTGCTCCTGCCAGACGTCACCCACAGCGAGCTGGATGGTTGGCGTATGATCGAGAAACACTGCAGCGGAGAACTGCCGCGGTCAGTAAAGCCACGCAACGCCCGGAAAGGACACAACATACCGTGCGCGTGCTCAGGAGAGTGACCCTCCTATCAAACCCTCCAATGGCCAGGAAGTCTCCCCTTGGACTCCATTCCAGGCTCTTCACACCCAAGCCAACGATACCATCCACTGCCTCTCCGTTCCACTCACGATAGAGATGACCGTCTGCCGTGAGAATGTGTACTTTGAACCCGACACTTGGCGCGTCCCAGACAGCGAGCCACCATCCGTCCGGACTCCACTTCAAGCCCTGCGCATCTGCCGTCGGGAGTTGCACCGTCTTGATCACAGCATGGCTGTTTGGCGCGTGCAGCGTGAGTACATCCTGCGGACCTGGTCTGCTCAAGAGTGCCAGCACACCGTTCCCAGGCCTGAGTCCGAAACTTTTCGTCGAGGGGAACTTGGGATCTTTGATCTCGACGCTGCGGCCCGTGATCAGTGACCAGACTGTCACCCTAGCACAGAAGTCCGAGAAGAGCAGCACTTCGTTCTCCGTCCTTCCGAACTCTGCATTCACAATCTTGCCTGCGCCGCCACTGCCATTGTTCATGTGTGCGCACCATTTGGTGTCGCGGATGTCGTATGCTCGAATGTTGGTCGCATCGGCAAGGAGGAAGCGATCTGAGCGCGAAGAAGGTGGAGCCCAGCGTATGGTTTGACTCTTTGGATCGTGATCTGGAGGGGTCTGGATGCTGCGGACTACTTTGAGGCTGTCTCTTGCGCGGATATGAAGTCGGCTGCCATTGATACCGGCAATGTGGGCTCCGTCTGGGGACGGAACGCAGAGATGGGATGCTACAGTGCGTCAGCAATGAGGGCGATATAGCTTGGCTACACTACTCGTCATACAGTTGTATCGGTCTGACACCTCCATCTCAGTGCTTGATGCGGCCTTCATGCCATACTGCGGTTTGTTTGTAGTAAACAGCTTGGCATGAGTAGATCGCGGGAACACTTCATGCTTCCCAAACGGGTAACAGCTTCTCCGTAGAACGTCGCAATTCATGAAGGCGCGTCTAAGCTATTTAAACCGTGTTTGAAACAAGTTCGAAGGAGAAGCAAGGTCAGCATAAGCGGCATGGATACCGCAAGTTACTCCATATGTTCTTTAATGGACCGTCCAAAGTTGACGCTTCCATCCATTTCCCCTCATGCTATCAATGCGTCGTGAACTGAAGTGGCAGGCCACATACAACTCAATGAAAACTTTACACCTTTCGAGACATCACACTTGAGCATTTACATGTCGTCGAATTGCCTATACCCTACCCCCAGATGACGACTGAATCGCACATTGCTGATGCACTATCAGGTGTGCTAAGTTATGCCACGCGCCGCCAAAACACCTCTATGCATCGTACAAATAACGCTGGAACTCAGCTTCTGCACTGTGAAATCTTCCGGCAGAGAATGCATAGCTCCTCCAGATGCTGGAAAGAAAGACTCATCCAACGCACACGACGCCGAATCAATGGACTCGCCGCCCAACATGCCATATCATCATTTGCTCGTCGACTTGAACCCGGTGATCGAAGTTCCGCCCGATATACAGTGTCTGCAGAGGACCACAGAAGTGAAAGAAGATGAGGGAAGGTGTAGTGTGATCCGATCGCAGGTGGAACATAATTCCATGTCAAGGGCAAAAGACTCGCCCGACGCCGTTATCGGTAGCCATTCAAGCGAGCTGATGCTTTTGCTTCCGACCTCTCCTTCTCTTTCTTCTCCTTGTCGAGTCGGATCTTGGTGGCTTCGGTGCCGTCATCCTTCAACAGTTCCCTGAACCAGGGATGCTTAAGAGCTTGCTTGGCGGTAATCCGTTTGTCGGGGTCATACACGAAGATCCTCTTCAGAAGGTCGAGGAATTGGCGGTTGAACTCGGTGTGGCTTGGTATTATCTCCTGCAACTCATGTTAGCACTGCTGTAAATGGAAGCTATCTGTGAATTCAGGCGTACGTGAAGCTTCTTCATGGCCTTGACGTATTTCTTCGATGCTTTCTGCGTTTCTGCATTCGGATAATCGAGTGTTCTCCCACTGCTTCTAAAGTACCTGAACAGCTTGTTAGATGTGTTCATGTCTACAAGCATAGTTTGAACATACGCAGTTGCCGGGTTCCGGTTCTGCCCTTTCTCAGGCTTATGCACCCTTCGAATGAGCTCCTTGTCCAACTTGCCACCACATACCGGCTCCATCATGGCGAGATGTTCGAGATTGTCATGTGTTTGAAACAGTGCGTCTCCTGTGAAGAACTCAACCAGAATGCATCCTATGCTCCAGATGTCGCACGGATAGCTCCAACCAAGGTTGAGAATGATTTCCGGTGCCCGGTAGTGCCTCGTGGAAACGACCGAAGAATGATATTCGTCCTGAAAAGTAGCGGACCCAAAATCGATCAGCCGTATTTCTGGATCCAGCAACACCTTTCGGTGCTTGGCTGATCTGCTTGTGGTGGTCGAGGACGATGGTATGGTCCGGTTGTAAGTGAATGTTTGGTACGCATTGTTGACAAGAAGAATGTTCTCGGGCTTCAGGTCTGTATGGATGAGGCTGAGATCGTGCAGGACTAAAACAGTCAGCGGATGATTAGGTTCGTGCTGTGCATAGGGGTTGTCTTACAGGCCACACTAGTGAAGAGCTGCCTCGCAAATGTCTGAATGTGCGTGCTTGGAAACGGCACGAATTGGTTGGACTTCAGGAAATCGAAAACGCTCTGGCCGTACAGGTCGGTGACGATACAGATGTGATTGCGGAAGTCGAAGCAGTCTCTGAGATGTATGCATTTGTTTCGGTTTGATCTGTCGTTGGATGCTAAAGTCGAAAGCACTCGAAGCTCGATGCGAGACGCGTCCCGGTATTTCTGCACGGATCGTATGACCTTGATGGCGCATCTTGAGCCTTTCTTACGGTCAAATGCCTCGACAACTTTGCCAAATGTGCCTTGCCCTAGCAGCTTCAAAATCTGATCTGGATGGGTGTCAGTAATCGTTGTCGGGAGATAGGCTAGCAGCCTTATAGAATGCGACTTACATCTGTCGGTGAGATCGGCTTCCGGAACGACGACGTAGTGACCGTCGTCGTCATCGACTTTCTCATTTTTCATGTACGACTTCTGCGGCTTGTGAGTGTTATGGCTTTGACGGGTGAAGCTGGCAAACTCACGTCTGCTACTACTTGGACGTAGACTTCGCGGGCCTTGATTGGAGGATTCGGTGGTGGGATGTAGGCCTGATACGGATCACTTTGCTTCTCCAGTTCGCGCCTCTTCGCCTCCTTCTCTTCATCCAGCGTCGACTTTCTTGAGTGTTCGCCCCCACAGCCGGACAGGACGAGGTTCATCGCCAGGAAAGAATCATATCACGGGACTACCTTGGGTTCTCTTTCCATGAGTGGACATGTTTCCCGTAGGAAGCTGTTCGAACCGATGCTCCTTGATAACATCTCACGAGTCTCCGCGTGCAACCCTTACCATGGCATGCGGAAGGGTGAGTCGACTGAGGACTTTGTCGCCAGGCTCGCGCAGGAACTAGATAACGAGTTTCAAAGAGTCGGACCGGGCACTGTATGTGCGTTCGTTGCGGAACCGACTGTTGGTGCAGTAAGTTAGAATCTTCAGCTACTTATGCAGTTCAAGTCGAGCGCCCAAGGTCGTGCCCTGGGATATGGCTCTTCTGGGAGTGCTATGAGGGCGTAGCAGATGCTAACACACCACGTTCAGGCGCTCGGCTGTGTCCCGGCAGTACCAGGCTACTTCCCCGCTATGAAGGCAGTGTGTGACAAGTACGGCGCACTTCTGATACTTGACGAGATCATGAGCGGTATGGGCCGTACCGGAACTCTCCATGCCTGGCAGCAGGAAGGGGTTGTACCGGACATCCAAACGATCGGCAAAGGCCTTGGTGGAGGCTTCATGCCCATCGCGGGAATGCTGATCGGCCATCGAGTGGTTGATGCGTTCAAAAAGGGAACAGGAGCTTTCTCACATGGTCAGACGTATCAGGGCCATCCGCTCGCGTGTGCGGCCGCGTTGGAGGTGCAGAAGATCATTCGAGAAGAGCAACTAGTGGACACCGTGAAAGAGATGGGACTGCTTTTGGAAGGATTGTTGAAGCAGAAGCTGGCAGATCATCCAAACGTTGGCGATATTCGGGGTCGAGGCCTGTTCTGGGGGGTAGGTGCTTCCCTTTGTGAACGCTTTGCCATGAATCTGCTGATGATGCCGCTAGATTGAGTTTGTACGTGACAAAGTTGCCAAGGAGCCTTTCGATCCGACGGATGGCATTGCTATGGGGATCCATGATCAGGGTGAGCAGTGCCGCTTTGTTTAATCTACGGCCCGCTGATGCAACTTTAGGGATGAAGCCAGGTTACGATGTCTACCTTTATCCCGGCTCTGGTACCGTCGACGGCAAGGTCGGCGATCACATACTGATGGCACCGGCGTATAATGTGACCAGGGCAGATATTGAGCTTCTCGCCAACACGACGACTCGAACGGTGGTTGATTTCTTTGCCAAGCGATAGAACTCCTTTCGTCTTAAGCTGTGAACGGCGCATTCTGGTGTGTGTGTCTCGATGTGATTTCTTGAAACGCATACGCGGTGCGCGACTTGAATCGTTGGTCGCGTTGAGAGCCTGCAGTAAGTCACGTGATAGGGAGGTTTTTGGGCGGAACAAACGTCTTTTCAATCTCAACGTGCGACGTCAGTGGTCCTGTATGAGGGGCGGCTTGCCGGAGCAATTTCTAATTGTACGACGTCGGTTCAGTGCAGGCTGTCTGAAAGGAATTTGGCTGCGAGTGTTTCACCACAAAATCCTGTGACCGTAGCCAGGTAACGGGATGTGCGTGCGGTACGCATTGGAGCACCCGGCCGCACCTCACGTCTGCTTAGGTCTCTCGTCGGTCATTTCGAGTCGTCGTCCTTGGGCTGAGGGAATGCTGTGCTAGAGATCTTGCTCCCTGACGGTGCAGCTGGAGTGCCGGTCGCGGAGAGTTTCAAGAGTGACGGGTTCGGTACGGCATGCCTTCGATTGGTGATTATCGTCGCCTCAACACCCACCTGCCAACAGGAACCGATTGCCCGAGCGTCAAGGCAGCTGACAGTCCGTGATCCTCGCAAACAAAGATCAATCCAAAGCCTTTCAGCTCTTGATGTGACTTGGGTGCGAGCTGCAGAGAAGGGCCCCTCTTACCGGCTCACACGCCTGAAGGGCTCTTGATAGACTGCGTGCTGCCCTGAAGGCTGATACTGGATAAACTGCCCGCGTAATCCAAAACATCCAGCGACCCTTGCGAGCTGGGACCGGGCGAATCCACTCAAGATAATTCGCGCTAAGCCGGAGACCGGACTGCCACACACCTTGCGCAAGCCAGCGGTCCGCCTCTTCTGACTTCACTACAGCCTCGACACTGAATGATCTCCGGCGGTTGGCATGCCCACTGCTCTGTCCTGCTCTTCTGCTTCAGCGGAGCCTCTTGAGAATTGCATCTTGCTCTTGTGCCCACGCATATGGGTTAATGAACCTCCATACCAAACCCTGCCGTCATTCTCCGCCGTTCTCCACATCCTCGCACGGTCGGAGCGACACGGACGATAGACGGTCCTTCTTTCACACATCTGCTCTGCCAGAGTATCCGCAGGTCGATTCAGGTTCGGATTGACGCAGAAAAGTCCACCGGTTTGGGGTTGTTGGCTTCCGCAAGTTCAACTCAGGCAACACCTCCGATTAAGGCGGACACGATAGCGTATCTCACCAAATCGCGCTTTTCAGCACCCCACGATGTCGACCCCTTCGACCGCGACCGCTACGCTGCCTCCGCACCATCAGTACTACTCTCATCATCAGAACTATCAGCCCGTGGTCGGTGGATACGGGCAACTGGTGAACGGGTCATCACGGTTGGGGAATCCACACAATTACGCGAATAACTACGCAGCCAGCAATTCCTCCTCCGACCTACGACGCACAGTGGCCGTCAATTCGCACCAAAGCGAACAAATGCCTCCAAAGGACGTTTCTCAAACTTCAGATACGCAGCAGTCGGCAAAGCGAGACCGAGCGCCGACAAACTGGAATAAGTTTTATGAGCACGGCGTCCCGAAAGAGATCATCGTCATCGACGAGTCTCCCGAGCCCGCGCAGACCATCAAGGAACCAGAACCCCAGTCGACGATGCCGACCACGAACGGCAGCACTAGACATGCCGACAAGAAGCGGAAGACTGCGGCGTCTGCAGCCTACGATCCCGTCTACCACCAGCAGACCTCGTACTCGACGACACAAACTCCATACTACGACTCGCCCTCCTACTCCACCGAGCGTACAGCCTCCGCAGTCAACGGCACAGCAGCTACATCGCTAGGGTCACAGGCTTCTAATGGTGCGTACGCGCCACCGCTTGAGGAGGGTGTTGTGGGGCAGAAGAGAAAGCGAACCAGAAAGGCGACGCTGGATGAAGAGAAGGAGGCGAAGAGGCGCGAACTGGAGAAGCAAAGTGA
>Ga0068629_1000150_pt1 | contig 16417 bp, 14 predicted proteins | sample InSIn3gowninarea_FD_77432 | JGI IMG/M metagenome (GOLD analysis project Ga0068629, IMG submission 77432) | Clean room microbial communities from NASA Spacecraft Assembly Facility at Jet Propulsion Laboratory, Pasadena, California, USA -... ...
AGAGAGAGTCAAGATACGGAAGAAGGACATCCTCAGCGCCTGCAAAGAACTCAGCCACATCAGCTTCCGTCGATGTCGAGGGAGCAAGTAATGCAGTTGCTGCTGTTCCTGCAGTTTTCAGATGCATTTTGATTTTAGCTTCTTTGTCTCCTGCTGCACCAGTTCCTTCGAGGGGCTTCCCAGCAATTACGGCAGCATATTTCTCAGCGGTTTGGTTGTTGAAGTCTTGAGGCGAAACACCTTGGTCCAAAAGTGGCAAATTCTTCTTCACGTAAAAGGAAAACGCTTCTGTCGTCGTTTGGCGAACTTCTTCAGTTACGGACTGGTTTTTTTCACGAAACTGCGCAAGGAGATGCTGTTGTCGACCTCTTAGAATAATTTTATCGTCAACATCTGTGATGTTCTGGACAAACTGAATCTTGTACTCGAAGTAATCCCTGAGAATTCGTCGCAGAACGTCGATAGTAACGTAGTTCCTGGCATGTCCGAGATGTGCGTCGTCGTAGACAGTAGGACCGCAAGAATACCACTTGACTTCTTTGCCTTCAGCATCAATTGGCCGGAAGTCGTTTTTGGAACGAGTAAGCGAGTTGTACAATTTCAATTTTGGCGCAACGGAAGTTTTAGGCTCCTTCCACGCAGGCTGGGTTCGTGCAGGCGTGGCCATTGTGGTTAACAAGGCTGTCACTGCTGGGGTTCTTCTTATATATGTCTGGGATATCAATAGCGGGGAGATTGCTATTGAGAAAGTCGAAGGTGACAAAGAGCGGAAACGAAATACCATCAAGGTGGTGAAAAGAACGACAGGAAAAGAAGAGAAGAGTCGGTCACCAGTGAGAAGACAAGAAGAACTGTAGTGAGACGTCCAGAATGATGAGTCAGGCCGTAAGATGCAATCACACTGGTTGTAGGTGTCGTGTCACGTTGATGAATTGCGGAATTCGACCCCTGTCGCGGGGGTCTTGGCGGGCTCCCCCGCGCCAATCATGAAATCTCCGCCCAAAAACTAAAATTCTGGGTATCAACCACCACTTTTCCCTTCTCCACTTCACGACCTTGAAGTGGTAGGACCATTCTCACTCATCCAGGCGCAACTCACACCGGAGAGGCTTCATGGATCACTCGCCTTCACCGTTCCTCGATCCCGGCAGTTTGTCAGCCCCCGACAGTCTCGGAATACTTCAATTGCGCCGCGACCAACTCATTCCTGCGGTCCTTTCCTCCTCTGCAGACTCTCAGTACGCCGAAGGCAAAGTCGAAAACACGAGATTCGGATCATTTCCACACAGTACCCTGATAAACAGACCATGGGGTACGCAGATCCTTGCTTCCGTTGTTGACACTGGATCTCGAAGCAAGTCTAAGAAGCGCAAGCGGGAAGGCGAGGAGGAGGACAAGGCGGCGGGTGAAGAGCCCATATTAGACCAAGGGAGTGCGCGCACAGAGGTTGTTCAAGCTGCTACCGCTAGTAGCGGATTTGCGCATTTGGTTCCTCCAACTCCAGAGACCTGGACGCTATGCCTACCGCATCGGACCCAAGTGGTTTATACGCCTGATTACAGCTACATCTTACAAAGGCTACGTGCTCGACCTGGTGATCACATTATAGAAGCTGGTGCAGGAAGTGGTAGCTTTACACACGCAGCTGTGAGGGCGATTTTCAATGGCTACGCCGATGAACCATTGTCAGTGGACACCAACACTGAGGGTACGGTGCCGCGAAAGGCCCCTAAACGTCGTGGCCATGTCTATAGTTACGAATTTCACGAACCGCGTGCAAAACAACTCGAGGTTGAGATTAAAGAGCATGGCCTAGCATCCCTTGTCAAAGTCACCAATCGAGATGTCTACGAAGATGGCTTTTGTTTGGACGACGAAGCAGAACCTTGTGCCGATCTTATTTTTCTCGACCTCCCAGCTCCATGGTTGGCTCTTAAACACCTTACGAGATCTCCGCCCTCCCAGTCTGTACTGAAGTCTATTGCATCACTAGCTTCTGATTCTGCACCGCCGACCGCTGATACGGCGACTCCTGCGCCCCAGAATCACCAGGAAGCGAAGCCTTTCAAATCTCCATTGAACCCTAAGAATGCGGTCAGAATATGTACGTTTTCTCCTTGCATCGAGCAGGTGACGAGAACGGTTTCAGCGATGCGCGCTCTGGGGTGGTTGGAAATAGGAATGGCGGAAATTCAGTCCAAGCGACTTGAAGTGCGCCGTGAAAGAGTTGGCCTACAAGAAGAAGGGCTCCGTGGAGCAAATCCTGCTGCCTCGACTGTCCGTGAAGCAGTCCAGCGACTTCGAGATGTCGAAGGGCGTGCAAAGGTCTTCCATGGGTTACAAAAGGAGAAGCAAGAGGAAGTAATGCGACGAGCCGAAGCTAAGAAAAGAGGCGAGAAGGTTCCCACAGTGAAGGAAGAGTCAAATGATGGGAAATCGAAAGTCAAGCTCAGTTCTTTGCCACCGTCGAAGCAAGATCGACTTGAACGTGCTAAGAAGGACCTGGAAAACAGAAATCTGTTCAAGGAAGGTCGTCTCATACATCGTACTGAGCCCGAGCTGAAAACTCATACTTCCTATTTGGTATTTGCGGTACTCCCACGAGAATGGACCCTCCAGGATGAAGAGAAGGCAAAGCAGAAGTGGACATGAAGAAGCTGTAATAGTACGATCCCAACGCAATTTTGATCAAAAATAATCCGAACATATCCTGTGATGACACTTCATCGTTTTTGATAAGTTGACCAGACTACCAGGACCTTGGCCCCCAAACAAAACATATCTCTGCCCAGAGAAGCCTAGTCTACAAGACTGGAACTTTAAGCGCCATCTTGCTACATTGAGAAAATTATCGAGCTTATTCCCTGCTTCGCTCCTTCGCTTCCCTGCTCCTGGTCGTCCCTCACACGTGTAATTTCGTCTTCCCGCAACAATCTTCTCATAGCCACCACATCAAGATGTTTTCCCGCTACTGCCGTTCCGCTATTTTACCTATCCCTGTCACCACCCATCGCAGGTCAATTCACCCAGTAGCTCAAGCTGATCAACATCGATTCGCAGTACAGTCCAGCATATGTTGTTGCTGACCGGTTCTGTGGCGCAGCAATCTACACAGGACATAGGAAGGATCTTATTCTCCAATCCAGAAGGTCTGTGCATGTACCGAATGAGAGAAAACACTGGCCCATGCATCGAACCATACTTCGATTAGATGGTTTGAAACTCCGGTGATGAATTATCTGACTGTAGGCATGACGTTTCCCTATTCTCCACCTCTATTCCAAATGTTCAGTGAATGGGCCCATCCCAATGACGACTTCGAGATAGTGAACCGGATATAGCAGCAACTACTGTGACGAGTCTCAACTCTCTCCAAACTGAGAACATATCTCTAAAAGCATACAAGAACTACAATTTGTCGAGTCTGAAGGGCCAGGCCGGTCATGAGTCTATTGAGGGGCCGCTATGCATTTATTCGGTGAACAATTTAGCGAAATCACACGGTTCTTCTACTATTCAAAACTCGAACTTTCAATCCCAACTGTGCGGGATTCTGCAACCCTACCTTCCTTCCCACGATCAACGGCCGACTAACGTCTCGATACCTAGCCTCATGTAGCAAATGACCCAGCGGCCTTAGTCAGAAAACTGTCCCACCTCTATCAATCTCCCAAATCTGCACTGACTAATATCCTTCCAACAGAAATCTGCGGTCAACCATTCATCATCACTCGTCACAAGCTCCTTTCCCCCCATCAAGTCGCCCACCCTTTCTTCTCTGCCCGCGCAACCAGCGGTGATGAGAATCCATTTCGACCCCAAAGATAATACCAGCCCAATACCATCATTTCCTCCGATTCACGCCTAAACCACACGTCTATCTCCGGATTTGTCGAATGCTTGCGGCATTCAGCTGTCTGCGCCCCTCTCTCATAAGATATATATCTCCGATCGACGGTTTCTGCGGATTGGGATGTGGGTCTCGTGGCTGGGATTTCGAACGCTGTCTACCTAGTAGCCATGCACGCCATTCGTCGAGAAGATCAATGTTCTACACCTCGAGTTTCATCGTCGAGTTGGTGGTTGCGCCTGGCGCATAGCTGGCTGGGCACATCAGATGTCTTGGCGGCGTCAAAAGGTGCAATTGAGCCGCATCTTGGCGGTATATTATTCGCTTCGCTGTATGCTTTCTCCAGGGCTGGAGAAACTTCTACTTTCAGGCAAACGTTTGCCCACTTGACTAGTGTTTAGGTCTTCTTTCTCGTTGGAAACATCAATCTCGATATCACTGGATCATTCATAGATGGTGGGGGCGAAGCTGTTTCTTCATCCTGGACAACTGTGTTTGCCTAATCAAGAACTGCATCGGAGGACTGAACTATTAGAGACTACAAGCGCCTGAATGACATCGCGGCGCCCTGCGCTGCCATGCCTCCCGCAGCAGATTTTCAATAGGCTGTGGGGAAGTTTTTGCTGAAAACGATGAAATGGGATTTAACTTCAATTACCTAATTACTCGGTGATTATCTCGAACGAAAAATGTCTCGAATCCATTCACCTACCTATTCCTGTCCATACGAGGCGGATTATTGCCGCCTAAAAATCATACAGCTGAGGTAAAAGATACGTGGATAGAATGTTCGTGTAGATGCAGAAGCTGATTAATAGGGCACTTTCCAACCCACACTAACATTTCAGATGTTATGGCCTGTTATGCTTGTATTGTACAAGGTGCATAGCCTGCATCCAATTCATCCATTGTGCAACTAATCACCCCCATACCGCATCTTTAGCCCTAGCACTTCCACCTCGTGTCGGCGGGGTGGAAATTACATGGGTCCAAGCCTCTTTGCCATCGATGAAGAGTCGATAATTGAGAAGACTCTGCTCGCTGTTCTCGGGAGAGGTTATCTCTACAGCACCAAATTTGCTATTTCCGTCGGGCAGATACTTGATGCATACGTCCTCGTCGTCTATTTCGCTATACGTTCTGACCGGAAGGTAGAACATCGACAAAGGGCTTGTGCTGAACTCGTGGACCGTTGAACTCACGGGCCACTGTGAGTCCTTTGGTGGTGGGAAAGATGTGGCGGCGAATTCATGCCGGTCACCACTAAGAATCACTACACCTACTCCACGGGTAGAGCCAAGTTCCCAAGCTGCTTCGAGAATCTGGCGGCGTTCGTGCAGATGACCACCCCAAGTATCCTCGTCTCCAAACTGCCAATTTTTGGTGAAGGGTGTCCCTGTGACAAGGATTTTCCAGTGTACTCCCCGAGGTGGTGGCGTGTGTATCCATTCCAACAAATCTGATAACTGTTGCTTGCCTAGCATGGTCTTAGTCTTGTCATTCGAGTCTTTATTCGCGGGGCTGCGGTAGCGACGCGTGTCGGTGAGGAAAAATTGCGCGGGGCCTTGTGTGAATGAGAAATATGTGTATCCATCTCGATGTGCGGGAGGATTTGCGGCTGCGTGATAGTGCGTGAAAGCGTCGTATGCGGCCCCGAAAACTCCGGTTGTATTGCTATTCCAGTCATTCTGGATTTCATGGTCGTCGATCACATGGATCCAGGGTAAGTTGTTGCTGACGGCTGGCCAAGACGGGGACGAATACACTTGTCGATACTCGCGTCGGTAGGTTTCAGCGTCTTTCCCCAACCGCCAAGGGACATCGATGTAGATGAAATCCCCAAGAAAGAGCATGAAATACGGTCTGAGTTCAGGAATCCAGCGAGCTAGGTGCTTCATGCCTGGGAACTCTAGCGGATGTTGTGTTGGATTGTATGGTACTCTTGCCTTGATGCAGCTGGAATGCACAAAAGTGTATTTTCCGTCCTTTAGTTGCGAGACATGGCCTGGGCGTGGGGCTGTAGTGAATGTCCCCTGTACCGATCTGCCGGAAGTCTTTACCAGGTATTCGTAAGAGGTATCCGAGCGCAGGGACCCTATTTCTATGACAGACGTAAAGTCGGTATCATTTGTTAGCCAGTGAGAGGGCTGGCTTGCGGCTAGGGTTTTATGTTTCCAAGAGGCTTGACGATTATTGATTGGTCGATATTGAACCTTGACATCAAATGCGTAAGGCTCCCTTACCAACAACCTAGCACTATGTTCTGATACATAGCCGATGCGAGCGAACGACGAGTCGTGGCATGGATGGAGTAATGGAGCACGGTATAGCATGTCGAGTGCCATAGCCACCAGTGCCATGTTGATACCAAAGGTGATCCAGCTCCAAACAATGGATGATGGGCTCGGTAATCCGGTCAAAATGGTCCTCAAGATCTTCGGTTCTCGTTCTTCATACGTGATGGTTTCCTCTACGTCGAGTTCTTTCAGTGGGCCATCCTCGGCGCCGTCAATTAAATCAACTTCGTCTCTTGAAGGAGGAGTTGAAGTATCGCCACTAGCAACAGTTTCCTTGACTATTATGTCAAGCTCATCAGAGAGAATCTTGTACTGAGCTGTGTCTTGAAAACTGATGAAGAAGGAAGGAATGTAGACAAGAACAAGTGCCGAAGCAAGCGGTGGGACAATCTAGGGTTGTTTAGTCAATCTACCGACTACGGTACTACATGTCTGCCATAAACTTACGGTAGTTGGAATCTACAGTGGAATTGTTAGTATGGGATTTCATGGAGTGTGGAAAATCGGACATGTGAAGTGTAGCCCGGCTCCGATGTGCATAGTGGAGATGATCAACCACGTGGCACAAGCTTGTGCCCAAGCCATTTCGAAAACTGGTGAATCCTTTGGACATAGGGCTGATAGGTAGAAGGACCTGAACGGAAATGGTGGTATGGAAGGGGAGGGATTGCACTGTGCATGCGACTACTCACCCAGCGGAGAAATATCCAGATGCCTAGGCGTAACCCCAACGAGCTGATGAGGGTTACAACATCACTTGCAGACGCCATCGTAACGTCCTAATTTTCATGGCACGGGGACGAAAACCCGGTGATTTGTGGCGTGCACAAGACTTAGAAGCCTAGTAAGGCGGAGAAGATGATTATAGATGTGGATGGACAGAAAACAATGGACGAAAACAACGACGCGGTGATTATGCTACGCGGACGTCATCTATCGGGGCAGGAGCACCCTGGCACGTCGCTTATCACGCGTTTGCGGCAGGGGCCACCGTGCCCACGCGCTAGCTTGATCCGTCAACCTTGGACTGCCGGGAACCCTTTTCTGATTTGCTTTTCTGCCTTTTTGTAACTTATTATTCCCATAACAATTAGGCAGTATGCATTGTACATACCTCCAGGGCTACTGTAATTACACGTGCCGTCTTTCCTGCGCATAGTAAACGGCTGCACTGCATGTGGAATTGATCCAATTCGGTTCACAACATGGACTTTTGGAATTCAACTGCTTCCCTTTCACCCAATTTGCGTAAAATCCTTCGGGATCAGGCTAGGAATAGTCTCGTGCAGTACAAATACGTGAAATCACTCGCCTATAGGCAGATTTTGCGGCTAGTGATGAGGCTGATGAGATTCACATTTAGCGACCGTTTATTGGTCAGTTTTCCACCAGCACATTACATTTACGGATGGTCCATAATACCACAGACTTCCGTGGACACTTCCTTTCACTTACTCACCTACTTTTCCGGCCCCATGCTCACGGTCCACCTCCATCCCACAGTAGCATCAGGTCGCCAGCGCGAGGAGAACTACACCTGCACTTCATGACTGTGGCGACGCTCGACTAAGAGATGATTCCGAGGTGCCATCAGGACTGTGTCTAACGAGAAATCTTGGGAGCTGCATCCCCGCCCCATCTGTAGGTCTCACATTCTAGTCGCTCACCAGCTCTTGTCTCAGCATATTCCTTCTTTCGCGAGGCAATTACTTGAACTTCTTACATTGTTCCTACTTTCAATACTTTGTATAAGTATTGCAACTACTATCATGGAGTAGGTGATGTTCTGATCTGACATGTTGCACTGCTTCATTCTACTTTCTTCTCCTCTGTCTTTTTCGTCACTGCTCAAGTACTATCTCAAGTACTCTCACAATTCACAATGGGAGTCATGCAAAGTTCCAGCTCCTTTCCTGCTCCACCCAAGTGCCCCACGTGTGGAGCTCCCTTAACGGCGGATCACAATTGTTCATCTTCAAACACTCCATCGTCCACTTCCAGCTAATTTTTATATACCTTGAAAACACTGGACTCCTCATCATGATTCCCACTTGACCTTCCATGGAAATATCGCTCTGAGGACATTCAACGCAACTGCCAACACCTCATATTTCACCATCAATTCTACATTAACGCCATAAAAGCACACGGCTTGGAGTTGCACTTCATTAGCTCTTGAGGATCTCTAGCTTGAATTTGAACCAATTCAACCTGCGAGTTAGCTTTCAAAGAACCCGGATCCTACGTCAAATTTTCGATTCATATATACCCCTATTACAACATTGAACAATTCCCGGCGGCCACGATTGTTTTTTTTGAATTCTCGGCACTATCGATACGCACCTGGGCACCTCAATACTGCGCAAATAGAAGGAAATTGGAACTTCTGGGGTGTTTGAGGCGCTGCGCTTGACACAATTTTTCTTCAGCATGTTGGTCTCCTTGAATGATATGGCCGGGTCCCAACACAATTCGACGCATCAATCTGTACTTTTTGATACTCTTCACACATTTACGCCTTTCAAATAGAACCATTCCACTCTCACCAAACAACGCTAAATCTTTTCTTGTCGTATTTTTATCTCATCACTGTCGTCTCAATTGAAACCATTATATCAATTTCTTGCGTGTTCACACTCCTGAAGTCACTAGCATTTCCCTAGTTTTATCTCCATTACCATGATAGAGGGTAAATTTACAAGGCATGACTTGAAATCAGGGATCCTTTATTTGGAGCTGAAATACGCGTACTCAATTTTGTATGCGTACCAGAATGCCACTATCAAATTAATCTTGAAATTGAATAACTTCAAATGTTTTCTTCAACAGTTCCAGACGCTTTCTGAACCTGATATGTGCTGCGAATTTTGTAACAAATATACAAATGTTTGTTCTGTCATAGTATACTTTTTATCCATAGTAATATTGAGCATTCAAGGCTCAATGGAGGTATTCATAGTCTTCCTTTCCTAGTTGATGTGACGTCCAATTGTAACAAGCTTATTCTTCTCTGCGGAGCACCACATAAGCTAATCCATATTCGGTATAGCGGCCCACCTTGGCATATCTCAAGTTCCGACCTCATCAACCTCAATTGACACCCACGATTCACGCCTCCCTATAAACAACCCCACACCATCCAACGACAATGTTCGCCCGCACTCTTCTCGCGCGCGGATCCTCTCGCGCATTTCCAGCCATCTTCCGTGCTTCTTACAGCAGTGGCGCCCCTTCCAAGGCTAATCTCGGCGAAGTCCCAGCCAACGACCCAAACCCCAAACCTGCGAGCCCGAACGTATCAGAGACCAATGCTTTGCCAACATCTTCGGAAGGGTCGTTTGACAAGATATTGCAAGAGGATGTAGCCACGGGCGAACAATTGCGCACAGTACAAGCTCCCAACCGAAAGGGCATCTGGAGTCGGAGTCAGCAACCGAGGGAGGTTGCCATGACTGGCCCGCGATTTGAACAGACGATTTTTGAGGATCAGGTGCGTTAGAAGTCGTGAATTGTGGTTGGGGAGATTGATTCGAGTGGATATCGGATACATTGTTCGCATTGAAGCATGAAGCTGATTCCATGACTTACAGCCCCGACCCTACGCCGCGATTGAACTTATCCATAAACAACCTGTACGATGGACGCACGACCGCATTGTCGCGTGTGATGGTGGAGGCGGTCCTCTCGGTCATCCCAAAATCTTCATCAACACAGACAAAGCCCAGATCTGCTGGTGCACCTATTGCGGAATTCCCTTTGTAGGTTTCCCCGGCCTCTCCCGCTTGGAATATGTCATACGAATATGGATGTGCGGTGTTATATTACTTTGCTAACAGTTCTAGGCCAATGAGCATCACCGAGCACACCTCGAATCACTTCCGCAAACGTCATATCCGCTGAGCCCGCAAGGCCATGCAGCCGAAGTTCAGGAATCGCAAAGAATCACAGAGGAGCCACTTGGCCAACGATAAATCATGGCTTAGATATTCGGTGGAAGATGGCATTTGTATATATGTGTAACATGCTCTTTTTTCCAGCCTGTCCCAGTCTTGGTATATCAATAAGATTTGCATTACACAGCGCCTCCTAGCAACAGAGGAGGTTTTCTCTTGACAACCTTTTTCTCTCACGACGACTGAGCTAGCAGCTTCCTTTGTAGGATGAACGATGGAAAAGAGCTTCCCACTCCTCCGAATCCTTTCCCTCGCTAAGTCTTCCCTTGGCATCATCTGACGTTACCCAACCAATTCCAATCTGGAGACTTCCACTTGCAGTTGCCCCGCCATCGCCCTGAAAATATCGTCTCTCGACGTTCCTATTTCCAGCAGTAATTCATAAGGATTTATAGCCTAAATGTGACGCAAGATCCGACTGACACAATATACCCGCCTCAGAGTCAGATGTGATTACCGACTGAAGCTTCCCTTGCTCCCATCTCATAAGGGCGGCCTCTCAGCCTCATCCCATTCTTCCATCATGGCTGCCACTGCTGCGTTGAGGGAAAGGCAAACGACACGGTCTTGCGAGCCGGTGTTGGAGTTGGAGTTGAAGTTACCGGTGGCTGCGGAATTCATGTATTCGAACCGTAGTCTATTCCGGCTGTGGCACAACGATCTTGTCCGTTCAAGTTAGATGGAAGATAGAATGCAATACATCGTTGGCACTATGTGCCGAACAAGAGCACTCATGGCTGCTCCTATGTCGGGGTCGAGTTTTCATCATCACGCGCGGAATAGTACATACTATACGTATTCGAATTCATTCCGAATTGATCTCTAATGTAGACTCATTTACAAGTGATTTCATTAATACAACAAGTCGAGCAGATAATCAAAAACATCAAACACAGATATCGACAGTATCCACTGTTCGAACGAAGGCAAGAAGACGAGCCATGTGGCATAAATATAGTATAAATAATGCTCGAAATGGAGAGGCAAGAGAAAACCGAACTCTGGAAGGCTGAATAGTAGCAATTAGCAGCGACGAAGGTAGCGAGAAAAAGAACATTGCGGAACGATTGAATGACTGAGAGGAAGAGGAAAAGGACGGAGAGAGGGAAATGGTCAGAGTTGTGAGTGTGTGGGGCGTGATGGCAGCTAGACAGCCAGAAAACCGAAGAACTTGGTGCTAAAAGAGCTAATCATCCTCATCAGGCACACTATACTCATCTTCATAAGCCTAGATATCCAGCTTGTTGGCAGCTTCAGGCCTCTTTTTACGTTTAAGAGACCTGTACTTCATCAAGCTTAAATGCATCTCGCTAGCGAGCTGAGCAACACGATCGGCCTCGATCTGCTCTTGTTCCAACCCAAGAACTTCTCTTTTCTCAGCTCTTGTTTGGCGGTATTACGTCACTCCATTTCCCTGGATACCAATAATTGGATAGTGTGGACAGAGCCACAGCAAAGGAAAGCTTCTGCTCCTCACACACAAAACACACATGGAGTGGGAAATGATGGGATGGCGTCATGACGAAGCTTCAAGTGCTGGTGTCACCAACCAGTCGCTAGTCCATGGAGTTCAAGAGTTTGTGAAACTTTTTGAACGGTTTCACTGGCCCAGTTGCTCATCCATCAACTGAACACATGTGGAATGTCAAGGCTTGTGATCCTTCCATTCCTCCTACAGTCTCGAACGAATATTGAGATTAATGGTTGACTGAGAACTGAAAAGTGGAACAATCAATTCATCTTCACAATGAATTCTGCTTCGCTTCAATCGTCATTGTTACGGCCAATAGCTTCCTCTATCTTATCCTATCGTCCTGGAATATAATGAGGGGAGTTGGATGTTGGCTGCACGATGTCAAGTCGTCCGTCTCGAGAAGCTGGAAGCTGGACACTGTGTAATAGATATTGGATACTGAGTCTCGCTGGTAATTGGAATACAAAGGGATATCACGAGGAGTACTGATAACATTATGCAGCCAATCTGGTCAGCGTGCCTGCCCCGTTCGGTGTACCACATGGTGTCAAAATGGATCCTAGTGAGTCCCGATTAGGAAAAAGCATACATCGGAATGCCTGACCAGTTTCCAAATCTGAAAAATCTCAGTATCCACTAGACCTGTGTAATCTGGTCTAGGAATGGTCGACAAAACTTCGTCCATGTAAAACAAGAATTTCTATAGTCTCTCTTCATTGGTCGACTGGGCTTGAGTTTGACAAAGGTTGCGGGGAATTTGTAAGCTAAGTCTGTCCATGCCCTCGTATTAATGTCTCTTTTCGAACAACTCGGATTTCCTTGTTCACCTGCTGACGGGTGAGTAGTGGACTCAAAGAGGAGATTGGCCAATAGGAATGCTACGTCCGGAATATGGACCGACATTTTAAAAGATCCTTACGCTCCCATTTAAACCCCGAAATTGTTTTGTATCTTTTGGTTGTTCCCTTAAATCGTTCACTGACGTCCACTGTCAAGATGTCACAGATGTTTCCTACTATCGTGTTCTTTGCTGGTGCCTGTGCTGGTCCATCTTGCTTCGATCCGCTGGCTGCAATCTTCAAGCAAGAAGGTTACCCCACAGTTTACAACACAGCACTCTCCCTTAACCCTTCAAATCCTGAATCTGTCTCAACATCGGAAGATGCCAGTCATGCGCGCAGCGAGATCCTCATTCCACTTCTCGATGAAGAAAAAGACGTGATTATATTTGTCCACTCATATGGCGGCGTGGTTGGAGGTCAGGCTGCAGCAAATTTGAGCAAATCCTTACGCGTTGCCGATGGAAAAAAGGGCGGAGTGATTGGTTTAATGTACATTGTAGGAAACATTGTACTCGAAGGGGAGACGCTGCTTCAAGCGGTGGGAGGAGAATATCCCGCCTTCATGAAACGAAATTTTGTAAGCGTGACACTACTCGCATGGACTCTTCAATAATTAATGTGATAACTATATAGCCATCCGTGGGTTTAGCAGTCATAGAACCAGTCATGGATACCCTTTACGGTGATGCTGGAGACTCACGGAAAGCGGAATTTGAAGCTGCTATGATTCCGCATGCTATGGCTGCTTTCGAAACTCCAGCAACGACTCCAGCGTGGGCGGAATCAGAGTATAGCGGGAGACGGACGTATTTGAGAACACTGAATGATTGTTGTAACCCGGCGTTTTTGCAGGACATCTGGTTAGAGAAGAGCGGAGTGCAATGGGATGTAAGAGATCTGAATAGTGATCATTATCCGTTTGTTAGTCGGGTGGAAGAAGTGGCGACTATTTGTTTGGAGGTTTTTGAGAAATGGCGTTCATGAGATAAATTGTGTAGAGATGGCGAGAGAGTTGACACCGAATGAGGCGCTGTATTTATGAGAGAAAACAAATGGTTTCGAGCGAACATTCTGAATGAAGCCAGCTGTTGCTTTGATGAAGCTTTAAGTCTGCGTTAAGTAACAATGACCCTATTCTTATCACTTATCCTGGCAGTAGAGATATCGTTGGTCCTCACCTAGCGCTTAGAATATGCGTAGAGGAGCATTATACGAACGTACTCGTCTAAGATCTAGCGGGCGATAGGTGCCTGGCTCTGTTTAATAGTTACTTATTGAACGAACTAAACGGATCTGGAGAGTGAGTTATTGAATAAACATTTGAAGAGGCAATCTGATAAGGTTAATGGATGTCCGAGGTTGGGCGCCAAGACGGAAGTCCGAGGAAGGCGATCAATAAATCGTTCGGCAACGTCACCTCTAGTCACCATCATCCCTCCAGCTTTCTCAAAAACAAAACTTCTGGTGGGCAATAGTGCTTGGACAAGCACACCCACTATGAAGGTCGAAATAAAACGACGGATATGGATCATTGGGGCGACCCCTGGGCCGACGATGGCGCTGATTCGAAGCCCCTGCCAAAGCACGAGCAACACGACGAAAACCACGAGCACCACGAGGTGACCACACCACCGCCGAATGTTTCTTCCGCTCCTATAGCGGTGAATGGATTCCTCGATGATGCGCAGTGGGGAAGTTTTGAACGCGATGAGGGATTCGGAGCGTGGGCGTCTTCTCCAGCGAAGCCAGCGTTCGCGCACACGACAGCACACGAAGCCGAAGGGACGACGCGCGTATCCGACGAGGAAGACACATTGGGAGCAAATGAATTGTCCAGCACACCATTCAGCCACACGGAAGGAGGTGACAATGGGAAATTTCGCTTAGAGGATGAAGGATGGGGCGATGTAGTATATGGTCAAGAGGGTTTCGCAAACATCGAAAATGTGATTTCGGAACCCTCGGATTCTGCAACAACTATACAGCCTGAAGATGCTCCTGAGCATGCAACGGATACTTTAAACGATGAACTGCGCCGCGATGACGAACCATCCACGCGTCCCTCCTCGTCCCCGTCCGATTCCAGCCATCTCGATGCGCCAGTCGAGTCACCACGGACCTCCATTGAAGAAGATAGAGCTGTTGGAGATAGACTTGGAACGGACAATGGATCAGGAGGAGAAAATGTTCAAATAACCCCATTAGGGGAGATCTTATCTGAGCCAGAACAGAAGCACATAGGTGGAGGCCCTAAAGCATCAACCTCGGATGGTTCCGATGCGCCCCAGGAGGAAGGCCTCGGTTCCCTATCTGTTCATGATACGACAGACTTAGGAAACACCTACTCGACTGAGAAAGGGTCCATGGAAGGAAAAGTGCAGACCGCTGAATTCCACGCATCTTCGAGAGCTATACTTTCTGGCGTCGGTGTGGATATGTCCCTCTTGGCCGAATTGTTCCCTATTCCAACATCGCCGAACAAGATTCCGGACGCGCCAAATGATCCGATATTTTCTACTTCCTCAAGAAAAGCTTGGTATAGATTGACGCGGAAGCAAACACTACGGGAGTACAAAACTGGAACCGACGATGACACTTATCTGAGAGTAACATGGGCGAACTCACACATACAGGCCGAAGCAAAGAAAATAGTATCGCGATGGGCAAGCGAAGAGAGAATTTCTGGCCGTGCGGTTGGGGGAGGGGCCAATTTCTTTTGGGACCAAGGATCTAAGACAGATTCTAAAGCGCAAAACCTTTTCAATACCAAAAAGACGTCAATACCAGCCCCTTTGCCAATCGAGACGAAACGGACGCAGCTTACGGTGCCAGAGATGCCAGTTGCTTTCAGTTGGAGTTCTTCCCCCACAACTTTGGAGGATCCATGGAAATCGAACGAGGCAAATCCCCCGCTTCCTTCACCACCAGGCATGATTATGAGAAAAACTGTTGCGCAAGTGAAGAATCAGTACTCCAAGCCAATATCGGATGGCTCTTTACGCCAAGCTCCAGAAGCTTCACAGCAAGATAGCACCGGTGCAGTTGACCAAGCCCCTGGGCTATCTGCTCCGAGTATTCAACTCTCCGAATCTCTTGCCCATGAAGATCCCTGGGCTCGTCTGGGTGCTCTTGACACAAGCACTAATACTCAACCCCAAACTACAACTCCTCAGCAAGTGATATCGATCACAGACGAAGAGGAAGACGATGATTGGGGCGAAATGGTTGAATCGCCAGCCATTAGTACACCAACCGAGTCGTTCATGCAAGATTCGAGTCGGAATCCGACCCTATCTACTCCAGCATCAACACCCAAATCTGCAAGGATATCGCCCATACAAGCTCCACTATCAAAACACGCATCTCCTATTGTTCGTCTAAAGGGCACTGTATCGCCGACTTCTTCACGATTCAGCCCTGGGAAATTTATTCCCTTGGATGCAGAAATAGGACTGATTGGACCAGGCCTTCTCAAGAAGTCTTCGGGGTCTGCCAACAGTACACCTCAAAAACCGACAGAACAAAGCATGCCCAAGGAAGACATCATTGCGATTGATGCCAGCTCAAATATCAACGGAGGATCTCCTACAATCACCACAACTGCGGACGATGAATACGACGACTTTGCAGATTTCGAATCATCGGGACCACTCGAAATACAGGTACCACTAGCCAATTCACAATCTCCCGTCATATCATCGTTCACCCCTACATCCCTTTTCGACTCCGAACCTATACCACCACCAACACCACTTCAACCTACATCCGCTCCACCCCAACCACTCTTGACCTCAGACCCATGGTCCACCATCGAACTCATGGCTCCTACCTCCCAAATCTCACCCCCAGACCCCTGGAGCACAGCCGACTTCTCCATCTTCGAATCCAGCCCCCCACCACCCGCACGGCCAGAAATTCTCTCTTCGCTTGCCCATCGCGATACTATTTTCTTTGCTTCGGCCTGTATGTGTGAGTTCGCCCATGTTACTCTCAGATAAGTG
>Ga0068629_1000152_pt1 | contig 16378 bp, 10 predicted proteins | sample InSIn3gowninarea_FD_77432 | JGI IMG/M metagenome (GOLD analysis project Ga0068629, IMG submission 77432) | Clean room microbial communities from NASA Spacecraft Assembly Facility at Jet Propulsion Laboratory, Pasadena, California, USA -... ...
AAGCGAAGATAAAGGCGAAGACGAAGACGTAGAGTTATCACATGATGAATACTCTCTAAAGTCAGAGAAGGTCGTGCATGGCTCTCTGGGCGTTGGAAACGGAAGGAAATCACAGGGTCGTCGCAAAGCGAACGTCAAAGACGATGACTTTGTTCCTGGTATTTCGAAAGCGAAGTCGAAGCCTACAAAGCGGAAAAGGAGTTCAAGTGATGCGACCGATGACAGTCGACCGAAGAAAAAGACCCAAGCAAAGTCAAGTGACGATCCTCAGCTTGCTGCAGTCAGCACAGCGAGGAGACCGAGGGCGAAAGCGCAAGATGAGGTTCAAACAGCTTCAAACCGAGCGCGAGAACCCATGCAGCAGCCTGTCGCCCAACAGAACGTCCAAAACGAGACATCGTCACGACCTTCGCTTATCGGGAACCTGCTGAAATCCAAAAGCCCAAACAAAGCTGCTGCTCCAGCATTCAAGAAGCCAGGCCAGCCTGCTTCGACGCCAGGAAGGCCACGGGTTCGACATATCCAGGCTTCGCCCAGACCACAAACACCAATCGAGACGTGTACTGATCTTGATAACCTCCCTGTTTACATTTCTTCGTCCACACCACGCAGTCAGGCCATACATGATGAGGATTTCGGTCTTCACTATACCCCAGCAAACACAGAGATCCTTTCAAGCAATACTAAACGAGTTCCTGATTCACCGCACGCCGAGTCTACCGCCATTTCGGGGCATGCGGATCGTGACGATGTTCACAGGGAAAAGTGGCAAGCAGATATGGAAACCGCAAAGAGTGATCCTTTCAAGCAACGCCGACAGAGTTCAAAGATGACGTCCTTTATTCGCCGTTTGACTGAGGAAAGAGTTGCAGAAGACAGACCTACCTCGGCACATGGCGAGCCATTCTCTATGACATTTGAGGCGAACGATGACACTGAGATGGACGAGCTGACTTCCAATTCTGCATGCAAACCATTTCCTAAGCATAGTCCAAGCTTATTTAAATATCATGGAAACGCTCATCATCAACCACGTATCCAACAGCCGTCCGCAGGAATCGCTGAACTCAAAAGATTACCAACGACGACGACGACGACGACGAGGGAGTCAGGTAAAGCAGCCGCGGCGACATCCCACGAGGCGACATCCCATGAAGCGACACATTCGGCCGAACAAGATAATTTGCATGGTATGATCGAGTCACCAAAGAGCACAATCCGTGCACGAGAGGAGCCGGCATCCCTTGAGATGTCCAGAGGTGCACACCTTTCAGCTGTAAAGAACGATCATCGCGTAACGGAGAATGCAGCTAAACATCGAGCGCAAGCAAACGCTTTCGTCACCTCTGTTTCACGATATGCGAATGAGGACGGCCTACTCGACATATCGGCTCAAAACAAAAACCAAGACAATCTGGATGGCGACACCACTCTCATTGGCGAAGCCGATTTGCCTGGACGAGACAGTGCCCAGGCGTCCGACCTTTATTTCAGATCGTCTCCACCCATTCCAGACTCATCGAGCGTCCGAGGTGCTTCTTCTGATGAGTCGGAAGCTGACCCAGAGTTATCACCTCCAACATCGCGAGCAGATGAGCTCGAATGGGAAGCTGCTCTTCAGCCGCACCAACGCGCCATCCATGAGCAATTGTTGCGTACCTCGAAACGTGTCATGCGCCACATTGTGAGTAACGAAACTGCTGTGACTGATGTCACAGACGCCTTTGCTGAAGATGGAGAGCGTTTGTTGGGCTTACTGCTCGAGCGACAAAACGACGAATTTACAAAGGTATTTGAGGAGCTTGCGGGTAAGAGGCAAGAGCTTCTAAAGGAGTTCTCTGATGCGTCAAAGAGCCTGAGGGCACAAAGAAAGCATGTGAAGAGTGTGGGCTGAGTACGATGTGACAAGAACAGTCCTGTCTTGAGATCCTCGTACATGGAAAGATGTCGCATGGGCTACGGGCCATAAAGACTCGATCGTACCGAGTCACGACTATTATCTGCAACAGCCTTTTCCAATTGGGGAACGAATAACTATGCACACATGATGCTAAGGATGGATGATACCCCAGAGGATATTTCTCAGAAAATTCTCACATGCCTTTGTCAGCACGGTCATGAAGCATGACTTTGCACAGTCAAGGCTGTTCATATACAAGATGCCTGTTCGAGTACTGTACATCAATAGATTTATCTCCAGACTAATGCTGATTAATGTCAATGTTGCAAGTGCACTGGTGGTTGTTTTCCCCCTCTAATAAAGCGCTCATGGATCTAACAATGCAGGTCATGGGATAAAACTTGAAGTTTGCAATTCGATACTCCTCATGCTCAGTGTCTCCGCTGAGTAAGATCCGGGTTCATAAAATCACGAGGATTGACACAATACTCTTCGAGAACAAGCATCATTAAAGGAAACTAGTTAGACTCAAGCCCTCAAAAGGTAGTCTAGCGAAATCACGTTCGCGATTACACAATTGCTGCAGACTGATGATGCATGAAACGTCACCATCAAAGCCAATAGATCACAATGGTCTTGCTGGTTCCTGGGGAAATGTCTATCAATGTAGTTGCTATATCAGCTCTCGCCTATACCGCCAGCAGGTTTCTTGCCGCAACAGTGGGGCAGACGGTTGTTCCATGTGTATAGAAACCGACCGTTCTTGCGATTCCATATCTTTTGCTCTCGAGTAATGACTTCGATCGCTGGTGTCGGTACTGCCATGCTACACGCGTATATTATCGGCAGGTCTGTGGCCGCGACTGTGCGCCAGACCTTCAACCAAAGCGAAAAGATGACAGTGAAATAGACGTTGAAATTTATTTTTATTGAGGGGAAATGCGGTATTAGCATTTCTTTCAGTGGGTTCTCGCGAATCTGATCATGAACATATATCATGATGGGTTTTCTTCCTACATTATATAAAACAGTAACGCCGTGCGTTTTAGGGTATCTTTGATACCAAAGCTTCCAGCCACCAACACCGTGCTTGTAATGTCCCAGATCAAATGAAGAAAGCCAATGTCAAATAATGGTAAACAAGTGACAAGTGAACGGCCAAGCTGCTACTTGAGCAGCACATCAATAGCATCCATGTCCTCCAGTTCAGTGTCTTGCACAGTGTCCATTGGCGACAAGCGTTCGCCATCAAACATGAGCGTCACGGGCTGGGTCTTGGGAATGTTGCGCGTTGTTCTAAACGCATCTGCAAGTTTCTCGAACGTTGTGTCAGGCTTGGCCTGGATTTTGACATCCTCCATCCCCCTTGCCTTCAAATATAATCGGTATTTTTTCGCTGCAGGTGTAGGCTCGGGTGTAGGGTCGCGCTCTTCGATGTCGGGCGACGGCTCGGCTGCTCTCCGTGCAGCTTCAGCTTCCGCAGCAATCTCTCTCTTGTGTTGTGCAAGCGTTTCGTCTGTCCAGGCTCGAACGTGGACTTTGGGTAGGGTGTTTTCGTCATAGATATTTGAGTCGCCCTCGATGGATACATTGCCGTAATCGTCTACCTTGATACCCAGACGCTTTATAGTGGTACTGTCATACAATCGTATCCCCCGCCATGTGAAGAAAACATTTCGCGTCATTTCCGGTGTGAAGTTCTGCCTTGCGCACCAGGCCTCGCGAGGCTTTTCAATTGTGCTGTCTATGCGTACTTTTACCATCAAAGGCGCCGTATGTGGCAAATCTGACTCAATAAAAAGCTGTGCAATAGGTGCCTTACTGCCACTCGCTGCTGCTGCTTTCTTTGCTGCAGCGCGTGCGCGTGCTCTTGCCTCTATAGCCGCGATCTCCGGATCCTGGGTCTCTTCAGGGCCGTTATCCAAAGGCATATTTCTTGATGAATGCACGGATATTTCATGCTTCGAATCTATACCATACGATGTGTCACCCCATGTGTTGCCGAAAGAGTTTGATTTGTAGCCAAAATTGTCGTCATCCTGGTCTGAATCACCCAGATCGATTATGACAGGCTGGGCATTCAAGTCTTTAGACGAAGTGGAATTTGTGAGGCTATCGTAGCGCGCTGTGAGGGAAGTCGGCGGCAGTGTTGGTGCGGTGGGTGAGAGGGGTGTCCTGCTTCGTCTGAAATTTGTCAGTTACGCTACACGATGGGCTCACAGATGGACGAACTCACCCCTTGTTTTCTAATGTATTTGTCCTTCTAGAGCCTCCAGAGCTACTGTGAGGCAAAACCGGCTCATCATAGTCGCTTGAAACTTTTCGTCTTTTCCCCTTCTTCTCCTGCTTTTCAACCAGCTCTCGTTTCTGCTTCTCCTCAGCCTTCCTCTTTGCCTCCTCATGTTTCTTTTTCGCTTCTTCTTTTCGCCTTCTTTCTTCTGCAACTATATCATTGAATTCATTGGAATGACTGAAGATATCTCCCTCTTCCTTCGCAGCATCTTGCCAGGCTGCTCGCTTAAATAAAGACCGTTTTTTAGGTGCTGGGGCGCCTGTAGTAGCGTCCGTCATCTCAAATACATAGATGCGATAGACGGCCTATGCAAAGGTGGATGAGTGGAAGGTATGAAGTAGTTTGAGATGTTTGATCAGGATTGCGGGGTGCGTGCACCGTATTGACGCGCGATCACGTTGTTCGTAGTTGCTTTTGTGGAGAAGATGAGTTGGTCTGTGCGCGTTGATACATCGGCGCCTTCACCTTTCACGCCGACAACAGCTCGACCGTCACGACATCTTCAAGACTAACATTGGTACTTCGGGACAGTGTCTCCAAACCGAAATACAAGAAATCCGTAAGAAGATTCTCGCAGGTTGTACGAACTAATCTTTGACATTCTGTAGAAATCTCTTCCCACGCAAGACTCTTGGCCAATATGTCTCAAAGCCCAGCACCAGAGAGCAACGGCGACTCAAGAGATCCCAGTGGCTTCTTGAGCGAGATAATTGGTGCTCCTGTCACCGTTAAGCTGAACTCAGGCATTGTTTACAAGGGTTTGTTAACCCGCAACTACAGTTTCTCCGGGTAGCTAATCATTTTGTAGGCGACTTGCAGTCTGTCGATGGCTACATGAACATCGCCCTTGAGCGTTGTAAGGAGGTTTCGGAAGGCCGAGTTACCCGCAACTGGGGTGACGCATTTGTACGAGGAAATAACGGTACGTAAATTGACGCGATAGAACTGTCTCCAGACTGATGTTGTGCAGTCACATACATTTGCGCAGACAACGCTTAATCAGTGTTTCCAACAGTTCCTCTATATGAGGATCTAAAGTTTTCATACATTTGAAAGACGACATTACGAAGATACCACGTATGCACTGTCAATGAACAACGTTCCATTGGACACCCGTGCCAGTTGATTGCCACTAGATACTTGCTAAACTACAATCTAGCACACATTTGAGCAACATCTAGTCAATTAATGCAACAGCGGAATATGTTTAATCATAGTGAGATCAATGAAGTGAAACCTGGAAAGTAACTACTAGGAAGAGGTGCACTGGACTCGGTTGACTTCTTTTTCCTCCTCTCGTCATTCTAGTTGATCTCGTGGTTCTATTCATAGTTTCCTGCGTCGTTAAACATCTTCACTGCATCTTCACTTACGAACTATGACCTCCCGCGACCAGAGAGATCGACCAAGATGGTTGTGTTAGCTGTCTGTTCAATTGTCCTTCACTTGCCCTGTGCACAGGAACGCCTCTCCCTTCTCCGCCTGCGCCTACCCGTCAATACCCTTTGTTTTCAACTTCCCTTACACGTTCACTGTTCTCACTTAGTAATTCATCTACGCTGTTCCGTTTCTCTCTACTGCACCTCACTATTGCACCCCACTACCGCAATCGACTGATATTGCATACACAATACGCCATTTGCTCTTTCTTCAGCCCGAGGCTTCTTCAATCGCCCATTTATTATCCTAAATCATCAATCTATCTCGATGCCGATCTACAAATCACGAATTCGATTCCAGGGCCGCAAGAAGAAGGCCAAGCAGGGCGACGGAGAAAAGGCGCAACGCAGACTTATAATGACAGTACACATCAACGACTCAGATTCGACGTTGGTCGATGCAGAACCACTATTTGGGAAGAAGCGAATTCCTTTCACCGAAGAGCATGATAGTTTGCTGCGCAGCAATTTGAGCACTTCACTCGCAGCAGCGAAAGTTTCCACATCGAATTTTTCAACGGCGAAGCACAATATAATTATCTCACCAACTACGCCCATATCATTGCACATAAAACAGCCTCAAGATGACGATAGTATTCAAGTATCGTTTTTGGAGCTGGCGCCTATTTACCGGCCGATCAGTAATCGTCCTAAGCAAACGGGCGGCTATGTAATTGATGATGGACAAGTCGATGAAGACAACGAGCCTCTGTTATCAGCATCGTTTCTTGTAACAATAGAGGCGCTTGTGTCAGTTGATGAGGACGATGAACTGGCAATGCAGTTGCAAGCGACGACCACATTTCAATCAGATGGTGGTGATCTCAAACAAGCGGACCTGTGCATTGCTGTTGATCCAGACGAATACAACAGTTCTCCTTCATCACTCTTAGCAACTGCAGGTCTGTCCATGCCAGCTGGTAATCACAATCAGGCAGCGGGACGAACATCAATACTTACTCCCGCCGCTGTGAACGACAATAATCTCTATGCGCCTTTTTTGGTCGGAACTCAAAAAGACTTCAGCTACATCGAGCCTATACTACAGCCACCAGCGGTTGCAATACAACACCTGAAGCATCGGCCAACATTCTTGCAACGAATAGTGGCTCTTTTTGCAGGTATTCGTCGCTGTCCAACCGTGGGCGAGAAGTCTTCCAGTACAATCAATCCAGCCAAAATCCAACAGCAGTGGTCAACCACTTCACTCAACCAACTTCCGCATCCACCGCTACAACAAACTACAAAGTACTTCGATACTAGATCTCGAAAACCTAAGAACCCTCCACTGCCTAACCCAGTGCTCAATGTCTACCATCCGTACCGCCCTGTTAAAGAGCACTTGGATGCATCCTTCATTGAACCAGCAAAACCGAATAAACATACCGGAAACTATGCTATAGCCTCGGATATCTTCGAACCTGTAGAGGTTCACCTTGGCTTTGTGTCACCAACTAGCCCTGTTTCATCATCCTTTGCTACCCACCGCCCGAACTTCGCTTCGACATTACTAGATCGTGATAAGACGACCTGGGGAAATTGGTACGCAAAGATGTCCAATCCCGAGAACCTTCCTTTTGCCAAGGTACACAGTGTTGGCAGGAATGCAGAGCAGCTAATAGAAGAGAGTACAGAACAAGAGGCTTGGGATGCCCACGCAACTAGCTTCAGACAAACTCAAGAGGACAACAGCGAGCATAAGTCAACAATTGAGATTTGCCAATATACCGAGGCTACCGAGCAAGAGGCTGCTGTACGGCTGCGCTATCACTCTGGACATTGCTTTGGTGCAGTTACTGGCGACGTGTATCCTTTTCAGCATGGACTCATTTTATAATGAGTGGATCGACGTATGGCTGAAGAGAGGCGACATTCATGCCGGATATGCACAGTTGGTTGCCACCCTGCAGCTATAGACGCTTTCTGAGATCTAATGTTGCTCAACAATTGAGGTGTGGAAATATGACCACACGCGGTCACTTCTAGATCCGGGCCGTGAAGAGTGGAATAGACTTTTGCAAATACGGGGCCACACAAGAGTAGGCTAGCTCAAAAGCAATCAAGGAAAACAACGCTAGACGAGCTGAATTGAGCATGAAAGTCTATCTGGCTTGACATGTTTTCGATCTGAATCAGTCTAAGGGAGTACGTACGCGGGAATGAGATACTAGATAGGATTTCAGTGTTTGAAATTGCATTCCTTGGCGTTTTATACCAACATGGGGCGAATATTGCATCATCTATCAGCATTTGAACTGCTTGTGGCATTTTTAGGGTTGGAGTTAGATCATTCGGGATAACACAGTTCTGGGCACAAGAAGTGGGGGTGGTTGATGGAGGCTAGGAGAACTTTGTATTGCTGGGACTTATTAGGATCATAATTGAAGCCCGATCTTTTGACCTCTGAGGAACTTTGTGAACCAATCAAAGTTTTGACACTTTGCAAGATTCGGAGAATGAGAAAGGCTCTGACTCTCACCCTAAGATGCCGAACATTTTGCTGAGTCTCGTCGTTCTCATTGACTTCGGTGTTGTCATTGTAATTTTTACTGCTCTTGAATTGGGTTGAAATATTTAAAAACATCCAGGAAACTTCATGAGGCTGGTATAACAGTGTAGAATGCTGAGAAGCCAGCAATATTGAGACATTCGTGCTGGCACCCAAGAATTTCAAAGCATTGAACAGGGATAGAATGTTGAAATCGTATGACGGATGGCCGTGTGTCTACCAAGTACATATGCACATCTTTCATACTTCTAGTCAAACAATCAATCAACAACCACACAATCTCCAATCAAAATGTATCTCAAGTGCTCATTTCAATAGGTTGTGAGCCCGGATTCCTCAGGAGAAGCCAAGTTACTCTTGTATCCCTCCTTCGCTCAAGATCACCTGAGAGGGTCAAACTATCCATCTTATCCCACACTGCTTTAACATAACAATTATATATAGGCAGATCCTAAATTTGTTTCTCAAGTTCGAATATGGGAGACAAATCGATACCGAGCGCCAGACAAGAGCTTTCGGCTTTCGGCAAAGGTATTCAGCTCTTGACAACAGCACCTATCCTTCAGCAATAGCATTTGGCTATTGGAAGCATCATGAAATATCCTCATGCCGTCAGCGCAATCGCCTATTGAACGAACATTCCTAGGGGCTCACTGGCTAGTCGAAACAGGCCATAGTAACCACACTACATGGAGGAAGAACAACTCTCTACGAGATACCTTGAATTACCGTTCTGGAGATGCAATGCAGGGCTTTGGGGGGCTAAGTAAACAACCATATATGATTGGCACGGCACAGGTTGCCTGCAGGGTGGTCTGTGGTATACCCACAGCTTACAGACTGCTTCTATCATCCGCAAGCAGGCTGCAACATTATCCCTTCAGCTCAACTATGTAAAAAGAAAGCCACACTTTGCTTTAACAATTCACCACCGGGGATTACAATGACCTGTAAAGGCGCCTCATCTAAGCAGTTGAGAAAAACAATCTCTATCTGCTCAACCTCTCGGAAATTAGGATCCAGCATGTAGCTTTACCAGCACATTACCTCACTGGAGCCTGAATAGAGCTTTAGTACGAGCGGCTTGCTCGTGTAGGAGAGAGTGGGTTCAAGAAGCTATCGAAAGCAGTAAACGGCATGCCAGTTTTCCCACCAACACACGTTTACAAATCGTGCGTTGTAGGAAAGGAGAAAGATCATACTCAAAGCCGTTTAAAGGGGTAGAATACTCTTTGTAGTTCATCTGGTTTAATATCAAGGGTCCTTTTCCAACCTGCATACATAGAGAACGATATTTACTAGGGGTGATAGATGACGCCACATCAATGTCTGGTTTCATTGCGATTGGCTAACGCAGTGATCTTATGGACGCACTGATATGTTGGTGTCAGATGGAAGGGATTATATGTCGTCTCTCTGGATGCATATTCCTCTCATCCGTCGTATTATCGAATATGGGGTGTTTGAAGGATACTTTTTGTGAGAACAGCATAATTAGCTTGAGTGTTGGTACATATGCATGTGTTACATTCACTCTCACTCGCGCAAGTGAGCTAGTCCCTTTGGGCCTAGCGATACCTTGGCGATGGCACACAGTATAGAAGTAAAATATGTACCATCACTTCTAGGCATAGCTATCCAGACAACAAGAATCAGATCCCTATCCACCGTACTAGTACGCAGTCCTTCCAACATTGAGACATTAAACCGCTTTAGGCGCCCGCCTGCAGGGGGTTGCTATGTAGCTGTCAGATATAATATCTATAATGGAGAGGTATAATTATTTATTATTGTTCTTCTGATGTTGAGTGCTTATCGTGGTTTATATATCGACTGCACGCCACTTAGCTGGAGTGGCAAAGTCACTTCTGTCGAAGTGACCCAGCGCCACACCAACTACCAGATTGATTTATAATCTTCTGGAACCTGCTCTGATGTTCTTCTTCCAGAGCTAAGTATTGCCACAAGACTGTTCTATCTGACAGAAGCACAACATTATGTTGAGGGTAGCACAAAGTCAAGGCGAATATTTTCTTAAGTACAACTCAAATTCTCAGACAGAACATGACAAAAAACGATAGCAACACCGGAAGAATACAGAATGTATTACCACGCGTCACGACTCGCACAATTTTAGCAATTGTCTTTTTCGTCGCCACCTCGTTTAGACCCACTTTGAGACTCGGTCAAATAGAGCCGAAATGAGCACAAAAATATCATGACTGGAACTCATGGAAAGGACTAATCATCAAGAATACATTCATCGAAACCGTCACTTCACATAATTACGCTGGAGATAAAATCTGGCAACAAAATGGCGCAACAATCCTACCGTGACCCCATAATAACGTTGAGAGGTTATACCGACTACACTGAATGGATAAGGCAGCTGCAAGCTAAATGCGCTGTTCACAATATCTGGGATAAAGTCAATCCAAAGGCAAATGTTCCGTTGATCGCAAAACCGGTGGCTATTAGAGCCCCTCCGATTGCTGAATACACTCCAGCTGCGAACACCGACATTCCAACAAGACACGCCCAACTGTCAACAACAGGACAAAATGCGTTTGAAGAAGATCTTGAATACTACAAGTGTCTTGTTGAAAAATACAAGGATGATAGCCAACAATTCGAGAAGGAACAAGCAAGCCTCAAACATATCGCAGCTTTTATACGGTTGACCGTATCACCGCATCTGCTACGCACTTGCTGTCTCCCAGACAACTCAATACGACAGTGGATTACTGACCTGCAGTTAACTGTAGGATTCGGCGAACAAATTGAACAAGAACAAGCCCGTGAACGATACCTCGCCTCACTCAAACCAATGAGAAGCGCTTTACACTGGGACACATGGCTAGCTGAATATGACCAAGCAGCCACGGACGCGGAGACATATCGGGTCGCCGAATTGTCACAGCTGAATGTGATTACAAAAGATTTCTTGGTAGCTGTGAAAGAAGTTGCTCCCATATGGTCGACAATATTTCAAGAAAATGGTCGATTTGCACCTGGCATGAGCCGAAGGGAGATGATGAAACGCTACCGCGAATACATGGTGATGAACCACCCCCTTGGATCAGGGAAACACAAAGCGGTTTCTGTGTCTGATGGCGCATCATATCTCGCTGAAGGCGATGCAACAACCCAGAGCACCGACAGGGATGCTTCTCAGGCTGAAAGCGCGCTATTCAATGGAAACAGTGGCAGATCCCGTCTTCAACACATATCTGGAAAGAATGATTCTAATCTCAAGCGGCCTTCAGATCGAGAGCCAGCTTCAACAGGACAAGCAACATGCCCTGCCTGCGGAAAATGCCATGGCATTAGGAATTGCTATTATGTCAATCCAGAGAAGGCTCCCGAATGGTGGAAACCAAACGAGATTATAAACGAGCTCATCAACTTTAGACTCATGCACGATACCACGTTCCAAGGGCTAATTCGTGGACATAGCGGAGTCCAATCGCGAACATAGACCGTCAAGCAATCCTATACCCCAACACTCGATAAGGCCAAATGTCCAGATGAATCCGGTTATTGAGGTATGTTGCTGGCTTCGCATTTTGGTAAGTGAAGACGAATGGTAACCATTCTGTAGGTGCGTGGGTATCATTGCGAGGGAAGGCCAGGTCCACCTGCACGGTGCCTTCTCTACTGGCCGTGGTGATGGCCAATGCAGTGGCCGCGAGGGCTGAGCATAGCCAAGGGAAGAGGTGCATGCTAACCACAAATTACAGGCGTTAGAGCACGCGTGTAAGAAAACAAAGCGCAGATGTTGTTCAATAAGGACAAATGATGCCAGTGTAAACCCCAGAATAAAGTGTAAAGAAAAGCACAACAAGAATTTGTAGCGAGATATTAGCTGGAAATGCAGAGACGACCGTGACAGCAGGCGGTATCAGATCCATCGTTAGACGCCTTTGGTGACTTAGTATAAGCGGGCCGTACCTTATCCGGTGTTCAATTGATTGTACCTGCATGGAAGTTGAGTAGACCAGCGCTAGGAGCTCGGCTAACTCATGGAGACCCACCAAACTAACTACATATGTGTTGGAAGGGCTTTAACGCACGTGCTCATCGATATATCAATCGTCAGTACATGTTTAGGTGGTTCATTCTTGTTTTCTTGTCTACTGTCTATGGAAGATTGAATATGAGCCGCGGGGTACCAGAGCTAGTCTCGAATGGTGCTAGCTCCACGTCCCCATGGTTGTGGTATCAGTATTCCGACAATATGTGAAATTCCAACTGACGAACTTGAGTCTAATCTGACCAACTACACTACCATCATAGCATAACTGCACAGTGGCTGAAACAGGCAGGAGCATAGACGTTTATAAGCGCGCTAAGAAGCCGCCGTATGCCGGCTTGGCATCAAGCAAGTATTAGCGCGCTCCGCCGCTATACACAGCGGCTCCCGCCATCGGCCGAGGGACTACAACGACAATGTCACCTTCTCATACATGAGCATTCTATCTCACAACCGCAAACTACTATATTAGGCGCAAAAATAGCCAGTGCTTTCAATGTTTGCTATGAAGCCTGAGTTGATCGCAGCACTACAGTGCTTAAAGAGCTGGGTGCGCGTTGGCATAAAACCAGATATGACTGCAGGTTTGAACAGCATAAGAACACTTACAGCAGACGATATAGCACAAATACAGGAGCAGTTCAACTAGTTTGACTTTAGTTAAATCAAACAGTTGGTCTACGCCTACGAAATCTAGCAGTCCAAGCAGTCCAAACAGTCAGGCCGAAGGGCCTTGGACTATTTGGACTGCTTGTTGACAACTCTACACGGATGGATCGCCTGCTGTGGGAAAAGGATACAGCGAGGTGGGCAGGACAGTAGCTCCTGAACACTGGCCTACTGGGGTATCTCCAAGTAACGCTTAAATTCGAAGCCATAGACACAGGGGACTGGGCGCCGTTCACCAACGCCCAGCAGTTACCATACTCCTCCGCAGCCTGAGCATCAAGGCAGCACTGACAAGGTGGGGTACTGTAAGTGGGCAGGACAAGGGGCGGTTGGCTAATATTCCGTAATAAACAGCCCAAAGCTGGGCTGCGCAAGGGTGCCAAGATGGGGTAAAACAAGTGTTCAGAGAAGTCTGAAGGATAGATTAAGGATGTGCCCCTGTGGAACAAGTCCGGTGTAAATTTTGACTCCTAACAAACCTCTCTGTACCTCCTTCATAAAGCTGCCTCATACAATTGAGACTGTTTTCAATGCACAAGCGCTATTTTGAAGGCGCGAAATTTCATAGTTGTAAACGACACCATATCGAGGTATGGCCTCGTACGAGTCCTTGCGTACATTATCCAATCCAGCATCTACTCACAGTGTATGAAGGCGGACAGCTGTTTGACTACAGAACGTTATTGCGTGGACCTGCTGGTACGTTCTCGCACGGTCCGACCCACATCCATCAACTCGCCCCAAACTTCGGTAACGAATCATGGCATAAGTTCTGTAGCAAACTTGCCCTCACCTTCTGTTACCTCTGTTACCCTCTGTGGCTTCTGTAAAAGTTTCTGTATTGACTCTATTCTCATTCGCTTCATCGCCAACCTTGACGCCAACCCCATCACTACAGTATGTTGTATCATGGTCGGGCCTCAACATTCGACACATGAAGCTACAGAGAAATTTCATGTTGGAGGCCCTCGCGAGTCTCGATATTACAACTGCCACAGAAATTGGCATCACACGCGTCATGATGCCAGCTATACTCCACAGTGTCGCAGAGCTCATACTTGGACTCCCTTTGTGGCAGCTTTGATGATTAAAGACTCTGGACGGTCATTTGAACACTGTATTGGGAGAAGTTCCAATTTCGAGCCATGGACCGTTTTTGCCAAAGACATTTTCCATGAGCTTTCTACATTATGCTCATGCCAATTGGACTCTAGGTTAACACATAAGATCTAGTCCGCATTGTTCCCGACTTTAGTACCTACCCCACGCCCACACTGCATTCGTACTGCGGGATATGCATATCATCTACCTGGTAAGCTTATTCGATCTGGTAAAGTTCTCCGTACACTTCTGTTCTGAACACACGGTCCATTTCGTTGCGTTTCAAAAATATTTACTGGAAAAGTCTCATGGGACACTTGAACGCTTTTCGATATCCTTTCGAGAGTCGACATCGCTCAAGGGCTCTGAATTTCGCAAAGCGCCACTGCTACAACTTGAGCCTTCCATCGTGTCGACTTCTGTTCTCCCGGTCCCGTACGCTGCGGCACTATGTGCATGCGGGTTTTTTTGTTTCGTTGTATACCCTGTTGTTGTTTACTTCCGCAACGTCAATGGTTAGTATTCCCGCATCTCATCCCACGTATGCCAAGTTTTGGCACACTGTTGTTGGATGCAATAAACTCCGTAAGCACGACCATGCCCGCAAGCAAAAGACTCTCAGTTCAGCATACGCTATCGAGAACCTGGAGGGTTGGGAACACAAGGTTACTGAAAAGATTCAGAGACTCATTAAGCACATGGATACTTGCTGCACTACGCCACTGGCTCCTGGTGAGCTCTCAAGACCTAAAGGTGTCAACCTCGACCACCGCAAGTGCACGAACTTCTTTACTCTTGACGTTATTGCCAGTATTGGACTATGTAGAAAGCTTGGATTTCTTGACCAGGGAAACAGCATGGTGACTGGACGTAAGACTGATGGAATGACATATCAATGCGATCTTCGGCCTGCTCTTTACCAGACTGCTCGCAGACACTCTCTCTTGATCTGGCCTTACAAGTGGTATTTTACCATCAACAAGCTCGTAGACGTCTTCCCATTTTACCGCCACATGGCCAACTACTCCAAGGAGTGGAACATAATTCCAAAAGAGCTCGCACATCGACCTATGCAACGCTATGGCGCTGGTGAGAAGTCTGACTGTTTTTTTTCAAACACCGATAGAGGATAGAAACGGATCGCCAAACCTCCCTGAGTGGAGTGAGATAGTTGCTGAAGTCAGCATCATGATGAATGCAGGCTCAGTAAAAACTGCCATTGCTATTGCGAATCTCCAATTGATTTACTAACCTGGATGCATGAAGAAACTAAGAGAAGGGATTGATGCCACGCTCGAAGCTAATGATTATATCAACGAGACTGGTGTGATTGTTTACGATACTACCAAGCATCTGTCATACATGCGTGCTTGCCTCGATGAATAGCTCCGACTCTTCAGGCTAACACTCCATAGTCTTCTGCGAGAAACACCTGCAGATGGCGCCACCATTCTTGGTGATTACATTCCCGACGGTGTTTCGAAAGCAACGTCGGCTCATGTTGCCCACAGACAGAAGTCAGTGTTCCCACAAGCTGATCTCTACATCACAGAGAGATGGCTGGGTGGGGGAGGTAAAGCGTTGCAGCCTTACTTTCTCTCTTTCTCGGCCGGCGCACGTGGCTGCATCGGTCGCAACATATTAAATTTTGAACAAATCGTGGTATTGGCCAGTCTCGTGCAAATATATGAATTCCCGTGAAAAATGTCCGACTAGGATATAGAGCAACCAGAGACAATGAACTGGATTTTAGGTGAGATGCCTGTGAAGGTCTTAAGGGAGAGAAAATCAGTATCGAGCGGCTAGCCGGAGGGCCCCTTGTCTCTACCAGCTTCTCTTAGTTTCTAACGAATTGTCTGCCCAGCACCTATATAGGACAGGTGTTGAGATAGACCAACAAATCTTCATAGCTTTAATATCATAGTGTGAGTGTTATTTATAGTCATGCGTGTACATGATTTAAGGCCCAGACGCTAGCCCCGCAGAGGCTTATTGGTCCCCGCAATTCATCCCATCTTTTCGTATGATCCGAAGTTCCGAGCCCTAATTACGGCATTTATATTTAACGTTCGGCAACCTCAAAGATTGCTGTGGAAGAGTTGGCACAACGCACCAAACGCATGTCACAGCCTCTACAAGAGCAACAGCAGCCTGCAACTCCTGCAGGTCCTGCTCCGGAGCAGCATCTATCTGCACCTCGACCTGCGAGGTCCAAAAACGGTTGCAATTCTTGCAGGTAGGAAAAGTTTTGTGTTATGTCAGGCAATACTGATCTTTGTATCAAGGAGAAGAAAAGTTCGCTGCAATGAGAGACGCAGCGTACGGGACCGGGAGAACAGAAGTCGACACGATGGAAGGCTCAAGTTGTAGCAGTGGCGCTTTGCGAAATTCAGAGCCCTTGAGCGATGTCGACTCTCGAAAGGATATCGAAAAG
>Ga0068629_1000153_pt1 | contig 16374 bp, 12 predicted proteins | sample InSIn3gowninarea_FD_77432 | JGI IMG/M metagenome (GOLD analysis project Ga0068629, IMG submission 77432) | Clean room microbial communities from NASA Spacecraft Assembly Facility at Jet Propulsion Laboratory, Pasadena, California, USA -... ...
TGTGGCACGTGCACGGTAGGTGCGCGACGGATCAGGCAGTGACGGCCAAGCGAATGTTGTCTTGCAGGCCGACAGTCTTCGAAAAGCATACTTTCGAAAGAGGGAAGTGGATTGCAGCAAGAAAAGATGGCCTAGAAGTCAGTAGTGATTCCAAGAATCGTAGAGACAATGGAGGACAAGGAAGTACAAGAAAACCTCAGCAATTGATGCTGCTTCAAAGTCTTGTGCAAGCCTGACGAGCGACGCGTTCTTTCAGGCCAGACACTCGTAGACCGCGAGTACCACTTCCCATGATAGTATGCTTTCGAAGACTTCGTTCTGCTTATGAGGGGAACGTAAGTACGGACGGTGAGCGAATAACTTACGAGGCTGAGACGAGGGCATCTGGAGAACTGAAAGTAGACAAATCAGCATGAGCTCTTAGTGGTCTTGTCTGTGATTCTTTCCAATAGTTCTCAACGTCAAAGCATAGAAGAACAAAGGGAGAAAGCCACAGTAGAGTTGCCCACTCGTGCAGATAGAGCTTGGATGGAGATGAACTTACTGCTTTTTTGCTGTTGTTGTTGATGATGTTGGCGTGATTGTGGAAGAGGAAGGAGGAAGATAGCAATGTTTTATTGTCTATGTCTAACATCACTCGGCGGACCCCTCGCCGAGAACATGGTCGCCGCAACGACAAATGGCGAGCCGAGAGTGCAATTGGACCAGTTGGATGAGTTGCTATTTGCTCTCGATAGCTACTCCTCATTGACATGCAGCGTTTCGTTACAAAAGTCCATGGAACCACTGCATGCTGAACTCGAACTCCTTGATCAGGCCGGCACACTTCTAGCCTAAGAACATTCGACAAGGGGCCATCCATACCTGTTGGAAGGGGCCCTTGTGTTGCTGTGATATTGTCTCTTGCTTGTCAGCCAGCAGCCTATACGTTGAAGCCCCATGTACTCATGACCGTATGTCAGAACCCTTGACAGTGCTCGGAGCCATCGGCAATCATGCTTGACAACATCTCAACCAGAGTCCGCGGAATACGCAAGAGCAGAAGGGAGCCGTTGAACACCTAAAGCGATCCATAGAAGAGACCCAACGACGATATGCTCGCGAGCACGACCGCGGGTTATCAGGGAATTCGACAACTCTTCGACATATTTTGTCATACTGCCATCTTAGGGGGATGCTCGCAGCTGGGCGAAAATCCATCAACTGGTGGCAAAATCATCGCAGACACGGCGCTCGTTCGTTTCGCGATGGAAGAGGACACCCCCATCGAAACCTGCTTGTGAAACCACAACGCCGCAGATAGTGGAGTACCAAGCTCCTATGAGCCAACTCCTGTGCCCCAGGAGTAGTCGATTCAATCCTTCCGCGGAGAGCCAAATACAGATCCAAGTCGACATCCGCTCTCGAAGCAAGAGCTGTGGCAGCAGGACGACAGCTGGATTGTGGCAGGATCTTTTGCGACTCGACCGAGTTACTATAAGAACCCGACGACTTCGGACTTTCGAACCAAATTGATTTGCTTCTTCAGACTGAGTCTGAAAGGGCACGACATCCGGCGGCCACGGTGAAAGCAATATTTCGAACAGAGAGCCGATACGAAGAGAATGTCTTACAACAGAAAGCAGAGTGATCGCTGAGTAACGTGGAAAGAGCTTGACAACAGCAGATGTTTGGGAAACAAAGGCAAATCACGCTGGCAACCACCACGATGCTCTACCACCGATGCACTTTCCCATTACCAAGCCAGGAAGGTTGAAGATCTGACCCAGAGACAAGGCTGCTTCGAATCAGCTATCCTTTGTGCCTTTGGTCACAGACAACATCAAGGACTACCTAAAGGATGTCTCCGACGGCCCGGTGCGAGAACTCGAGTTCTTCTCGATGGCGGATCGCCAAAGACAAATCACACGATCAATCCAAGCACTTGTTTTCCTTGCTTGATCAAAAGGCAGTAAGCAAGGAAGAGTCCAGAGCATAGATTTGGTATGAGGTGAGGTTGGATTCACTGATCGGGACGATCCCGAAATCCCCCTCCCGAAGGCTTGGCGACCATGACGCTCTTTTTCGATCCTCCATCCTCGGGCTTCGAAGAGCCAACACCTCTTTCAAGCCAGGATGATGCAGATATCGCTGCTCAGAGGACTTTTTGAGCCCGGTATTGGTACACTTAGGCCGCACGCTTGTATCTAGAAGCTGGAACCATACCGATATTCAGGTATAGGACATGCCATAATGGCCTCAACAGGCTTCAACAGGCTTTAGCTCACTCGACGATATACTGGACCCACAAGATAGGCCACAAGACGAGTACTACCGGAGCCGAAGATGACATGAAAAGACAATGTCGACCGAATAGTCCATATCGTCTTGTGGGCTGCCCAATGTTGAGAGCTTCCTATCCGGCCTTCCACTCGGCATAAAGATAGCATGACATGATGCCCGTAGATACTCTCCTACGCTTCATGTGACGATCCAAGCTCAGAGAGTCTCGACAAGTTACTCCCGAGTAAAAAGGGACCTTCGGCGCCCTCCACGATAATGCTTGACAGCCTACCACATGGATGGACATTTTCAATGCGTCCAAGCTGTCGCCTGGGCCCAACACTTCTCGGGCCTCTGCAGCCAGTATCTGCTCATGGATACGACAATCCAAAGACCTTCTCTGCCTCCCAACACTATGAGGTCCGATCGAGTATTCAGAAACCATTTCAGAACAAGATACTTGTACCACGTTTGCAGCCCTTGTCACAAAGCAAGATATATGAATGACAAGGGGTGCAAGATGAGAGCTTCATCCGTGGATGTACCTTCACGAGAGCTGTATCGTGCCAGGCTCAATTTTGCTTCGAGAAATATGACGGACTCAAAATGTGGCGTCTGTATCCGAAAGCGCTGTAAGCCGCTGTCGACACCGCCATCGACAGAAATCGAAACCCCTTCTCTGGCATGGGTCAAGCTTGTCTACTCGACCAGGCAACACATCAGACTCTCGACCAGCACCGACGTGACATGGATGTGAACGCCGCAAATCACTCGAAGGTGTCTTATACCCGTGTGCTGCAGAGTCAATGGCAATCAGCAATAGCAAGTGGCGTTGTCTGCGACTTGCCATGAAGCGACAAAGCATGAGTGTCCCGTGCTGCTTATCTGCCGTTGTAAAAGCAAGACGAAGGCTGTACCTCTCCTTGCCCCTGCAGAGGTCTATGACCAATAATCCAGCACGTCTACTTTAACGCTCTTCTTGTCCCGGAAGCAGCAGTCAGTCAGGAGTCCGCAATTGTAGGTCTTCGATGAAGGAATGCCCGACTATTCTCTCTTCATATGGCGGAAGATGCCCACCGTCAGGCAAACGGCCTTTGGTTCCTTCTCTTGATTTTGCACTGAACCCCAGTTGTGAGCCTGCTCGCACGACGGATGCAGTGCGTCCCACTCTTGAGACTTCAGCGACCACGTGGTCAGTCAGAATAGCGTGGCTACAAGGCTCCTATTCTGGGATTGCATGAGCACAAGCAATACCAACTAGGTATCGTGTACACCGAAAGGACGCCCTCGGACTCGAAAATGAGCACATCATCGGAAGCCAACTCTTTTTACGTTCCTTGCCAGGTTCGGGCTTGCTATCAACCTAGGCAAGCTTGCTTTAAAGACAAATCGGCGAGCCAAGGTCGAGTAGACTGACGCACCTTCATCAGCTTGTATCGTATTTGGAGCCGCAAAATGCTCTGATGGAGCATGGAACAAGAGGAGTTACAAATCCGCGATGGTCTTTCGGCATCTGTCCTTGAAGTGGGGTTGTGGTCGGGGAGCTGCGTCCATCTCAGTTGATCAACAACAAATACTGTCCGTCAAACTGGGTCCGGCTTGGTTTTGGCTGTTGTCAACTTTCTCTTGTTGGCCGCAGAATGTATCCAGACCAGTGGTGGACAAGTGTGGCTCTGCAAATCTCCGATGTTGTCCATCGAAGCTTCAAAATATGGTTCCTCTTGGGATGTGCAACCACAGAAACGTTTGTTGGCATTGCTCTTGGTCCTTGGCCCATGTCGTCTCGCCTGCTGTATTCAGAGGTTGAAGAGTTCCCGATCCTTGCTTCGAATCTGCTAAGATCTATACGTTCATTATCAATTGCGAGCATTGCCTTCCAAACCCAAAAAGCAAGACTTCGGTTATTTCATCAGGGCTAGAAAGAGGGCGTCGAATGGGCTCATCGTAACTTCCAAACGTTCGTCCTCTACTCACCTACTCCTTGGCATGACACCTTCCAGACTATTGCAGGATGTGCTCGGTAACCGTATCTCTCCCCAACGATGGACCGTCTGCTTGCTTGAGTCATTGCTGGTTGGCCGAGAGTGCCTGGTCAGCAGAACCGCAGCACGGTCGACCCTGAAGCTCGTGGACGGGCAGCGAGATCCCGATGGCGGCTGAAGATCCTGTGACCGGTGAATCTCGTGGATCTTGAAACATGAATGACGTCCGGTCTGACCGGTGTCCCGGTGATCTATCCAAGAGTCGACGATATGATCAATATTCGAGAACTTCCCTAGCGAGACCCGATGGTTAATGGGACGACTCTCGTGGCCTATTCAGTGAATTCTAAGTGCAAGCACTTTCTCCTCAACAGTCCCCACATTGCTGCTTCTCATGGTTGGGTACTGTTGTATCAGACTCCTTCGTGATTGCACCGCTAGTGCGTTGCGAGATTGTTGTTGCTATGAAGAGATTCAGTGGCTGTCCATGGGCAAGCAACGCAAACCGACGTGGTTCCAAAAGATAGTCCTGCAGGTCGCCCTTATGCCGAAACCTTCACCTGTTCTGGCCGAAAGACATTTCGAAATGCTGTGCTATGCTAGGGTCGCGTGGTATCATGGCCCGCTGTGTCAGTCAGTACAATCGTCGTCAAGAGACCAATACCTCAGGCAGGAGGTGACATTCTGCCTGGACGACTCCTGGAGGTAGGGAGAGGATCCTTCTCGGTCAGGCCAGCTCAGTTCGGGCCGCCACCAGTCTTTCTCGATAAATCTAGGCTGTCGCAGATCCTAGTCAAAATGTGTGTGGCTCTTGTGAGGAACTCGACGAGCTGAGAGCTTTGTGAGGAATGTTCGCTATGATACTGCCATGCGTACCACACAGCCAGCCCATACCGGCATGTCTCGTGCGATCATAGGCTCATGTTGTATGAAGCCCCCTAACGCTTTGGCGGGAAGGTTCAAAGGTTGGGTTGGCACGAGGCCTGACATGTGATCTCCATGGACGAGACGATAGCGCAGCTCTCTCACAAGCAGTCGGTCGCTGACTTACGCGGACCATATCTGCTCACGTGAGGGGCATCGATAAATTCGATGCCAGTGGAATACAGCGCATAGGAGGGTCTCAAAGCGCAGAGACAGACCTTGGTCACACCGACTGAAGAAAAGAGCAGCCTGTATCACAATGAATAGTCGACCAGCTTGATACGACAGAGCGGTTGGTGAATTCGGCCGTGGTGGCAGCAACTTGAGTGTTGATCAACAAGTGAGACTCAAGATTGTGGAATATACAAGGGTTCGGCACAGCACGGCCCGGGCGGAACTCCGTTCCATCTACCGGCACATCGCATCACACTAAGCTATAACTGGCCACGGTTGAGAGAGGTATTCTGTTGTGTTGATGAGAACCACCCCGAAATTACCTCGAGCCTCGATGCACCGTTCCAGAGATCAAACCTCGTCTCCTGAAGTGGTATCGATTGATTCCTGCATTACAGGTGCCATCGCGAGCTCACCCATGGCTGCTGAAGGTCGCTCATAGCGCGCACGTCCTTGGACATAACAAACCGTTCTTCCATGGCCACTCGCAGCCATCATGCTGGGTCGATAGTTCTTGAACAGCTTGGAGTGTGATTACCAGTTCGAAGGACCGGAACGACGTCGGGCAGTCCTCCTGAAATCAACCAAGCTTGAATGGACTCTTGTGCGCCACCCCGAACTCTGTGGGTATGCAGTCCTTCATCTCTTCCGAGACCAGTAATAGTTGGTCAACCACGCCAGTCTCAATCCCTTGTGTCGCGCGTATCTCCATGCAGTCTTCAATGAGGGTCTTAGGACCCCCTCTTGGTACATGCTCTATTCTACCATCAGTGTCCGTCTGAGATAGAGCTGCGCTTAAAAGCAAGAATGAACACTCGCCTCGAGTAATCTGTTCGACCTCTCTTTCCAATGCGCATGAAGGCGCTTGGAGGACCATGGCTTGTTGCCTTTGCTGGGCATTCCTGCAACCGTCAGTCTTGTCGTGACAACATCAACAGATTAATTTGTCAAAAATCAGATTCTTACTTTGTGGGGGTTCTGATGCGATAAGTCAAGATGAAGTGGGAAGAAAGTGCTCCGTACACGTCTTGTCTTTTGAGCAAAGCTTAAAAAAACTGATGGTCTTGAGCTGTATCACTACGCACACAAACTATTACTGCAGGTGTACGTCTTGTTTGGTCACTAAAGTTGTTCGCGCCCAGATCTTGCGACAGCACAAGGTGGAGAAGACGAGCAGAACTGGTAATGTGTTCACTCTCATGAGTGCTTGACAGCAAAACACATGATCAGCCATTCCATCAGTCACAGATCGTGTATCGAGTTTGACTAGAGACGTCTATCCACTTTTACTACTCTACTGTAGTGTCTGAGCATCGCCACAGTGTCTGTTCAAGCCTTTGAACCTTGGTAGAAGTCCACTGTCGCAGTCCAGCCTCTTGACCTTCTCACTGCTGGCTATGCCTGTCATAGCCGGTCTCTATAATGCCTTCTTCTTTCTCCGTGCGCGGCTGCACTATAACCTTTGTACCGTGCTACAATAAGACGTCTGTCGGCTCCTCCAATCAAGTCGATCAGAGAACCAGACTCTATGGGCGCACATCGATTACCGCCGCATGATTGGACTCTGGATTGATGCTTAAACTGCTCCTGCATGTGCGACCGTAGTGCCTGGTTCATTGCTTAACTGTTTCAATCCTGTCCTAATCACAAGGCTCCTCCAGACTCTTGTGATATCGTCCAATTGATGCCATTCCTGTTCCTTGCTCCCTCAGCCTGGCTCTTGTGATAGCCTCCTAGATGTGGATCGAAGATCATAATGGTTGATATCACGGCCACCGTTCTGCTTGTACGAATCGCCTGACCAGCGGCCTTGGTGCTCATGATGCCTCAAGCGCAGGCTCTTGCCATTGATACCGGGATGTTTCTTGGTCTAGCGATGTCATCTAACCAAGGCTTGTTCAAGTGCTGTAGTGATTGTCCGCCGCTTGTGATTGCCAGGCTGGCGACGTCTTCGATCACAGCAAACTGTGAGCGCGAAAACCAGTAGGCTCGTCGGTGCTTGCCAATCGTCCATGATAGAGTCTGCTGGTCATGTCAGCACGTTCTTGCATAATCAAGAAAGGATCGCCTCGATCTGTTCAGATTCCTTCTTTGCGAGGGTACGTCTTTGAGACGAGCAGGAATGCGCATCTTGTCGCGTTCCCTTTCATGATGGACAGACGGGGGTGTATACTTGCTGTGTCCGATGCTGTAGGCCATGAGGCAGTCATGCTGCCAGTCGAGATCCTCATTTCCGGCAGTTGTGTTCTCAAACCGCCGTCTGAAGGTGGCGTTGGTATGGCTGTTTTCTCATGCTTGCACCACCGTACCCTCAACTGTCGAGCAGTTGCGCAAGGAAAAGAGTGATGCGCAAAAGCTATCTCTGGGCCATCGCTAGACTCGCGCAAAGTCGTCGTTGCGGACATGGCAAAGGAAGATCCATATAAGACAGGGCCAGTACCAACACGGATGTGATGTTGTGATGATGAACACATGTCATGAGGAGCTAGGAACCATTGTTCTGGAGACAAGTTACGTTTAAGCACTGACGAGGACGGGGTTGTATTCATATACGTTTGGATTTCCCCAACTATCGCCTTCGGGCACTTGGCTGAGTGGATAACACCCTCAGTCAAGCAAAGCAGGTACGTTACTATCCTCCTTCTCCCCACAGTGACAAGGTAAGGCGTGACGGCGGTGCGGCGCGGCAACGGCAACAAATACTGGATTGGACGACAGTAAACCAGGTAATGCTGGTTTCTGCAACCCCTGCCCTGGGGGTTGTTCTTTTGCACTTTTTTTTTTTGCCTGCTCATCGTCTGCTATATCATTTTGCTTTTGGTTATCGTTATGCTACTGCCTGCGTCCCTGCAATCTTGCTTGCGCATGTATCATGTATGCCGGAGAGCAAGACCACTTTTCCTCATACCATGAGAAAGCGTTACACCAGAAGAGCCATCAAGGACTTCAAGAAAGGGACGTTGTATACCATCAGTTGATGAGAAACAGAATGCAAAAACCCACTTCTCCATCGCAAGGGGGTGGGTGCTGTAAATCTTGCAATCAAACAAGTATCCACCCCTAAGCGAGGAAGCTGTCGGTATCAAAATGTGTTAGTAACAAGGGTAAGTACAGGGGCGCAGGTTCGAATCCCGAAGTGAGTGAAATGCAGGTCTCTTTTTGTTTTGTCATGTAGTTTGTTGCCACTTCAGGCATAGCACAAGCACCAGAGTGGGTATCACATTTAAAAACATAAGAGCAAGGTCTCTGTCCATTTTGCTCCTTTTCCTATGTCCTAAAACAATCACCCTCCATGTTCTGGAATGGCAGCATGTAGGGAGTCTGGTGTTTCATTCGAACACATCCTTGGCAGGTTGCTGGACGACCACTCGAACACGCACACCTTCATTCAACACAAACACATCTCTGCGACTGGAGAAAACCGATCAGCAAGTGCAGACAACACGCACGATCTAGGTTATCACAACTCAAGGTTGCTCGGTTTGGACGAAGCAGCCGTGTGCGTATCGTCTTCCCAGCCGCGATGTGTACGAGACAGGAGCACTCACACGCAGCACGCCTATTGAAACTCACGTTGCCCATTCGTTTTATCTGCAGCATTGGAGGTAAAACTAGGCACACATCTTCCATCTGACCTCTTCATTTGAGAGTATTCTCGCCCTGAGGCCACGCGCAATATGCGCGACCTGCCGCAGCCAGGCAAGCATGACAGATGAGAGACATCCATCGACGATCTGCGAGGGACGCTCGAGCTCCCATCTCGAAAAATAAACGTCGCCGGGCCTTGTTTCATCTCACCTTGGGAGTCAACCCAACACCGCACGTCACGGCGCTCGAAGCATCTGTATACCGCTCAGTGGTCAGACTCTGGGTATTTTGCTCCAAGTTCGTCCAATCGACATAGTTGAGGAACAAGTGTGGTAGGGGATGATACGACGCGCCTCTCGTCTTTTCTCACAAGCCCGCGCCGACAATTTATTCTAAAGATCAACGCAGGAGTCGCCGTGCACCAGCAAGAGACGCTCAAGAGACATGATCAACCACGATTCGAGACTCAAAGACTCGTGCGTTACACCAACGGCGCCCAGAGTCCTGGAGCTTCTGTATTACCTTTGCGGGAATCTGAAAAAACCAACACATTTATTGGCACGAGCACTCGTCGAGGAGCGCTTTTGTCCGCTCTTATAAGTGCCAGCGAGAACTACAGAGGTTGTACTCCTGGACTACTACAGCACGGTCGGATCGTCTTCGAGACGGTTGCTGGGAAGTGAATTAGCAAGCCTACCTTGGGTACACGATGCGAATAAATGCACCATTATGCCACTCTACATAAGGCACAGGTAATCATAAACTTTACCAAGAGCATGAATATTCAGTCAGAACAGGCCGCTACGTCGAGACATCCAGTGGGAATCCTGTACTCGATGTTCGAGAACTGCTGGTAAGTGAGCGATGAAAACTATCGATGTGCCGTGGCCATATATTTGCATCTACGTTGGATGCCGTCCAAGCAGGACAACGAGAAAGCTGCTCCCAGTTCAATTCTTTCGTTCATGTTCAGTTCTGTATGACATCTATGTATTGCCCTCAAGCGGCCAATCCAGAAGCCAACCTGATTTTTCCATCATCCACTTTTATCAATCCCGAGTAACCAGCTCCCCGCGAGACGTCCACACGTATGGCCACGAAGCGAGGTTAAATCAAGCTTCAAGGAAACGGGTCGTCAAAACCTTCTTCCACCACCCGCCCCTTACGTATCCATCTTGGCGGAAACAAGGATTCTCAACGGGACTGACGACGCAGTGGCACACGCTAGTCGACACCTCGAAACAGATGTGCCGTTTACCGCTCTTTATCATAAAACACGACCAAACATCGCCATGGTCGGTGGCCACAGCCATGAATCCCTCGACATCCTTCTATAACAATGAATGACCCCGGCACTGCCGGGCCCATCAGGGAGGCCGCCGATCAGTTGAACCCGACCTTCAGTGGAGAGGAGGCGAAAATCCGGGAAGATGACAAGAAGAAGTCGCAGGAAACCGACAGAGACTTTAGAGACCCGAAGTAGGCGTTGGACATGATATCTATTGGTGACCGGACTGACTCTGTTTCTCAGCTTGTATTGGTTCGAGTCGACAGCCGGTCCGTTGTTAGCAGGCACGTTTGGCCCCATTGCTTCGGCCTTTAATATTTGTGCTCTGTCATCTACCTGGAGAGTCTATCTACCTCCAGGCGTACCCGAGAGCCAGGGCATAATCATAAAAGATCCGTCATGGTGAGCTCTTGTAGAGATAGACGGTGCTCTAAACCCAAGTTGTTAACTTAGACGAAGGCTTCTCGCGATCAACGGTATCTCTCTCGTATCAGCCCTTGCTGCAAACGGAGCGCTTCTTCTAAACATGGCTCGACGTCTCAAATTCGTCATTGCTCAACCCATCACTATCGTGGGCTTCTTGCTCTCGACGGGACTCCTCATGACGGATCTCATCGCTCTCACAGCATCGAGCACATATCAGATACCAGTCACGGATCGTGCTGCACCCGCTCAGTCTCATGCGTTGTCTAGTGCATTTTATTACGCCATCATGGCTGCTGCCATTTACTTTTTGATAGCCTTGCTCATGTGCTGGACTGTCTGGGGAGTGTATCGAGGTCACTTTGGACGACAGTTCGATCTCACTGCCGCGCAGAGAACTCTCATGCTGCAGACCATGTCCTTTGTCACATATCTCCTACTTGGCGCTCTTGTGTTCAGTCACATTGAAGGATGGACGTTCCTCGATGCCGTCTACTGGGCAGACGTGACGTTGCTGACAGTGGGTCTGGGCGATTTCGCTCCGTCGACGCATCTGGGACGCAGCCTCATCATCCCGTTTGCGATTGGCGGCATCGTGACCATCGGTCTAGTCATTGGCTCGATCCGTACTCTGATTCTGGAGCGAGGACAGAAAAAGATCTCGGCTCGCATGATGGAGAAGAAGCGGACCCGAGCCATTGACAGTGTGGATTCCCAAAAGCACCGCATAAGAGTCAGCCGCTTCCAGACGATGCCGTTCAACGAAGCGTATACCGACGTCGCCCGCAAGAGACAGCAAGAATTCGAAGTGATGCGCAGCGTGCAGGACTGCGCCGAGCGCGATCGGAAATGGATGGCGTTGTGTATCTCCACCTCGATGGGTCTGATCCTCTGGCTCGCAGGAGCGGCCGTGTTCTACGTTGCAGAGAGAGGAGAGCAAGGATGGTCGTATTTCCAATCCCTCTACTTTGCCTACATCTGCCTGTTGACAATCGGCTACGGCGACTTGACCCCGACCTCAAACTCCAGCAAACCCTTTTTCGTCTTCTGGTCCCTGTTGGCCGTCCCCGCCCTCACCATCCTCATCTCCGACATGGGCGACACGGTAGTCCAGACCTTCTCGACGGCCACAATGTGGATCGGGTCCCTGACCGTGTTCCCGGGCGAAAACGGCTTCCGCTCCACCGCAAAGACGGCAATGAAACAACTCTCCCTGGGCCGCCTCAGCCCAAAAGACTTCAAAACCCAACAACCGCCGGGCTTTCTTCCCCAAGAAACCACCGGCAAACCCAACGGCGACAGCAGCACCAGCAACGGCAGCGGCAGCAGCGATCCCCACCACGAAACAATCCACGACCGCATAATCGACCGACTATCCCTCCACCTCGAAGCCTCCGAACTACGCGACGCGGCCTCGCTCCTGGAATCCAGCGACGGCGGCGGCGACGCCCTAGACCACGACATCCACTTCTACCACTTCATCCTCGCGCGCGAGTGCCAGCTGCTCCTGCGCGACCTCGACGCCTCCCCTCCGAAACGCTACCCCTGGGGCGAGTGGGAGTACTACCTCAAGCTCATGGCAAACGACTACGACTACGACGCCGCCGACGTCTCCGGACGATACCTCGTCCCGCTCGAGTTGCGGCTCCCGGACACAAAGAAACAGTGGGAGAAGAAGAGGGAAAGGGGGTTCCGCTGGAGTTGGTTGAGTGATCAGAGCCCGCTCATGGGCCGCCAGAGCGAGACGCAGTGGTTGCTTCAGAGGCTGAGCGCGTGTCTTGAAAAGGAACTCGGGGATCAGAGGTTGGTGGTGCTTGGGAGGAAGAAGGAAAGGGTTGCGCCGCCGGTTAGTTTGGAGGATATGGTGCGCAGGGGCAGGATCAGAGATGCTGGGAAAGAGACTAGTGGTGAAGAGGCCAGGACGTCTGGGAGAGAGAAGGAGGGGGACATGGACGGCAAGGATTTGGGGACGGGGTTTTTGGAAGATGTCAAGAGGAGGGGGTCGAGAAGGGGGGATGGTGGTGAGTAGGAGTTGTGAATATGATTGATGTATTGTAACAACAATCGTCCTGAGTTCATGCCGCAAGGCGAGATGGCGGGATAAACCTAAGAAACACCATGTAGTCTTTGTTCTCATCTACTGTACCATACCTCCTCGTTAATCAATCGATCAATCAATCGATCGATCAATCATCACCAAAGAGATGTCTGGACACGACGTCTTGACATCAGGGAGAAAGCCTGTCTTTTGAGTGGTATTTCTAGCTACTTGATGTCGAACTGACATTGACTCGTACTTAGCTACAAGATCGCAACCACAAAGGAACAACCGCCACAGACACTGCCTCTTCCATGACCAGCAGCGACTAGATCAAGCCCCACACTACATCCATCACAAACCCCCATCGCACCTGCAACAAACACCAATCAAAACCACCTCCTCCCCTCCATCTTCTCCACTCTCCGATCAGGATGATTCTCCTCGCGCGGACCAGTCCACCCGAGCAGCACGTCCTCCCCATCAAGTGCTTTGCCGACCCGAATATCAAAATCAAAGATGCCGCCGTAGAGTCCCATGCAGAAGCTCCCTCTGACGTGCACGCCCCCCTTTCTCGCCTTCGCTCTCTCGCTGAGGAACGGACCGATGAAACCCGTCATCTTCTGCGCAATGCTTTGCGGCTTGAACCGTTCGGCCAAAATCTTTGCCCAGCCCGTGGGCTCGACGTCCTCGGGAGCGACGAGTGCCGTCGACGAGGGTGAGCGGGTGTCGGCCCAGTAAGTCATGATGTCGTCGTCTCGATATTGTTCTTCGAAGAGGGTCTGTAGCCACAGAGAGAGGATTACGGAGCGGAGGTTGTGGAAGTGACGCAGTGGTGAGAGCATGGGTGTTGTGATGGGTAGAGGGTCCCAGAGGATAGGTGCGCCTCGATAACCGCAGAACTTGAGCTCCGTGACCGTGTCGGCGTGGTACGAGGCCAGAGTGTGAATCAAGGGAGGGCTCGGCGGCCAACCAAACTCGGGACGAAAAGGCTGTTCTGGAAAGACTGGGTTTGCTGCACCAAGCTGGGTAATGGCTTGGATGTCTTCGTACTCCAATGTTTCCAAGTCGTCAAGATCACTCAAGTCTTCGTTGATGCCGAACGATTCTATGTCCTCCCCGCCTGCGCCCCAAGTGTTTCCAATCGGACTGTTCACACCGATGAGGACGATTTTGCGCAGAGGACAATTGCCAAGAGCACGAATGGTCTCGCGGCGCTCGTCACGAGGGATACCGCCCTCTATTTTGATGTCTTGGAGTCGGTGCATCTTTGCCGCAAATTCTGATATGAACAGGCGCCTGTCTTTTCGTGGCTCTGCGAGGTATCATTAGCATCAGCATCACAGGCATGATGTCCTACTGGACCGTGACTCACTGTAATCGTAAGGAGAGGTACTCGAAAGGGGCTCGCCCCACGGATTATATGCGGCATCTACCCGAAGCTCAATCAAACTTGAAGCGAGATTTTCGATGATCTTGACAACACGATCGGATCTCTGCGAATTGTTGCTGTCGAAGAATGCGTCCATTGGCCATGCGAGACACTGAAGCTTCGGATGGGCCTCGATGAAGCTTATGCACACGTCACTAGAAGCTGCAACGATGGTAAGAACAAAGAAGTCGTGCAAGAAGCAGGTTATACCTTACCTGTCACTCCAGAGTCGGGAAGAAGATCAGTAGAACATTCGTCTAGAAGGTATAGACCATCTGGCAAGGCGGACTCTTTGACGACACAGTTGCGCAATTGGAAAGCCCTCAGACAGGAGAAGCGAAGAGCGAAAAGCTGATGAAACGCTGCGCGGGCTCTCCGAGCATCATCTACATCGGTGTCACGAGTGATGAGCCAGTCCAGGTTGAGAGAGGTAAGAGTTCCGGCAGCGCTCCTTAAGAAATGAAGAGCAGTCGGCAGGGGGTTCGTGTCGGTCGCCAAAGCAAACTCCTTGGTGGGTCTACTCTCGAGGTAGTCTTTGAGGTGCCAGTTCAGGCGAGTCTGATAGGACCAATCATCATTGTCGGTGTTTGGAGGAGGATCTGGCATGTTTGCAATGACTTCCCAGATCATGTTGTCGAAGTGTAGGGAGTTGGAGAACATGTTGTGCCAAGCCATAGAGGATATACTTTCGAGTCATGATGTTAGACAAACATGTCAAAGTGACGCGACAGTTTTTTACTTACGTTTTCCTCTGGACAAAGCTGTCATATAAAGCAGCGAAAGCGGCTTCTTGATCAGCCCATTTTGCGGTGCTAGTCAAGTAGCGTCCTCCAGAGCCGTCATGCAAAGAGGAAGAGTTTTTACCGCGAGCGTAGACAAGTTGTTTGCTGACTATGCCCGTGTTTGGCAGAAGCTGCAATCTACGCATGCGTATGCTCTCAAGACCATGTAGATTGAGATGGTTCAGCTGATTGTCTGTAAACCCAGCGATAGAGCAGTTTTCAAGCCACAACTTTCGGAGTGGCTTCGTACGGGAACGGGAGCTGGCAAAGATACCCATCAGAAGTCCTCTGGTAAGGTACCAGTGGCCGAAGCTAATACGCAAAGTATGAAGATTGCAGAAATTGGCGCATGCTTTCTCTAGCAGAATCAAAGTTCTAGGATCAGTAGAGAGAAGCCTGCTTTGGAAGTTTGTGCGAGGTAATTCTGCAAAGAGGGCAGGTGGTGGTAGATAGCAGCGATGGGTCAGTGTTTGAACATAAGATGCAATCTCTTGGTTGCTATGAAAGTCAGTAGATGCAGGAATGGCAATCTGTCGAGACGATGCACGGAATGTCCGCGTCTATACTGGCGGACGCGGGTGGGTTTGCTGCCTCTAGAAAGGAAAAAAGTATGATTATGAAGGAGTAGGTGATGACAAGAATGGAGAAACAGGAATCCACCTACAAGGCTAGGACAATCAACTTCTTTATGATTGGACTATCATCATGATCATCATGTATCAAACCCGTAGGCATATCAGGATGCTCACTTCGGCAATCAACAAGCTCGACATGACGCCACAGTAGTGACAAGGCCTTGCGCTTGCTCCATTGACAGGTTAGAGCAAGATTTAGGAGAGACGGATCATCTAAGTAAGTCAAGATTTCCTGCAACAACTCTTCTGGGAGTCGAGCAAGATGGTTGTCGTCCATGTTTATATGGCTGGTTCCGAAGCGTACTTGGGATGACTTGGTAGATGATATGCTCATAAAGAATTGAAGAGCATTACTGTTCGGGTGCCTTGCAGGAAACTACAATGCGGATGCTGAGCAGTCAACTGAATATCCCGTTAGCAGCTGTATAAGGTACCTTGAGCATATTCAGGTACTAAAGGCCACCGTTGTTAAGGTGAAGTAGGTACCTTAAGGTAGTGTTTGAGAATAGTTCGTGGCAATGACGCACTGGTAGAAACCACAATACACGGCGATAAGCGGAGATAAAAGATAATGTAATCAAGCCAGTGCCGAGACATTTCACCTCAACCGCGACAGCATATCATCATCCACCGAGCAATACCCAAATGTCATTGTATAATGCCATTCGACGAGCAAAAGCGATAACATCCCACCTCCTCCCTCTAACAACCCCACCCATCACCAACCCACCAACCGTCCTCGCCAACATGTCAACCACAAACGGCGCCACCCAATCACCACCCCGAAAGCTCAAGATCCTCATGCTACACGGGTACACCCAATCCGGGCCCCTCTTCCACGCCAAA
>Ga0068629_1000160_pt1 | contig 16153 bp, 6 predicted proteins | sample InSIn3gowninarea_FD_77432 | JGI IMG/M metagenome (GOLD analysis project Ga0068629, IMG submission 77432) | Clean room microbial communities from NASA Spacecraft Assembly Facility at Jet Propulsion Laboratory, Pasadena, California, USA -... ...
ACACATTCACTATGTTATTCTAGCATCTTTTCTTTAACCATCTTCTCATGCATTCTGAAAAAAAAGAGTAAATTCATTCAAGAGGTCATGGATTTGGAAGAGAACTAATAGTGAAACAATTATCATATATGCTTTCACACACTGTAAGTATCCTTAAATCGTCACACATTTGTTTTCTGTTTCCTAGTATTTGGTTATTGGGATTTGCTAATTGTATTAATGTCACCTAGTTTAGTTGCTCAAAGTAGTTCGTTGTTTTCTTTTGTAGTTTTCTTTTTCCATACTATGGTTCATGGGAGCCCAATCCCAGTCCCCATTGGGTTGAATGAATTTACTCTTTTTTTTCAGAATGCATGAGAAGATGGTTAAAGAAAAGATGCTAGAATAACATAGTGAATGTGTTGATGAGGTGAGCTATTGAGAATTTTCATTACCGGTATAAGAGACTTCGACTAAGAATAAAAGTTCTTATTGTTTTTCCTAAGATCTTGTATGCATCTGAATTCTATGACACTGCTCAAAAGCATTAATAGAACATAGGTTTTTAAGGATATGATTTTAACTTTTATGTTATATCTGATGTTCTATTACTAATCACAACTAGAATGAATGGTCGAGAACTAATTTAGATTTCAGATATATATTTTGTGTATTGTATTTATTTTAATCATAGCCATGATGATTGAAATTTGAATCTTGATACAATTCTTGTTACTGTTATTTTATTGCTTAATGTTCAAGACTTATGCTTTGAGCTCATGTATTATGTCATGCATACATTTTCCAAGAATACATAATAGAAATGTAGCTAAGAGTTCTTAAATTTTAGTACTTATGTTTGCTATGAAGCTTGAATAATGTTTTTTTTTCCAAGGGAAAAGAGCGCGTAATTTATATTCATAAAATGAAAAAAATTACATGTTGTAGATGCTTGTAAGCATATGCAGATAGCTGTCCATGTGAAGGATTGATACAATAAAAAGAAAAATAAATAAAAAATACCGCAAGCCTATACTTTTCTACCCTTTTTCTTCTCCACCCTACGCCAACCCTGAGAGTCAGGAGAGGGAACAATGATAGCCTGCATGGACTCCAGAGTGTTCACTGGTGGATCCTTGTCGGATTCAGAGCCTTCAGATCCATAAGATCTTTTGATGCCACTTACATCCAGCTGAGGATTTTGCTGCATTTGTTTATGGGGTGCTTCCATATGAGGGACTGGAGTATTTTCATTTTGTGTACCCTTTTGTTCCATATTTGTATCAGGTTCCTCTTGGTTTACTGCCTGTTCTGACAGTATGTCCTCTTCTTCCAGCGGTTCCGTATGCTGCCACCCATTGGGCTTTTTTTTTCTGTTCTTGTTTCCTTTAGGATTCTTTTTGACCAGGGGGCAAGAATATTGGAGGTGTCCTGTTTGCCTGCAACTGCGGCATCTGAATGTGGTGTTTTCATAGTCAAGGGGCTGAATCCACTGAGTGTTGTTGAAGTTTAGAGAAATATGATCAGGCAGCCCCTGACTCAGGTCCACTTCAACGCAAATTCTGGCGAAGGAGAAGATTCCTCTGCTAACTCTGTCCTCATCCACTTTTAGGAATTTCCCTAAGGTATTCCCAATGGCAGTTAAAACTAAATGATGCCAGAAGTGTAATGGGAGATTATGAAGCCTCACCCATACAGGCATTGTTGAGATTTTCATAATGTTTGCATCAAAATCAGCGAACCAAGGGGTAACAAAAAGACCAGCATTACCCCAAAACCAAGGCCCCTCAATGATGATACTATCCCTTTCTTCTTCTGTATGGAAGCTAACTATGAAGAAACCTTTTGAACATAGATGTATATCGCAGTCTGGTGTCCAATTGGAGTAAATCCACTGATGCAAAGCATCGGATTTTGGCCATAATCCATTGAATCTACATATTACAGCAGTTTTAATGAGGTCAGAGTGTAGTTCTGTTACCTCTGGCATTGTAACTTGGAGCATTGGGGATTCCAGTTTTTGATCTACTATATATGGACCTGGTTGCTCTATTGGTATCACTGGTTTGTTCTGCATTTTTTCTTTTCCCTTGACTGCATCATGGAAGGAAGCTGGCGTCTTTGATCTGGATCCGTTGCATCCACCGCGCAGCCTTAGGTTAAGAAATATGGTTGTATCTTGACAGATCCCATATTCCTGAAGAGTAAGATGGTCCTGTAGGCTACGACCTGCACAAATCAGGTTCTGGTGATTTGAGGGTATTCCAAGTTGATGTTGTATTTCTTTTTTAAGCTCTTGTATGTTTGATCCCATACTGAGTCTCATGCAACGGTGGCTGCCCCCAGTTGATTTTATAAAGATTTGGATCCTATTTTCATCCTGGTAGTATGGATCAGCCACTTTGTGGGAGAGCTTTTGTGGATTGGATGTGTTCTGTATAATATCCATCGCTCCCCTGTATTTTTTATTTTGTCCGCCCCCTAGGGTCACCAGATCTTGTTTATTCGAGTCATTTTTGGCATACCCTGTCTCAGCTCCCCGCTCTAAGGAAGCCTCTGTGGTCAGCCCCCTTACTATTTTACTGGGTTTCCTCTATCCAGATGATAGCCAAGATGTCGTCCGGCCCACCTCGCTTTTCCCCTCACACGCCTGCTTGAGTGAGAACGCAGCCGAGCCAGGCCAAAACATATACCGAACAATCCGAGCTGACAGTTTTGTTCTGGGCGGGCAGAAGAACCAAGCATCCGCCTCTTTGCTCCGAGACCGTGGGTTAATGCGAGACTCCGTCCCAGACAGAGGGCTCCAGAGGATAATGATCCCGCCGAGAAACCCAACATCACGCTGGTAAAAATGAAGAAGGAAAAACCCAAAATGTGGAAGCGGATATTTTAAACTTACCTCAGCCGGCCGAGGATAACAGTTCAGCTTATAGGGCACAACTGGCCAGCACAGGTCCTCTTTCGAACTATCAAGGTCCTTTGGAAGGGTCTCTGCGAACAGGAGGGAGAATGGCGCCATCGTTGCAGAGCTCCGCCTCCTTTTTCACCCCGATTATCACTTAGAGCCTTGTTGGGTCCAGCCAAAAAGATAAGCTTGAATAATGTTGATTGTTTTAATATTTTAAATTCATACGAAGTGCGGTAGTATAAGAAAGGATTTTATTGTGCTTTCCCCATATCTCCCTATCGTTCATAATGGAAGTTTTTTTTTTTGTATTTCTAAATGAAATTGATATAATGATTTTGTGTAGTTTCAATTTTTGTATACAATTGCTTGACATAAAATGTTTTTATCTTAATCAAAATAAGAACTTCGCAAAAAACAAAGAATTATTGTTAAAAAAAAATTGCTTTATGTTTGTCTCGTTTCTATTATTTAAATTTATTTAAGATAACAATATAAAATATTTATGCATTTGTCGACACATTCTGAAATATGGAAGAAGTTTTAATCTTTTTAATTTGTTCGGAATGTGGAAGTGTGAGAAAGCTTTTCATTGTTCACTACCCATTTTGCACAATGAAAACGTTGATTGTCCCTCCGCAGTCCACACTTGTCTCACACCCTCTTTCCTTCCTCCACATATCTGTTGAGTGCCCCCACAACCCCCCTCTCTTTGTATTCTAAGTACTTCTGTCTATTTTCTTTAAAGAATCCATATATTAGTGTGCACCAGATATCTCTTGGGAAATAAGTTTTTAAACAAACTAGTGGTCTAATTATTATAGACTCAACTATTTAATGAAATTTCTTTTCTTGAACATAATTCAATTTCAGAAGGAGTATGTGCAAAGAAAGAAACTCCATGCAATTAAAATCTTCATTGTCCCTTCAGAGTGCACACAATGTAAACATTTACTACCTTTAAAATGCGCACAATGAAATTGAGCAACTTGCTTGAAGCTATTGGTTTTTATTTCGAATGAATCATAATGTTTATTTGTCTTACATTTGTGATTCACAATTGTGCATTAAATACTTATTATTATTATAAAATATTAAATTAAGTTCCTTTTTAATGCGTGTGAACAAGCTTTCTTTCTATGCATTGCACATAGGACTAATTTAATATGCCAGCGGCATGCACAAAAAAGACTAATTCTTCCATTTGCAAAGGAATTATAATTATATGATTTGCGAAGGAAAGAGAAAGTTTATAGAGGAAGTGTGGAATAAAGAGTATGCAAAGATATTGAGTGCATGACAGTATTTTTAATTCGAATCATCTTTTATGTTTTCCTCCACAATGTGCATAACATTCACGTTCCCTTCGAACTCTTCACAATGGAAACAATGACTACCCCTCAACATTCTGCATAATGAAAACCTTGACTACACCTCTGCAGTCCACATTTTTCGCTCACCCTTTGCATAATGAAAGCTTCCGCACCTCTGCATTTCATTATAATTCTAAGACATATTGTTGGGTGACCGTATGTATGAAGTGTGGAGGTGTCAAAAACAGCTATGTTCAGAGATAAGAAAAAGAAAAGAAGCACTTCGTACAGTAAAATTTTCGACTCCACTTCCGCACTCTGCATAAGGAAAACATTCATTACCCTTCTGTATTGCGCACAAGAAAATGTGGGCCCTGCTTTAATTTGAAATGAAGCCTCCTTTTATGTGTAACTATTAAATATGTTTAGTACAATGTATGGATCTGCACATTATCATTTCAAATAAAATATAAAAAATATTGATATCTAGTTACAATTCTAAGACATAGCCCCTCCACATTCCACACTTCCTGCACTTACGCAAACACATAAATAATTAAAAATTGCGGAAATGCAAAAAAAATTGAATAATGAGAAAATGAAAACCTTGCAAAAAAAATATATATCCTTAGTATCTAGGGCACATTGTTGAAGAACTACATGTGCGAAGTGTAGAGGTGCCAACAAAAGCTATGTGCGGAGATAAGAAAACTCGACTCCACTTTCGCAGTCTGCACAAAGAAAATGTTGATTGTACTTCTGCATTGTAACCTTAATATCTGATATCAAATGAACACTCCTTTTAATTATTAACTATGTTCAGTACAATGTATAAATCTAGGCAATGTATGAATCTACACCTCTGCATTCCATATAATTATAAAAAAATATTGGTATTCTGTTATAATTCTAAGATACATTATTAAGTGGCCAAATGTGTGAAGTGTGAAGGTGCTGATAACAACTATGTGTGGAGATAAGTGATGGCAAAGAAGTGTTAAGTACAATAAAATTTTCAACTACAGTTCTGCATTTTGCACAAATAAAATGTTCATTGTTCTTCTGTACTACACACAATTAAAATGTTTATTATCAGTTGACACTCCTCACTTATTTATGAATGCATGTAGGGAATCCAAAGTTGCAAGGATCAATGTTACATTGTTCAGAGTTTCAATATGAAAAAGTGTAAAGATTACAATGAAATATTTCATCATGCAAAGAAAGAATAAACATTGTTTTTATGATCATAATCATTTAATGAATTCATGGAGGGAAGCCAGAGTGTTTCATCGTGTGTATCTTTCTTGTGTGGAGTTTTCATTGTGTGGATATTACAATGAAATCTTTCTTGTGCGGGGCTTTCATTGTGTGGAGCTTACAATGAAAGTTTTCATTGTGTGCTTTAAGCTTCTTCTACATAGTGAAAACTCTGCACAATGAAATTGTTATCACCAAAATAGGACCTGAAAGGATGCTAATCAGGTAGACCTTGTGTAACTATTTCAAACCAATCTTTTAGCTAAGGCTTAGCCTCCTCAGCCTGAGAGGGCTCTCTCAAAGGGTTAATGATTTTGATTAAAGATATGGATAGATGGCTAACTCTATGGTTTGTGATTGTATATGTTTATAGGTTGAAAGATGAAGGCTGGCTACTATTGGGCTATGGAGTCAAAGTATGTTTCAATACCACAGTAAGACCAACTTAACATGAATTCAGGGCATAAAGAGTTTTTATACATGAACAAAACAAAGATACAATGCAAGGAAACACAGTTTATAAATACATGAAGGAAGTTAGAGCATCATTGATGAGTTCTAAGTAACATGTATTCATACCACTGCAAGTAAGTGAAAGAGGAAACCCATGAGACAACAGGACATTAAAAACTCTCTTTGAATACTGAGTAGTGAAGCCAAAACATTCTACCTAGCATGGAAGTCAAGGCATTATAGAGTTCAAGTGCAGAAATGCAAATATAAAAGAGTGAAACACAATTAGTTTATCTATGAAGGAAGTCAGAGCATCATTGATGAATTTTGAATATCATAAGTAAACACCATTGTAATGTAAGTATTGGAAGATGCCATCAAAACAAGAACGTACAAGAACTCTTCATGAATCTTGAATTGTCTAAGTAGAAATTCTGCATTAGGTTAAAAATATACACAGTCTGCACATAGAGTAGCAGCTGAGCCAAAAAGTCTCCAACCCTTTGCTAATTCGACCTATTGTTTTATATATAGCATATAAAACATGTATTCCTTCATCCCTCACCAAGAGAATTCAAATTTGCTATGAACGGCACCTATTCTAACCATAAAACAAACCATTCATTAGAACTAGCTGTTAACTAGCAGTACTAGTGACCTAATACAACTAGGAGTGCAACTCCTTATTATGATTACAACAACCTTATCTAAACATTGAAAGCATTCTTTGACAGTTGTAACCTCATGAAGTCGAATTTGATGAATCCTCCCACTTTGTCACTTTACTTCTGATGACAAACCCTATAAATTAGGGAACATGTTTCCCTGTTTTTAGGTTTAGGATCCTTGAAAATTGGCACGTGGGACAGAGCCTTTATCTTCCCATCCATGACATATTTTACAAAATTGAAGGATTTTTTTGTATTCCATGTTATCTAGAACAAAAACCTCTCTTGGTTTTTTAAAACACTTCTCCAACTGTCCAGAATTTGTCCTTGAAAAACATGTGTAAAATAGGAAAAATATGTTCTCTGAAATTAGGGTTTCAAAGAAAGTTTAGTATTTCCAAACTGAAAACACTTATGAAGAAAATGAGATAGGTTATTGTATCTGGAGAGTTGATGAATAGAAACCTCATTCACAATTCCAAAATACCTTTTCCTGTGACTAGAAACTGATCTTGAAAAAGACTGCTCAAACTAGAAGACAAAGCTTGACTTTTAGTAGTTTCGTAGTGCAAGTTTAACCATAAATTCCTCCCACCTCAGAACGAATTTGAAGAAACTGAAAGACATTTTTGTAGTTAAGTATGTTAGGAAGAAAAACCTCTTTCATTTTTGAAAATTGAGTTCTCAACTGCTCAGGAACCCTTCTGGAAGTTGACTAGTAAAAGAAAAAACATAGTCTTTTATGCTGAAATAGGTCGCTTCAGAGGTTTCATAGCATGCTACAAAAAATCCTAGTTCAGAATCCTCAATTTCGTAGCGCAGCCAGTGAAAAGTTTGGGTTTTTCACCATGAAAAAAACCTAGAGTGAGTTTTGCACTACAAAAACCTTGACACAAGTTTGACACATGGAATTTATGTGTGATGTGGGATCAGTGATAGGAAAGAACAGAGTATTGAACCTATTTGACCATACCAACAAGACTCTCTTTTAGATCTTAGACTCTAAAAAAACCATGGAAATACTAGACCAAGACTAACATCAACCCTTTGGAATCAAACTAATGTCAAAACACATGGTGAGGCTTCTAGGACATGGAATGAGGCTGTGAAACCTTTTTTTGGAAAAGAGAATGACACTTATTGAGATGAGATGACTCAAAACCTATAAGATTATGACAAGAAACAAGGCAAACTTTCCAAAGCTTAGAAACAAAAATTTTAGGGTGATAACAGTGGCTCCACTAGGGATAGTGTGCCCTTGTGGTATACTAAGAACCTGTAGCTCCAGTGCCGCTATCCATTCTCTATAATAAAACTCCGAACTTCTGCCCAATCTGCTTCTCAATCCTTTAATGATTTGCTACAAGAAGAATTCAAACTGCACCTACTGAAATAGATGCTCAATCAACCTACCCTGAGCTTATTTGAACATTCCTACCCACCCTATCAGCTGCGATCTCCACTTGTAGCTCAAGGAACATGAAATTTCCAATGAAGCCAGTCATTGATCTGATCTGACACTTGAATCTCTTGATTGCATTCAAACTCAAAATAACCATGATAGTGAGATGAACAAATCAACTTATAATGTATATGATCTTCATAATGCAAATGAAAATGAAATACTAATGTGCAAAAATTTTCCATGTTTTCATTTATAGGGTCAAAGAGGACATGGTTATTTTGATGATCATCATAATATTCTATATCTTCAGACAACTGATTCTCAGCCACACAAAATTCCTTTGATATGCTATCCAACTACATTTCTACATGATTCCCATAGACAATGTAATTTTCCTCACTATTATGATCATTCTTTGAAGTAATCTGCTGCAAGGAATTACATAAATGAACAACCTTTTCCTCTACCTGAGGGTTATAAAAAATTTCTTCCAGTATTTCTTCGTGGTGTTTGCAATTATTTTCATCTTCATTATGATTTGAAGATTGAAAAGTCTGCTGCATCTCTACATTAATCTCGGAGGGTGTAATACGATTTTCATAAGTAAACCCCTGTTGATTTTCATGCTGCATTTCATGGGATGTTATCCTTTCTTCTTGGTGTTGAAATGTATTGTTATGAAGAGCTTCTAAAATTTCTTCATCCATGAATTCATCATCATCATAACAATCCTCCAAATATTGAATAAAACTCGCAGAATGTTTACAACAATCTTTGACCAGCAATAAGGAGGGATGACACTCTTTATACATGTCATAGAATACATCATGGAAATCAGAAATAGAATATAATGAACCATTTTCCAAGCTTTTATACCAAGACCATGCTTTTCCTTCTAAAGTGGTCATAAACATCTTCATGAGACAATCTTCAGGGAACTAAACCTTAAGACTGCGTACATGCATATGGAACCTAACCAAATGAAGAGTAGCATTGTCTTTCTTTTCATCTTTGAATATTGGAAGATCATCTAACCAATCAAACTTTGGCATAGGATTTGGAAAACTAGGGATATGAGACTGATTCATAGGGGCATACCTGGCATTCATTCTTGCAATGGAACTCATCTTGAAACTTCATCAAGCTAATGATCTTCTAGCAGAGGAATCACCTTCCAATTTTTTATTTGATGTGTGGAGTCGCCAAGGTAGTTTTGCAGCCTTGAAAAGATGTCTGAGCTCCTGCTACCTTCAGAAGTTCAGCTTCTTAATTTCGAGAATGAATAAACTTCAGGCTCCCGGCAGACACACCAAAATGTTATCACCAAAATAGGATCTGAAAGGCTGTTGACCAGGTAGACCTTCTGTAACTATTTCAAACCAATATTTTAGCCAAGGCTTAGCCTCCTCAGCCTGAGAGGGCTCTCTCAAAGGGTTAATTATTTTGATTAAAGATATGGACAGATGGCTAACTCTATGGTTTGTGATTGTATATGTTTATAGGTTGAAAGATGAAGGATGGCTACCATTGGGCTATGGAGTCAAAGTATGTTTCAGTACCACAGTAAGATCAGCTTAACATGAAGTCAAGGCATAGAGAGTTTTTATACATCAACAAAACAAAGATACAATGCAAAGAAACACAGTTTATAAATACATGAAGGAAGTTAGAGCATCATTGATGAGTTCTAAATAACATGTATTCATACCACTGCAAGTAAGTGAAAGAGGAAACCCATGAGACAATAGGACATTAACAACTCTCTTTGAATCCTGAGTAGTGAAGCCAAAACATTCTACCTAGCATGGAAGTTAAGGCATTATAGAGTTCAAGTGCAGAAATGCAAATATAAAACAGTGAAACATAGTTAGTTTATCTATGAAGGAAGTCAAAGCATCATTGATGAATTCTGAGTATCATAAGTAAATACCACTACAATGTAAGTATTGGAAGATGCCATCAAAACAAGAACATACAAGAACTCTTCATGACTCTTGAGTTGTCTAAGTAGAAATTTTGCATTAGGTTAAAAATATACACAGTTTGCACATAGAGCAACAACTGAGCCAAAAAGTATCCAACCCTTTGCTAATTCAACCTCTTGATTTATATATAGCATTTAAAACATGTATTCCTTCATCCCTCATCAAGAGAATTTTAATTTTCTATGAATGACACCTATTCTAACCATAAAACAAACCATTAATTAGAAGTAGTTGTTAACTAGCAGTGCTAGTGACCTAATAAAATTAGGAGTGTAACTCCTTATTATGATTACAACAACCTTATCTAAACATTGAAAGCATTCCTTGACAGCTGCAACCTTATGAAGTCGAATTTGATGAAACCTCCCACGTTGTCACCTTACTGCTGATGACCAACCCTAGAAATTAGGGAAGATGTTTCCCTGTTTTTAGGTTTAGGATCCTTGAAAATTGGCACGTGGGAAAGAGCCTTTATCTTCTCATCGATGACATATTTTACGAAACTGAAGGAGGTTTTTGTATTCCATGCTGTCTAGAACAAAAACCTCTCTTGGTTTTTTAAAAACCTTCTCCAACTGTCCCAAATTTGTCCTTTAAAAACACGTGTAAAACAGGAAAAATTTGTTCTCTGAAATTAGAGTTTCAAAGAAAGCTTATTATCTCCCAACTGAAAACACTTATGAAGAAAGTGAGATAGGTTATTGTAGCTGGAGAGTTTATGAATAGAAATCTCCTTCAAAATTCCAAAATACCTTTTCCTGTGACCAAAAACTGATCTTGAAAAAGACTTCTCAAACTAGAAGACAAAGCTTGACTTTTAGCAGTTTCATAACGCAAGTTTAACCATAAATTCCTCCCATCTCAGAACGAATTTGAAGAAACTGAAAGCAGTTTTTGTATATAAGTACATTAGGAAGAAAAGTGTCTTTTAGTTTTGAAAATTGAGTTCTTAGTTGCTCAGGCACCCTTCTGGAAATTGACTAGTAAAAGCAAAAACAGAGTCATTTATGCTAAAACAGGCTACTTCAAGGGTTTCGTAGTGTGCTACAAAAACTCCTAGTTTAGAATCCCCGATTTCGTAGCACAACCAGTGCAAATTCTGTGTTCTGCACTACGAAAACACCTAGACTGAGTTTTGCACTACGAAAACCTTAACACAAGTTTGACACATGGAACTTATGTGTGATGTGGGACCAGTTATAGGAAAGAATAGAGTATTGAACATATTTGACAATACCAACAAGACTCTCTTTTAGATCTTAGACTTTAAAACAACCATGGAAAGACTAGACCAAGACTAACATTAATCCTTTGGAATCAAACTAATGTCAAAACACATGGTGAGACTTCTAGGACATGGAATGAGGCTGTGAAACTTTTTTTTGGAAAAGAGAAAGACACTTATTGAGATGAGATGACTCAAAACCTATAAGACTATGACTAGAAACAAGGCACACTTTCCAAAGCTTAGAAACAAAAATTTTAGGGTGATAACAGAAACTTTGACTGTTACCAAATCAAATTTAACTTTAACTTTAAAGATCGTATTATCACTTATATTAATTTTCTTATATTATTATGTGGATGTGAAAAACAAGTAACGTTGGCCCATTTTCTGGATTTCTTAAAGAGTCCAAAGATGAGAGAACTAGTAGGATTGTAGGCCCCTTAAGTAAACAACAGAGAGGTGTTGTGGGGGGAGGGGTGGGGAGGGGGGGACTACTATTATTATATTATATGGAGAAAGGGTGTGTGGGAAGTGCAAGGGTTTGACATTGTGCGAAGGTGTGGAACATTGTGTGGGGTTCTTAAAGATTATGTGGGTCCTTAATACAATTGCTTGTTCTATTTGATATATGAAAAGCAATTGGATATAACAGATTCAAAGGAGACAAGGTAAGTTTTGGTGTGGAAAGACTCTCTTTATTTTTCTATAAACATAATCAATATTCATAATTAATTAATACTAATAGAAGATTTGATGAAAATGGGACAAACTATGGAGTGGTAAGACTTTCTAACTAGGAAGTAGTCATGGAAAACTATTCACGAAACATTGATGCAAGGCTATTGGAAAATTTACATTTGCTATTGCTTATTAGAAATGGAATGGTGGTGCTTTTATTCACAATTTTATTCAATATTAAGTGAAGTACCTTTTTTGTGCAGAAGAACAATTATGCAGGGCAGGGGATAGAAACATTGTTTCGTAATGTTTTGTATGTCTATATACATTTCCATGTGCCTTTTTGTGTGCAACATTACATGTTACATAGTACATAAAATATATAGAAAAAGAACATAGTGCTATAAAATTTGATAATAATAATAAAATGAGAATAAATCGAACAAAAGCACAACTCTTAGCAAAGTTATCATTGTGTATCATTGTCTCTAATTGTATATATTATACTTGTTATTAAATATATATTTTAATAAAATGAATAGAAGCACACCTCTTAGCAAAGTTATCATTGTGTATCATTGTCTCTCACCGTATTTGTTATACTTGTGTTCCTTTTCCCATATATCCTATTAAATTGATATTTCAAAGCTACTTCTACACATTTGGTCCCAAATTTTCTCGCATAGTCTTTCTAGCATAGTTCTCCCACATCTTTTATCTTTCCTTTGCATATCACAAAACTAGCCTAATTAAACAAAATAACAATGTAACATTAGTAGGTCTGATTTTTCGATGCAGCTTTACTTTTTCTTTGTTTCTAGAGATGTTAAACAAGTATTAAGGTCCATATAATATTTAAGAATTCCACATGATTTAACTTCTTTAGAAATAACCATAAGTTTTTCAGTCAGTTTTAGCATGTACTTTTAACTAATGATCTTACATCTTTTACCATTAAACAACATAACCATAATTCTAGCATCTTGTTTCATTGCCCAAAGCTTTCCTTATGCAAAGCTTTCATTGTGTTGAGCATTTCTTATGCAAAGATTTTATTATGTGGAAGTTCCTTTGTGTGATACTTTCATCATCCTTTTTCTTCTTTATGTTGATGATATTATTCTTAAGGTAAGGAATTCCTAGGACTTTAATAATTATCAAAAAGACCTCAAGGACTTCCTCTTTAGTATGGGTATGTCATAGACAAAACAAAGGTTATGATAATCAAATCACATAACATCACTTATGACACTTTCGTATATGACAATAATAGTTTACAAGAAGAGTCTTTTCTACTCTATACAATGAAGCATTGGCTATGATCAAATCAAATTTAACTTTAAGTTTATGAGCAAATCAAATTTATTTAATGATAAATTTTTGTAGTAGCAGTTGATTCATGGTTGAAATGTGTTGGTTGTTCATTATTTTGCATATTTTTTTAATTAATAATAATAATATCATTATTATTAGTCACTACCTTGCTAGGGACTATAGCATTCACATCGCAATCAGAACCCATCGACTATCAATTTTTTTTACTAATTTTCTACTTGCACATCGAAGTCTGTTGACTATTGATTATTTATGTCCACCTAATAACTATAGTTTCACAAAAATGTTAAATAATGTTATTCTTCTATAAATTCAAAAATCCTTTTTTAGTTTCTGGAAGAATTATTTATAATTTTTCATTTTCCAAATGGGACTTGTCTTTACTTAATATCTAATACGTATGTTGAATATTTATAAGGTAGCGTGACAATTGTAACCACTAATTTTGGTTATGTTGTCATAGGAGCATTTGCTAGGTGTTCATCATCCAATATTTCTAGCATACACATTATGAATGCATGTTCCATCACTTTTTGGGGGAACTGGTTACAAATATATTTCTTGTCCCGATTGTATGATGTTGTTCTGGTAGCTGCATGGCATGAGGGATTATCTCTACAAGCTCATTTCGAACGAATGTGCAAAATGTGTAGCATTTTAGCATTTTTGTTAGGCAAGTAATGCATTGTTACCTCTATATGTGAGTACTTAGAACATTTATACAATATATGTTACAGTCCTATAGCAATGAGGTACAAAGTTAAAAAACTAAATAATGTGATAGTGTTAAACACATTTATACAAGATACATTACTGTCATATAGTTCTTATGTTTGAATTACTCCCGTGCTATGAAATTAGAACCTCTTATTTTTCTTATTTCTATATATTTGATCTAATTCATATCATTGGAGCAACGAAAATGAACACAAGAAAAACAAATGCCACTAAAGACAATGATAACTTTGCTAAGAGGTAAGCTTCTATTCTATTTATTATCATTTGATTATTTTTACATTATACGTCGTTGTGTTTTTGTTTTTGCTATATTATTTATGTACTGTAACTAAAAACAAAACTTTTTCAATTTTCTGGAAACATATAACACTTAGAGATTCAGATCCAAGACAACAATTACAAGGAAAAAAGTACTTTGAAAATTTCTATAAAACATTTGTATTTGTTGAAACTAAAATATATTTAGAATTTTACCTATATGCATAGAAATCAAATTCTATCTGGTAACTATGAACCTGATATTGGAATATACATTAACAATGAATTTGTGTTATCTAGTTCTATCTTCATTAGTTAGTTCTTACTTAGCATCAATTATAAAGCCCTTTTAAGCAATAATTTCATTGTATTATTTGTGAACATGCAAAAGATATCAAATTCAAATGATGTCACTGTAGAGATGGACAAGGGTGTAGAGATAAAAATGGGCAGTATTACAGAAACATATATCACAAAAGACAAAATTAAAGAAACATAGAATAGGGAAGAAACAAAATCAAATGGGTAGTTCTGTCTAGGTTTAGTTAACTATGTATCAGATTTCTTTTTTGTTTTTTTTCATTGTATTAGTTTCAATTCAATGCTCATGACAAGGAAAAAAGAGATCGAGTCCATGCCATTACTGATTGAATATGTTAGTAACAACATAACAGGGATCATTTTTCATGGAGTTGTCTTAGTTACATATCTAAATTTATTGGAAAAACAAAATAATACAAAAGCAATACTCTATACAAATTTAACAGATAAGAAAGTTGAAATGACAATAACATTACTTGTGCCAACACAAGTTATCGAACAAAATGAGGCAAAACTTATTACAAATGTTGGTGTTTTTATTAGAAATTTTGAAATAATTCTAAAGCATAAATACAATAGTGATTATTGTGAGAAAACTATTTCTCTAAATAGCTTTAGCATTGTAGAAAACATTTGTTTTGTTTGCATAAAGTACTGATTCTTTCCAAATATGGTGATTACAAGTTTGTCACGTAGTCAAGATCTGTTTCCAATTGGTGCAATTAGTGCTATTGAAATTTCATTAACGCACACAACAATGTAATATGTATTGGAAATTAGATATGAAAATGTAGAACAAGATAGGGTAATAGTAATCTTTGATTTATTTTAATTTTTTGTGACAAAGTTATTATCCATCTATTATATGGTTTCCATATATTTTTTTACAAATGTTTCATATGTAACATGTTCAAGTACACAATAAACTTGTTTCAACATGTCTTCTAATTCAAATACAATTGCAAGAAATATTTTTCTACTGGTCTTACTAAAAAATATAGTTAGAAAATAAGAAAAAGATTTCTAAACGTCACAAACAACATTCATATGCCCATTGAAAACGTGAAATAAAGTCGAAAATCTAAGAAAACTACTTTCTTTGGTGAGTGGAATATGCACGGTAAACTTTATTATATTGTAGTAATTAAATGTATATATAGATATAGATAAAGAAAAAGGGATAAAAATACATTTGGTTTCATGTCGTTAAGCCTTTGTTTTCTATATCAATTTTACAACACTTCCAAGGACACCTAATAATGACTAGTGCATATATGAATCCATTTGAGATTGCATGTTGGAAATGTAGTAGTCCAATTACAAGTGTTGGAACTATGAATAAACTTATCCTTTATTGTACCATTTGCAACCAAGACTGTTGCTTTGTTTATTTCGATAGGTTAAAATGTATCATACATTCAAATGACAGGACTAAAATACAGTGTGTTCTAAGAGGTGCGAACCTGAAAAAAGTATTACTTGAACTACGAAAAGTTTCCTATGAGCAATATTATATGGACAAATCATTTGTTATTGATTTGTTTTCTAATTTTGAGACACATGGCACATTTACAATAAACCATCAAAACATTTTAACCTATCGAAATAAACAAAGCAACAGTCTTGG
>Ga0068629_1000161_pt1 | contig 16111 bp, 8 predicted proteins | sample InSIn3gowninarea_FD_77432 | JGI IMG/M metagenome (GOLD analysis project Ga0068629, IMG submission 77432) | Clean room microbial communities from NASA Spacecraft Assembly Facility at Jet Propulsion Laboratory, Pasadena, California, USA -... ...
CTTATGATAGGGTGTAGAGTCTATCGGTGGACTATTAGTGTCCAAGTCGAATCCTGGGTTTACTAGGTTTTTCATATCTTTACAGTGCTCTAGCTTGTATTCTAATAACAACTCTTCTATGTATTTTCGCTATAATAGGGAAATACCTTCTATGGTTTTGATTATCTCCATTCTAAAATAGTGGTTTATTGGACATGTAGATGATATTTTGAACCTATTACTTAGTAATATGAAGAGATTATGTATTCTCATGATCTGGGGTCTGATTACCATTAGATCATTGACATGAAAGGATTTCATAAGTTTATATCCCAATACTTGTACCATAATATAGGAATAAATTTGGATCGTATTTTTCCTTTGTTAATCTATTATCTAAGAGAGATTTTCGTAAAAGTTATTACCAAATACAAGCTAGAGCACTGTAAAGATATGAAAAACCTAGTAAACCCAGGATTCGACTTGGACACTAATAGTCCACCGATAGACTCTACACCCTATCATAAGATCATAGGAAAATTACTATACCTCATAAACACATGCCCGAACATATAGTATGAAGTCAACATACTATCATTGTATATCCAAAAAAACACCAACATAAATCCATTGGAAAACAACTATCAAGATATCAAAATATCTTAGAACTTATAGAGATCACAATATCGTATACTGACATCAGAAAAATCTGATGTTACTAGGATATGGGGATGCTGATTTTTGCCTGTGATAAAGTATTAAGACACTCTCATATAGGATACATTGTGTATATCAGAGACTCTTCGATAGCGTGGATAAGCAAAAGACATGCTACTGTAGCATAATCCGTGAATGAAGCAGAAATTTGTGCGATGAATGATACCATAAAGAAATTGTTGTGGATTAGCTATTTATTAGAAGATATGAGTATACACGTATGTAAACTAATAACATTACGGTGTGATAACATATTGGCAATATAATACGTAGAAAAGTAGGACTATAACGAATGCTCGAAACACATTGATGTATATCTTCATATCTTATGGGAATGGAATAATGATGGTGTAATTACTGTATAGTTCCTTGGTACTACAAACTAAAAGGCCAATGGTCTAATGAAACCTCTCAATGGGAGTACTTTCAAGAAATACTCAAAATCACTATGTGTGGCACCCATTCACAGAAGTGAAGGGAAGAAGGAGCTCAAACTTATGAGACTTATCGTACAAAAGGTTGGATCTATAAAACAAGGGGAGAACAAAACCAAACTTAATGGAGTACTAAGAGAAGGGAAGATTACCACTATCAGAGTATTGAGAGAAGGAGAGATTACCACTATCAGAATACTGATAGAAGGGAAGCCTTATGGAGATCATGAAAAGATAAATCCAAGGAAGCCAATAAGACTATCGCAATTAAGATAGATATCAAGTAGAAAAATAAGAGGTTTGGGAAGCTAACGAAACCAAAGGCATCAATAGTTCGCTACAAAAGCACTTCAATGATGATTTTCACATCCTCATGACTGAAAGGGAAGTGTTGGAGGAACTATCATATGATAGTAATGTAAGATAGGAGAGAACCATGATGGGAATACTAGAGAAAGAAGTCTCGAGATGTAACGTCCATCGTATCATAATGATATGATAGCTATCGTAAGAGTTAGCTAACATATAGTAAGATAACAATCATTGTATTAGTTATCAACTAACTAAATGGTGAAACCATTTCATAATGGTACTTAATTTGTATATATATAACAACAGAAGCTTATCTATGAATGTAACACATAACCATTCATATTGATTCATTTAATAAACATTAACAATATAATAAATATTCTTTCCTTGTATCTCTATTTAGTTTTGCATTAAATTCTATATCTATCTTTCCTCATCATTAGATTTTTATATGGACCTACTATAAACCTATGATCTTTACAAACTTACATACCGCACTGTGCCTTCAATTTCTCTTCAATAACATGTAGAGAGAAAAGGAAAAAAAGGCACTTATGATTTTTTTTCTTTTTTCTTCAAACTAATTATTGGATATGTAAGGGTTGTGATGTTCTTGTGAGAACGGAAAAAGAGACAAACTAGGAGAGAGATCAACTTGGTATCATCTCTAGGCTTATAAACGAAACCTTATTAGTATGGATACATCACTATCATATCCATATCCACTAAGAAATATCAATATTAGTATCTGTATACATTACCAAAGGATACTTAAATTTCATATTTATATTCATTTAGTTAATGGATAATGATAATATCTGCATCATTTGCTAAGTCTATAGTGAATTTGTTAACAATCTCATGTATTATATAAAAAAATGGTAATGATAATTTCATATGCAAATAATTAATATAAGAATGTTTACAAGGTATAAAAATCATAATCAAATTAATATAATCATAATATCATAAATTTATAATTAAAAATTTAAAAGTAAATAATAAACCTAAAATCCAAAAATAATAAAATTCTAATAGTTATTTCATTTGTATGTTAGAGAAAATAAGAGTTCACATGTAACAATAGTAACATTATTAATTAGCATGTTAATTAATAAGAGCTAAGAAAATATCAGATATTTTCTTAATAGATACCTACATATGTATCTGTTAGCTTAGGATTTTAATAGAATGGATATTATCCACACATATATGGTCATATCCGTTAAAATAGTGGATATGAAATCACTATCCATATTCATACTCATATCCTATTTAAACAGATAATATCCATTATAAATGGATACAGATGTGAATCAGATATGGTATCTATTGATAGGCCTAGACATTTCTTGTGGAATTTTGACTCCGATTATTGCTAGAAATGTCCTAAGAGAATCTCTAATGCAAGAATTTTGATATACATCGTGAGTCCTATGTTTTAAACCTACCTATTTTCCTAATAAAATAAAACTAAAAAATAGGAAAATATTCTTAAGTAATTACAGACTTAACCATCTCACATTATGAATAGGTCTGTCTAGAAATAGACAAACTCATTCTTAATGTGAGTTTTTTTGTTGCCATATCACATCCACATTTCTTTCTAATAGTTTTATTAGAGAGGGGTTTCCATTAATATTGTCTAATTTTCCTATGTGATATCTTATATCCTCCAAACTCATTGTCATGACCCAAAATCCTCGACTCGCAAATGGTAAGTTTTATGAAATTTTAAGAATGTATTTTAATTACAAATCAAATTTTGAGGTTACATGATTTCTAAAAAAAATGAAAAAAATATATTATAGAAACTATAATCGATAATGATACCTGAATTATATTAGTGAAAATATGGAAAATTAGTATTTATTATTAGAGTGGTAGTGAAAATAGCATGTTGGTGCAAAAAATGTAAGTGGGAAAGTGAGGCTTCTTTCTCCTCCACACATTCTCCACTCACCCACAAAGTTGACAAAATAGCAAACATATAGGGTGAAAAATCCCCAAATGCTTTTCATTCCAAATTTGCACACAAAGGAGAGAAAAGAGAAGAAGAGAGAAGAGATAGAGGAAATATTTCAAGAGAGGGTTTTTCAAGCTTTGAGACTCCATTAATGGAGGTTTGAAGTTTTAGAACTTGAATTTGAGAGAAAATAGTTAGTTTCTTGAAATACCACCAAGGGTTGGAGGAAGGATCTAGGCTTGGAGCTTGGATTGGAAGGTAGTTTTGTTGATTCCAAGGTGGTTTTGAAAGATAAAGGGGCAAATCATTATAGGAAAACTTGTTGAATTCACATGTGAGTACCATTGACCTTAGATTAGAGATATATTTAGTTATTTCTAATTAAATATGTATTTATATTAAATTAGTAGAATAGAATTTCTTGTTTATATGAATAATTATAAATTCTTATTTAAAGAAAAGAGTTGTATGTTTAAAATTCAATAAATTTCTTTTCTATTGATGTGTTTACTTAATTACAACAGGTATTGCATTGCATATCAATTAGAGGAGTAATTAAGTGATTATAACTCAATGAATTAGTGTTACTTGATTGAGGGATTTGATAGAAATGGAGTTTTATCCATAGTGGAGGTTTATCCACACACAAAATGAAAGAGATTATATATAATAAATCAAGTAGAACACTAAATGCATTGAGATTAATATTAATGGGGTCAAGAAGGCCATGAAAATTCCATATGGTGTAAAACAAATAAGGATTAGTCATGATACTACTCAGTTGAGAGTAGATTGCCCATTACGATGGAGCTCGACAAGTATAAGAGAAAAAGAAAGTGCATTACCTTCAAAAATGAAGGAATGTGAAAGATTCCAAGTATTGGAAATCTATGGCCACGAACAAGGTAGAAAGACATAGGGTTTTTCTTGATATTATTAATTAATAATGAAAATGGATTATAAATGCATTGCATGTTGTGTGAAATTGTGTGTTTAGTTGGTCAAATTATAGAATGGGTCATTGAGATAATTTTATCTCATGGATGTATTTAAAACTCTAATTGTGTAGGTAACTAGCTCCATGGAGAATGGTGACATTTTTGGAGAGATTTTGATATAAAAAGAAATACTAAATGCATATTTATTTAATGATTAAAGGCTATGTGTAAAGCCTCATTTTGTATATGTATTTTATTTTTGGATTATATGGCTAGAGTTGAAGCCATGAATGTCGAAATGTAATTTCTAAATTCAAAATGTAATTTCGCACAAGTTAAGTGCAAAGAATTTTATATATTTATTATGAAAGAAAGACGAATTTATTATGCTTTTATATGGAATTGCACAAGTTATAGTGTATATTTGGTAATTGAAAAAGGAGAATGAAAAGCAATTTATTTTAAATTGTAAATATAAATTAATGATTGAGAATATTGTTATTATATCATTTATTCTTAGAGAAGATGCTTATGATGTGTATGACTAGTGAAATTAAAACGCTTCTGCAAATTAATATAAACATAATTTTATCCCATGTAGTCGGAATATAGCGCCCTCTTTATCATTTTAAATCGAGTTTACAATTAGAATTTTGAAAAATTGCATAATGAAATTGTTGGCCAATCGATTCTCGATTGGTGAGTGACAAGGGCGTCACACTCACACTTGCATTGTATATGATCTAACATAATCTCTAATACAACACTTTGAATATACATTGTGAGTGCTATCTATCAAACCCAGCTCTTTTCCCACCAAAACAAAGCTAAAAAGTATGAAAATATTTTTAAATGATTGTTGGCTTTACCATCTCATGTTGTGAATAGATATGGCTAGAAATAAATAGAATCATTCATAATGTGAGTTGTTTTGGTTGCCATATCAATTTCAAATTTCTTTCTCACAGTTGCATTGGAGAGAGTTTTTCACTAACATTATTTAATTATTTTAAACGACATCTCATATCCTCCAAATTCACATTTTCATTAGAGATACTCTAACCATTTGTCAATTTATAGCATTAGTAAGAAGTAGAAGTTATAGGTTCTTCCTTCAATCTTTTCATATTTATAGCATTAATTAGTAGTAAGTTATAGGTGGGAAAAACATGATCTTCCATAGGGCCTATAAGACTCCATCATCCTATTAATCATTTATAAAGATCCTTAGAAAGTATCTTAAAAATTTATTTAAAACTTCATGCAAAAATATTCATACCCCTTCAAAAGGGGGAGAGTCCATAACATAAATATATAATAATCCCAATGACCAAACCCTAAAATGCAAAATAACAAAGTGATACCAAAATAAAATGTGTAGTAAAATTCACAATTAATAGACATCTGCATAATAAGCATCAAAATGATCCTATATGCAAAACTACCAATAGTCTAGGCATCAACACCCATCTCTAGACTGTTAAAACAATCACAGTTCATAGTCTCTCTCGAAATACCTCAAGGCCCAGTGACTAGAAAAGTCACAATCATGCCCATGGAGGTCACTATGGCATGAAGGCTTTACAACTATAACAGATGTAACTTGATAACTATGACATGATCATGCACAGACTAAGACCTGAAATTATGTAAGCGAGTGAGGGAGCTAGAAGATGAAGGTATTTATGGAGCCGACCTATCATGAAGGGTATCTATAAAACCATCTTCAGCAATAGATATGATAATGGTAACAATACTACCTACTCCATCCTACATAGTCCTGTCCATTGACATCACCTTATCCATTTTCATATTAGCCTGCTTCATCCCAATAAGACTGCTAACAGTCCTAGAAGGCTCTATTTTGAGGTTGAGGGGTGAAAAGCAGAGGACTTTCCTACCCAATATTATTTTTATTATAAATGGATGGGATTCGATAATACCATCCAAAATCTCATTAATATGACCAGCATTCTGACTATTATTATTCTAGAACTATCATGAGAACCACCACCATTACCAGAACTACCATGATAACCACCATCACAACATCCGCTATGATGTTGAGAACGGCTTATATCATTAACATCCCCAAAATTTAGAGAAACATGAATAATAATGCAAGGGATACTGATCAAGTATTTCATGCATTTTAGGATATTCAAGAGATCTAGTTGATTTTTTTTAATTTGAGACTAAACATATAGGAGAAAGTTATAAAAATGATAATATTAGTATTTAAATCTAAATCATTCAAATTATATCTAAAGATAATATTATCTCTAGCCAACCAAATTTTATAAGTTGAAATAACAACAAAAGTGTGTCATCATAATTTATGAATTGATGAAAGATAGTTGCTAGATATAACACATATAAAAGAAAGTTAGTTGGTTTTATGTGCCACAAAGAGAAAATGAAAGAGACCAATTGATAGTATCTAAAACAAAAGGACAACTCCATAAGACATGGTTAATCGATTCATCATCCTCATAGAAGGGGAAATGAGGATAAAGAACACCAAAATTTTAAAATGAGCTGTTAATGGATAATCCATGATGGACCAACATCCAAATAAAAAAAATATTTTGACATAACTTATTTAAGCCAAATAAGTTTGATGCAAAATCACAAAAATGTAGAATTTCATAGAATTCTTATTACAATAGGATCGGGATCTGTATGGACCACCAAAAAATTATGATACGAGATCTATGCTAATTACCATCTTGCTTGCAGGCCAAGAGGCTAAAGTAAAAGGTAATAGAAAATAGATAAAGAATGTACACAAGTAAATATTATTATGTTACTATTTGAGTGTGTTTGAAATGAGGTCATCATAGTATATTATGTATGCTACCATAAGACATGCCTTTCCACAAGTTGGATGTTATGTATTTTATCTACAGGCCAACTACTAGTTAGTCTCATAGTTACAATTAGTTAATATCATAGTTATGCCTAACAAATTAGTTAGTGATGTGATACACTATAAACTTAGGTTATATTCATGGTCCATAATTAGGTACGATATGTATACTAGTATCATAGCTTATGATATGATAATATCATGATTGGACTCATGAACTATGATCATGTACATTGTTTTTGGAGTATCATATGCCATTTCTTCTAGCACTTCCTCTCAATGCATGGGAGGATCGGAGGAGGCAAGTGTCCAGTTAGGCTTTCATCTCGTGATATGATCTTTCTTTACTTATTTTGTTAAGTCTTGCCTATTATAATTCTTCATTATGTATCTTTGTAAGGATTTATCCATGTGATGATCATGAAATTCTATGCTAATTCTGATTTCCAAGCCTTTCCGATCTTTATCACATGAACTGATAGTTCTACAGAAGCTCTTCTTGTTGATTCTTATGCTCTCCCTGAAAGGTAAACATCTTACTATGGAAAGTTATAGTGGCAATTCTTGCCATTCTTGAATGTTTTCATACTATCAATCAATAGTCTTATTTTCCTTGGTGTAGTTCACTTCTAACTTTCACATTGGGTCATCTATTCTTCATAGATTTTGTGTTTTTCATCACTCAAATAACTCATAATATTTTTTAGTTATTTTGATCATAATCGAAGTTATAGATAATTAGTGATAATACTCCCTTATTTTCTCACTATTAGTAATTATAAATCACGAATGTGTTACGAACATGTTATGGGTAGGATTGCTCTCCCCTATATTGTAACTATATGATTGATCTCATGATCTAACTGTGATAGTCCCATAGCATCTCTCGATAGCTTGGCCAAGGAAATTTAGTACTTTTAGTTCTCTGTGTGTACATCACACAACTCTTTAATTTTCACAAGTTTAATGACCTTTACATGTTTTACTCATTGGTACGGGTGTCATAGAGCTGGAGGTAGTAACTCCTCTCTTAATACTACAAGTCATCACAAGTTTTATATTTTTCATTTATTTTATTCTTATGATTATCCTTTTTCATTTATTTTATTCTTATGATTGTCACTCAAGTGGCTTACGATGACATATGGACTTACATATGTTACTAGTGTAGCTACAATGTTCACTCTTCTCTCTTCTTCTTTGCAACCTTGAGTGTACTTGATCGCTGCTTCCATAGACCGTGAAATGTGATCTATAATTTTTGCATTTATATATGGATGGCTTGTTATCTTTCACTTTTTCATAGACGGTTATTGTGAATAAATCATATTTTTTTGGTGTTTACATGATTGTTGCGACATTGAACTTGTGGTGTGATTTTGGTAAGTTTTCATTGGATTATCTTGGGTTATGATTTTCTCATATAACATATGGATAGTTCTCTAAGGATTGGTCTTTGCTGAACATCCTTTTTGCAATCTCACATCCTTTTTCTTCTTTTATCCTCCTCACTCCTTAGAGTGTGATCTTCATTCGAGTCATCATAGCACAGCTTGTAGCATCAATATTTATGCAATCTAGTATAAATCCTAAAAAATAAAGTTTCCATTAATATTCCTTTCATACAGAACATCACACATTATTAACTTATACTTTGAATTGGAGTTTCCCATAATTTAGTTTTCATAAATTTTATGATATTTCCTCCAAATATCACATACATGAGATATTTATTCATGAGTGTTTTTCATCGACCTCTCCATATAATATTTTTATGAAATTATCCATGAATTCTCTCATCAAGCTTCTTCATGGAGATGGTTATGAGGGTATCTTTGAAACTTTTTCTTATTGGGGTCTCCATGAATTTTTTTTGATTAAGTATCCATGGAACTATTTATATATTTATTTGTGGTATTATCTTCTATTTTCATATAATGATGTACCCGTATGATGGGTCTTTGTTGGTATCTCCCCTGGTTCTCTGGGATATCATTATCCTTGTACTAGAATTCCATTATTCCCATGTCATTTATTGATATCTACTTACCTTGCTCTCATGGTCTCTTCTATGGACATTATCATAGATCTTATCTAATTTTGCCATGTCTTTTCTATGAGCTTGTTAGTTCTTCACTTCATCTCCTTAATGGTATTCTTTGAAATTATCTCTCATAAATACCCATAAACTTTCAAATTTGTGACTTTAGAACTTCATGCTTGATCTGTGAGTCTATTTTTCATGGTTTATTTTTTTCATGGATGTTTATTAGCTCTTCATCAGTTATAACTCCATGAGAAATAAATTATATTTAGGTGGCATCCTAGAATGATGTTATTTTCTTCCATGTCTATGAAGCATTTTTTTCTTCTTCCCAACAATCATATCTTCACAATATCCCCAGAGAAGATTCATGGACTTCCTAGTCTTGATGTTTTAGATCCTGACGGTCTTGTCAAATGAGTTATAGGTGAGAAGACTAAATTACTATTTAAAGTTTGGCATAAAATGATTAGTTGATGTGGCCTTTGAGGGTCTTGAGACACATCTCATGGTGGATCATATGTATGTTAAGTCAAACATTCATGCCACATCCAAGATGCCCTATCTATGGCTTCTTTTTGATAAATTTTACCTCCAACTTATTTTTCTCTTCCTCAACTTTATTCTTAGGAATTTTGTATGTTGTTGAATCAGTGTGAATGGGAGTAATGCCATGGACATCCCATGCATTGACCCTTCATCCACAAGGTATATATCATTCTCACTCTACAAATAGATTTAATTGTTTGATTTTTTGCCATATCAACCATTGTCCTTACACACAAATGGAGTTTTTTTACTTATTTTTTTGCATGTTAATATGCTTTATGAATATTGATAATCAACATGGGCATGTTTCATGGCTTTGTTTACCAACACATTTTTCATATAGAATGAGTTGAGGGTTTTTTGACTATTTTACAGGTGAAGGCGGATGAATTCTCATGCATTTTCAAACATGTATTTTTGTTATTATAATAGTATTTTTTTGAAGATATAGTCTTGCTCTTGTCTTAATGAATTTCATTATTTATTAGATATGAATGATTGTATTATTTTAGACATATCATTTAATTTTCTTCACTCAGTACTTATCTGCCTTTACTTTTTCTTTTTCTTCTTTACGAAATATGTGACTTTTTTCTGTTGAAGCTATTCTCTGTATCTTTTATCATTTTTTATAATATAATATTATCCTACAGAATGAGTTTTCTACTCAGTAAATCGATGAACATCATGATTTTAGTCATCATGGGAGTTGAAGCCATGAACAAGTCCCATAACTTGTTAGAATTATCATGATTACTGAAAATATATTTTTCCTCGCTCTCATATCATCTCTATCAAATATCATGTCTTTCAACATGATATGTGGATTTTTCACAGAATTCTCAGGTCTCATGTGAAAAATTATGTATGAATAATTTCCTAGATATAGACATAGTCTTGCTTCTTCTTATTTGGAATTTTGGGCTCTATCATCATTTATATATTCTTGTAATTGTTGTTGGGGTACAGGGAATCTTCAGGAAACTCTCATTTTAATTTTTGAATTCATTTTCCTGGGCCATTTGATGTACGACTTCTTTGTGACATGAGGATGCATGTATTATCATACTATTTTCTTGTCTGTCATGTTTATGGATCTGTGATGGGAAAATATCTTATGCTATTATTCACTTTGCAAAGAATCTTCTTGACATGATCATTAAATTCTGCATGATAGATGGACATCATCTTTACATTCGGTTTGCACACTTTCTTGATTGGTCATGTATAAATTTTTTTCACATTGTTACGGAAGTGCGGAGAGAGATTTTCATCATATGATCTTCTTATTTTTTGCCATCATCTTCATGGAATATCTTATTCATTATTACATAGCATGACCACTATTATTCTATTTTGATTATGAGCTTGATGTCATAATTATATGCTGGATGCATATTTTTTAATTTTTAATTTCGTATGATATTTTTCATCTCACAAAAAATTACTTTCTTTAAGAATATTTTGTCTTTACAGAATCATGCATGTTTTGTCATGAGTCCCTTCATGTAGGCTCTGATATCATATATAATTACATAGAATTCTTATTATCATAGGATCAGGACATGTACAAACCACCTGAAAGTTATCATTTGAGAGCTATGCTAATTGTCTTCTTGGCCATAGGATAGGAGGCTAAAGTAAAAGATAATAGAAAGTAGATAAAGAGTGTACATAAGTAAATATGGTTATGTTACTATTCAAGTGTGTTTGAAATGAGGTCATGGTAGCATCTTACATATGCTACCACAAGACATGCCTTTCCACAAGTTGGAGGTCGTGTCTTTTAGTTATAGGCTAACTACTAGTTATTCTTATAGTTATAATCAACTAATATCATAGTTATTTCTAACACATTAGTTAGTGATAAGATACACTACAATCTTATGTTATAGTTATTTACCACATGTGAGTGACTATCATATGTTATGATAGTATCATAGCCAGACTCATGGCTATGATCATGTGCATTGATTTTGGAGTATATAGGCCATTTATTCCAATAGAAGTCTCAGAGTGATTCCATTTTATAATAATTTTATCAATATAATCAACCTTCAAGAAATGTTTAAGGATATTACCTAATTAAATAACCTTTATTAAGTAACTATTAGAAAAAATATCAATATTCCAACTAGGTATCATCATCAGTTCATGCAAAAATAAGTATTACATAATCTCATCAATAACTAATTTAATTTATTTTTATCTAGTTATTAATTCTTCTTATCCTTGTAAGTTTTTTAAGGTGTGAGGGAGATCTGACTTTTTAAATAATCTCAGGTGATTAAAATCCAAACAATTATGATTAATGGTAGAAAACTTGAAGAACACCAACGATAATAATGTTTAACAATCTTATCATAACAACATATTGACTTGTAGATAAGAAATCTAATAACTTTATTCCAGGTATTCTAGATTTTTCTTCTGAAAAATGAGGTTGAGATTATAGTTATGAATCATATAACCAACATATTTCTCCAATGATAGATCCCTTTCAATTTAGTGTGAGAACACTTAAGAGAAGAAAGTCTATAAGTAACCAGATTAGACTAGTCAATCGACCTTTGAAGAGCTCAAAACATCCATGAGGCAAGAAGTGCAATATGCATTTAAATGTCTATAATTTCTAAATCATCTCGATCCTTCAAACTATAATAGATAGTGAAGTTAAACACATGGAGGCCAGAAAGTTCGCAACTAACATCCCAAAGGAATCTCTTAAGCAATGAATTAACCTTTTTAAAGGAAGATTGATAAGAAGCAATAGATGAATTATAAAATGCATGTTTGAAGCTAAGAATTATTAGGTTTTGTTGGGGTATCCCATTAATTCTACTAGTCCAACCTCTTCCTGAAGGATGTAATCTTAGTTATCTAAGACATGTAGGTCCATCAAGTAATATAATTAAGGATTACTAAATAGTCCTTAGTTGTACTATTACCACTAGATGTTACACCCTTCCCATATGATGTTACTCTATGTAACTATATTTCTTGTGTAATCAACATTATGCCTTGGAATTGACTTACCTATTGATTATTCTCATAATCACATTCTCTTCTATATGCAACTCTTGAATCCATAGATCCTTAAGTTGGTATTAGAGAAACTACTCTTAGCTATACCATTGTTTGTAAAATCTAAAACTCAAAATTTCTCTCAATTATAATAAAAAACTAAAATCCAATAACTACTTGACATGGAAGATTAAGGTTAAAAATATTCTTGACTACAATGAATTATGGAATAGCATGGAGAATCCCAAGAACACAAAAGAGTCAAGGAAATCAAATTGCAAGGAAAAATGATGATTTTACTTAGTATTGCAGATGAACTCCTGTCATTAATTTAAGAAAAAATATAATGAAAGAAATATGGGATGCTCCACAAATGTAATTTAATGCAAAAAATGATGCCAAGTTGAGAAATCTAAGAGCGAAGTTTGACAGATTAAATATAAGGGATGATGAAAGATTGAGTGATTTGATTCACATGATTCTTTGCCTAAAGTGAGAGATAGTTATTCAAGCAGATGGACTACATGATAACATCATGGTTGATCAAACCCTGAAGTCCCTCAATCAAAAATTTCATTTATTCAAATTATTTATGGCTCATGAGCAAAGAAAACTCTCATTTTCATATTTGTGAAGGCATTTGTATATAATAGAAGCTAATATGAATGACGAAGATGACTAAATTAACATAGAACATGCCATGATTACAAGTAGAAACCAACAATTTGGAGGCCAAAAATCATTTAACTCATATGAAGTAAGGAGAGACAAACCAAAGGAGGGGAGATAATGTGATATCTGTGAAAAAAAGGACTATCATGACACAAAATTTTGTAGGTTTAGCATTAAGTATCATAACAAGAGGAAGAGAAGTTGACAAGATGATCGTCAAGATAAGAATAGGAATAATGAGTTTAAAAATGGAGATTAAATCACCAATATTCAAAAAAAGGATAAAGTAAATTTAATAAATGATAATTGAGAGTCCTCTGAAGAATAAGAATTTATTTCATTGTGCACGGAGCATAATGATAATATCAATCATGATTTGTATCTCGATAGTTGCTACTCCAAATGGTTGAAGAACTAGAGAATATACTACTCCATAAAGCCTACACATGGATGGAATAGAACCACTAATGATTATCAGCAAAGGGGATTTAATTTTAAGGATTAAAGGGAAGAAATTCAAAATTACAAATGTTTTGATTATTAAAAACTTAATTAAGAATCTATTCTCTATTAAAAAATTAGTGGATTACGGATTTAATTTTAGCCTCGATAAGGATAAATTTGGTGATAATCAAATGAGGATAAAATTTTGTAATGAGTTGGTGGCTATAGGTAATGCAGAAGAGAATATATACAAGTTGGAAAAGATAGAAGAAGAATGTCATATAATTAAAACCAAAGATCATATTGGGCTATGGCATAAAAGGCTCGGGCATATAAATATGAAGTATCTTTATCATATTAATAAATACAACCCCTTTCTAGATTGCAAAAAATTTAATTAACTCAATTATGAGATTTATGAGCATGAAAAAACTCATAGATTATCCTTATTAAACTCTAAAATTAAGATAATGAGATATTTACAATTATTGTACACTGATATTTATGGGTAGTTCAAAGTCTGCACACAATGGTTCCTTCTATTCATAGATGAATATACAAGGATGAATTAGGTCTATCTCTTAACTCATAAGAGCTAATACTTCAAAAAGTTCAAAATGTTGTGGAAGAAACTAAAAATATAATATGGTAATAAGTTGAAAATAATAAGAAGTGACAACAGTGAAGAAATTATCAACAAGGAAGTTGAGAAATTTTATGCGAGAAGAGGGATTAATATGCAGATGACCAATACTTATATATCAAAAACAAATAGACTGGCTAAAAGGAGAAATTAAACTCTGGTAGAGGTAACCTGATGTCTATTAAGAAAAAATAATATAAAAAAGGAATGATGGGAATATGCCCTTGAAAGAACTACATATTTATTGAATAGATGGGCAAATAAAGCCATAAATATGAAAATCCCCTATGAACTATGGACAGGGAAGAAGCCATATTTAAAACATCTCAATTTTTTTTGAAAGTGAATGTTTAATACATTTTTCAAAGCAACTTAGAAGAAAACTTGATGATAAAACATACAAAGCAATATTTTTGGGATATCTGCTAGGAGTAAAAGGGTATATTATTTATGATTGTGTTAACAAAAAAATCATAACTAGCAGAGATGCTAAATTCAAAGAAGATAAAATAGAAAAAATCTTTGAGGAAAGCCTTAAATAAGATAATAATAGATTCATTCAAATAACTTCTACAATTTAATAAGTAAAAAATAGCGAAGAGCCAACTAATCTGACCAGTCATAACACAAGGAAAGCATCTCTATGTCCTACCTCTATTGAAAAATCCTTTCAACCAAAGAAAATAAATAAAGAATATAGAGATTTAATAGAGAGGCAAGAAGATTCTTAGGAAGTAAGAATGCACTCATAACAAATGAGATACTTAATGAGAAGGAATCCATAAACAATCCTAATTTGAAGGAGGCAATGAATAAAAAATTTGAAATGATTACAAAGAGAAAAATTTGAAAACTTTACAATTTATTACAGGGAAGGGAAGTCTTTAGGAAGTAAATGAATTTTTACAATCCAAAATCAATAATATGGATCAATACATAGACTAAAAGCAAGACTTGTTGCAACAAGGTATAGTCAAAAGTATGGGATAGACTTCAAAGAAACATTCTCACCAACTACAAAAATCAAGACCATTAGAGTGCTTATATCCTTAGCGGCTAAAAATGATCGGTCTATTTATCATCTTGATATTAAAGTGCCTTCTTGAATGGGAAATTACAAGAAGAAATATATACAAAGCAACCTCCTGGATATGATAAGGATAAAAATTAGTTTGCAAATTGAAGAAAGCAATCTATGATTTAGGATAAGGGCCTACAGCTTGGTATGAGAAACTAGTGAATTTTCTCTTATAAATAGGCATGCACAAATCAAAATATTATCCTAACCTCTTCTTCATGAAAAGTTTGAATAAAAGGAGAGATGTAATAGTGATATTTCATGTAGATGATTTATTTACCATGGACAACAATCTAAAGACGATTAAAGAGTTTAGAGTGAATTTAGAAAAAATAAATTAAGCTGATAATCATTAGTGGTTCTATTCCATCCATGTGTAGGCTTTATGGAGTAGTATATTCTCTAGTTCTTCAACCATTTGGAGTAGCAACTATCGAGATAC
>Ga0068629_1000170_pt1 | contig 15808 bp, 12 predicted proteins | sample InSIn3gowninarea_FD_77432 | JGI IMG/M metagenome (GOLD analysis project Ga0068629, IMG submission 77432) | Clean room microbial communities from NASA Spacecraft Assembly Facility at Jet Propulsion Laboratory, Pasadena, California, USA -... ...
ATCTCTAGAAGATTTACAAGGGAGAGAGTCTAACACATCAATTTCAAGGTCATGATCCAACATCTACTTATAAATAAACAAAGATTTAGGAAAAAGGTGTACCTTAGTAGCCCCATCTGGTGCCTATAGACATTTAATTTGGATCGAACATTCACAAACACATAGACACAAGTTGAGTAGATATTTTTATGTTAAAGAAATAATTCTAAGAAGAAACCATAGGATTATCTGATATCTCATTCAATCCACTTAATGTAACACTATATAATGGCCACTCAATGCTCATCCCTACTAAGCATGTGTTAGTAGTGAAGAGAGGGAGGTCACTACCACGTCAACCTTGGGACTTGCATCTAACATTAATTCCACATCGAAAAAGCATTAGAGTCATGTTGCACCTTATAAACCCCATGAGTTACTTAGAGAGTTAAAATGTAGGACTGAAAAAATAAAAAAATAAACACATACAAGTAGAGTAGGGATTTTCCTAATAAAGTTTCAAATTGGCTTACATGCAACACAAAAACAACATAATCCTTTTATGTGACAATGGACCAAATTTCTTCAAACTATGATTTTGGTGCATCTAAGGCTTGTAAGAGGTCTAGTTTTAAGTTACCAATTTTTGTATTGAAAGATTTTAATTCTTCCTCTACATCTCTCATGGTGTTTATGGTGAATTATTCTACTATTGAAATCAAAACTGTCATTTCTTGTGAGTTTATCATAATCTAATTTTGCAACAACATATATTGATCCTAATTTTGTGCAAAGGTAGCTTTTGTTCTTTGAATCTCATCAATCAAGGAGCCCCTTTCCATTGCTAGTTCTTTCTTAGAATTCTTCCATCATTCTATATCACATTTTATTGTTTCATTTACTCTCAATAATGCATTGAGCATCAGATCTGTTTCCCTAGTAGTCCCTTGACTCTCCTTAAACCTTTTAAGTATAACAACAACCTCACTAGTTTTCTCGGTAGCAATAAGTTTGACATCACTAAGCTCAAACAATAGTATTTGTTACTAGCAATAATCAAATTAAATTATTAATCCATAACAATAGCCAAAAATTGGAAAAAATAATCAAATGACTATTGATGTTATAAAGAAATAACAAATAGATTAAGCACACATGATAGCATCTGTTACCAACAACACTCAAATTAAATTATTAAGCCATAATAATAGCCAGAAATTGGAAAAAATAATCAAATGCCTATTGCTATTATAAATAAATAACAAATAGATTAATAACACACTATCATCTTGATCAATAATTGGATTTTAAAAATGGACAAAGAAATGGGAATCAGGTATACATCATAATATGATGCAATAAATGAATGGTCTTAGGACCTCTTTATCTTTTCTCCAACCTGATTCATCCTCCCTCATCCCTTCTTCTTCTGTACCAAGCATTCAGGCCATCTCTAACTATAGGATTTCAAGTTCCTTGTCTTTATGACTTACCTCTTCTTGTGAATGCTTAAGCTCAACAACAAACATTTCAATTTTATGTCTTCCCTCCTCCTCAACCTTCCTAAACTCAGCTAACAAGGAGATTAACTAGGAGTTAATCATGCTAATCCTAAAACTAGTGGCTAATAATGATGTTAGGACCCTTAAAATGGTTAAAAAGAGGTTCCATGATTTTGTGATAAAAATTTTGATAATGAAAAAAAGTATTAGGGCCATTCATAATGGATTTTTTTGCATAAAGCATTTGCTGCCACATTGTATAGCAATCTCCTATTTGGATAGTTCCACCTCTAAACGTACTCTCTGGTTGGACCTTGGATTAAACAATGAGTGTAGCTCATAGCACATAAAATCCCTATTAAGGTTACTATGGAGCTCAACAACTCCCAAAAGGGCATAAGCAAGTCATAAAATTTCACCCACATTGGGCAATTGTAAGAAACAAATCTTTCGACCGTAAAATCTTTAGTCCATTGTGATAAAATGACCAAATGATTCCCAAAGGTCTAGGTCTCCCTAGAGAAACAGTTCATTGCTCATTTTTTGGTCTAAAAAATAAAAGAGTAAAACCACTATGTTAGATATCCAATGGAAATAACCTTCTATTGGTATATTTAACAAGTCTCCTAAATCTAATAGTGGATCATAGTCTTAGGTGGGAAGGGGGAGGGAGGTCATCTACCCAAGAGGTACCCAATTAGAGTCTTGGAAGCTAAATTGTAAGATAAAAAATTTAACTAATCATAATCAATTATAACATCAACAGATTCAAGTTTACCTTGTGGTACACCTTTGCGACAAACTCTTGAGGACTTTTTGGTGCCATATTTCCTACATTCTTCCATTGCAACTCTCTTTTCAGACTAAATTAGAGCATTATACAAGGTTGAGTTCAAAAGGATCTCATTTGCAACCATGTTTTGGAAGAGAAACAACCTTCCCAAAAGGACAATGGTAGGGTTCATGCCAAACTATGAAAAATCAACTTACTATATTTTTTATGATTGTGGAAAATTTGGCAAATTGATACAAACATCTATGATGTGAGTTGCCTCATTCAAGTGAATTAAATTACAATCAACCCATTAATAGCTAAAATATTCCCTATAATCATTATTCCAACATCCCCATCACCTAAGAGACTTTCTTAAGAACTCGTGAAGAACCAAGCTAATTAAAACTTAACTTGGAATATGTGTGAAAAAGGATAAATTTTCTATTGAACCTAGTACTTACATATTGTAGCTAATGGTGAGTTCATTGAAGAAAGTGATGAGGAGAGAGATAAGGAGGGGCCTAACACATAATCCAACATAGGGAACCTCTAATAGGAGACTTTAGAGTTGTCATATTAGAGTTATAGAAGAGTTATTGTAGAGTGGGGCATCTTTAAGGACAAGTTCAAACCTTTTGTGGGACGTCGTTCTTGGTCTTTTCTACATATATAGAGTTTGCAACTATTCTTGAATTATTTTACTCTTTAGAGGTTGGAACCTTCTCTCTCTCTCTCTCTTTACATTTTGGATAATTTGTATCTCTCTAGTGTAGTGTAGTTTTGTTCTATAGGTTTTCTACATGCTGCTAAAACTAGTCTAATCCAAAAAGTGATGCATTATTATGGCTAGTTTTAGTATCTTTATAAGTGCCCAAATTGTTCTTAAAACCAAGATGCATTATTTAGTGTCATTCTATTGGAAAAAAATGATGTTTTGGGGTTATAAAATACTTAGAATAAATGCATAGGCTTTCCAGGATGGCTGCACTAGGTTTCTAAGCAGCATAATTTTGCATATTTTGAGGATTTTGGGTAGAGTGCTATAATTGGGATTGTAGAAGGGATATGTTTTTCTCCACATAGGTATTTAGTATCTTAAACCAAAGGGTTTTATGTGGGGTATGTCTTTAAAATTGGAAGTATTCTACAAACACTAATTTTTCTTCAGTATTTCTAAATTACCATAAAATAATATAACTTTCTGTAGTCTTGCATAATGGATAGTTTATGGTTGAAAAACTAATTTTAGGTTTCATCATGGATAATTTATGGCTAAAAACCCTAATAATTAAGAATTAACTCATTTATAGTAGGGAACATCTTGTCAAGAGGAAAGTTGATTACATTTGTGCATATTTAATGCACATATGAAATTATGCAAAAATATGCAATAATTACAATAATTAATGAAAGAATCTTTTATTTGTAATTATGAAAAAATATGCCATACTTGACTATATAATACCTTGGGACTTGTTAAGGGAAGTATGGGTTGATTCAAAGATCTATTAGTGGATGAGTGTCCCTAACTAAGGACATATCTATTTAAGGCTTAATTTGGCCCTAAGCATGCACATATTTGGGCTAGCAAGTAGTGGATTGAAAGATATCCCATGAGGATGCAATTGTTGCTCTTGATTATTCAATATTACTAGTTATAGGGTATATTGTTGTATCCCTAGGGTTTGTTGACTATACTGATTATTTTTGCATCTAGGGTTTGTTATTGTAGTCCTAGGGTTTGATAAAAAAAATTAATATAAATAAATAAACTACTACTAGGGATGGATATCCTAGAAATTAGGGTTATCCTGGTGCTAAAGATGGGTTGGGTTATGGGGTGGAGTCTAATAGATCATTAATAGCTGCAAGGTGTTGATGGTTAGCATGTTTTACGTCAGATGTTTGTCTATCCGCATAGTAATCCCTTTTAGGTAGTCTCCACAACGAATAATAGGTAGTTGAGCTTCTTATTGCAAGTTGACCTTGGTCAAACAATTTTCCTTGTTGAAACCTATAATTAAACTACATTCTATTTCCGGTTGACATTAATCAACATAATAGATATCTATAATGTATGCATATTGAGTTTATTGTATTTTTACAGGTGAAATTGAATTTTTTTTACGTAATTCAAGTCATCTTGTTTCTATCCTTATTAAAGAATATATTTTCTACATGTAAAGAACCTTGTATTACAAATTAATTAAGTAGGACTATTATAGTGGTATTAGAACTTGGGTGCGTGAAAGATTCTAGAAATAGAATCTAAAATTTTAAAGAAGTTGGAAAGAAAAGAGGAAGAAATTAGAAAACTCCATCTTGACCTATAAATGTAGAAGGAAGTGAGGTGAGTAGGAAGCAACAACAGAGCCTATAGTAGAATCAGTTGAGAAAGAGGATTTTAATTTCAAAAATTTAGAGCAAGAGGCTCAAGAGAGTATCTAGGGTTTTGATGATGAAGAACCTAAGAATAAAATAAGTTAGGGGGCTCAATATAGAATAAGCAACAACATATAGAAGATAGAATGACAATTCACAACAAAAATCCAAATAGATTGCAATATAAGATCATAGAATCACAATGGAGCTCATTTGAGTTCATGAAGTCACTAATGGACCCACTTGAATCAAAAAATTTAGAAATGAGCAAAAGTCCTAAAAGAGATTAAGATCAAATTTGCATTATATGATGCAAATGAGGCTTGGGTGCCCTTATATATTAAATATGGGATTTTTTAGCCTGAAACCTAGCCTACTTACTATTTTGAACCAAGTTTGTGGTTTCCCTTATGCAAACATGGGCCCATCACTCGTCCACTACATAATTAACATAATTATCCATAGTCATACATATTAATTTGGGGACATAGCATGCTTCGACCTCAAAGCATGGGTCTTCATTATTTGCATGATCTTCTACATCTATAGGTCCTCCACTTGTGGTATATGAGTCTTCCTTTAGTATCATTACATTCCTCTTCTTCTTGAAATGATTTACCCTCAAAGCATTGATTTGTGAATGCTTCTACCTTTATGTCTTATCATCATTCTCCTTTGATGATTTATTTACATCTTAGACTATTCATCACACTATTTATCTATTTGTAGTTTCTATTACACAAACTATTGGTTAAAATTAGGGTACCTGGTGGGACCCCCTTAAACTAACAGGGGAGGTTATTTGTTATTCATTGACGAATCATGCATTAATTACATATTTAGAAATAAGTCATGAAAACATCAGAAGAATTTGGGGTACAAAGGAATCTTCACTAAATAATCATTCATGTACATAGAATATTCTTAGTAGATAAGGATTTAACTCTAGTACATTGAATGCTAGAAACCTAGTAGATAAGGATTTAACTCAACTCTCATGGTTTCCAAGGGTGAATGGAAACCCTATTTATAAGTTTTCTCTCTCATAATAAATGAAATGACCTAACTATTCCTATTTTTAGGTCATGATCATACATTTCCATTAAAACCTCCATATATTAGCATTAAATATGACTATTTTAGCCTTAAGTACGGTGCTTTAGCATTAAATGTACCAATTTTGTAATAAATGCATCATTTTAGCCTATAATGTCAGTTGTTTGATTGGTTTGACTTAGTCAAACTATACCCTAACCTTAAAATGACATCATAATCCATACATTAGGTCGACTGGGCCTCATAAATGCACTTTACATCATTAATTAGGGTCGACTGGGCCTTAAATGTGTCAGAATTCTATACTTAAGTCGAATAAGGGAATTGACCATATTTGATCGTTCCATAAATGCACCTAAAAGTCAGTTTCTTTAAGGTATGATGTCATAATTCTATACTTTTAAGTCAGATAACATCATAGGAGGTTGTACAACCTTATTTAAGGTGGTTGTACCTTTATTTTAATCATTTAATATATTATTCTTGCAGATTTGACTGTTTGACTACCAATGACCAGCCAATTTGACTGATTTGACTGCCTTAAAAGTTGGTGCCATGTCATGTCATCTTTAAGGTTGCCACATCATCCTCAAGGATGCTACGTCATCACTAAGACTACCATATCATCGCCAATGCCTTTGACCATGATATAAGGGTTGTTTGATTCAGTCAACTATGTTTGACTAGTTATTATACTCCTTCTAAGGTGATTTTGCTTCTTCGTAGATGGTTTTGAATTCTCCTAAGGTAATTTTTGCCCCTTCTTAGGTGGTTTTAATCGTCTTAGGGTGGTTTCATGTCATGTCATATTTGTTTGATGATGATGCATCATTTTCTAGAACTCTTTGGCTTGAAATCATCATAATGAGGAAAATCTTGGTTTCCCTTAAGCGAATATCTGGCTTTTCCACTTCATTTTACTATCGGAGTTTCCTAGATTGGCCAGGGACTGAATCTTCTATAAATATCTCACCAGACTCTAACCTTTTGATTGTCCTCACTCAAACATATTTGGAGAAAATTGGGTAGGATAACTAGTGATGAGCCTCCTGGCCCCTTACACGAGGATAATTTTCTTAGGCATTTTCAAACTTGAACTTATTGGAATGTGTTGCCATATTATTTTTTCACATTTTGATATGCACTAGTCGATGATTAGAAAATGTCGATTCACTTTGATGTACGCATTTTTTTTGGTTTTTCAATTTTTTTGGATTTTATATATCTTTCAGATTTTTATTTTTTTTGAATAATCACCTAACTGATACCAAACTGCAACACATACCAAACTGCAACACATCAATATGAATTTATCTTCTCTTTTTTAGGAAAAGTATGGTTTTAGACAACTCCCATTAACCAATGTGAGTAATGGGGATCCATCTAACTGCTCTAGTTGTATCAAACTATTACTATTAATTACTGTAACTCAAAATTCTCCTGACCACTTTGTTTTTTATTTTCTAGGTTTGGTTCTACACTTGTTATCATATAGTAACACCTGCTCACCTTCTTTAAATTTTGGAGGAAAGAAGTGGTGGTCATGCCTTACTTTTTGGTGTCGCTTTCCTATCTTTGTCTTTTTCTTATCATATCTGTGCTTGAACCCAAAATAAGAGTGGTAGTTAAAATATAAGATTGTAAAATCTTATATTTTACAATCTTCATTACATTTGTTTCAACTACCATTGGTAGAAACACTAAATTTGTTTCAACTACCATTGGTAGAAACACTAAATTTGGCTCTAAAATCTTCTCTATATTTCAAGAGTAATTCTAGGATTGTATCATGGTCAAATTTAATGTTTCTTATATGAATTTAGGGTAGGTGAATCTAAACTCACTAAATCTGTAAAAAAATTATAGAAAGGCGCGAATTTGGTGCTAAAAATTCTACAATTACAATCACTAATGATGTGTTGTATGACATAAGAGGGACCTAACACTTGGTCCCATGGAAATATAGCCTTTAGAGGGTTATGACCAAAGGGAATCCCATATGAGGATAATTCCCTTCTATTATTTTTTTAATAGGAGTTTTCTACACCATTGGTTTCTCCTGTTAGTTGGCATAGTCTAATTCATTCACAAGGGCCCCTTACATGGATGAGATGTTGAGTAGATTGTAGTTATATAACTTTTCATGAGGGTGCACGAGCATGCTTGCATTGTGAATGAGAATGCATACATGGGTCTTCCCTCTATCTTAAAAACCTTCACTATCTTTTATAAGGAACCCTTAGGCATTGTATTCATACATTTATTATTCTCTATTAATGTTATGTTGTAATTTTGAATTTCCAAATCTCTCTCTCTTTTTACTTTGGTTCTTTGTTTTGTCTCTTGATTAGATCTTGTCATTTACTATTGGTTAGAATCTATTTTGTTTCCATAATATTGTACCATGTAGGTCAAGATACGTTTTGGTTTTTGTGCAATAAAGACACATGCAAAGCCACTACGGTCGTCAACCCAAAGGCTTCAGTTTTGACTTTTAGAAAAATGCATAACACTTAGTTTAAAAAAGGTGTAATGCACTGCTTGTGTTTGCACCTAAAAGTAGTATGAGAGTTTGTTTTTACTATCAGATCTAAATTTCATCTTCACACCCAAGTTATTGAGATCACCTTGACTTGTTCTTCTATCTTATATTGATTGGAAAATTACAATGAGTTTATTTTCCTTGATGAAAACTAGTTTTCCTTTGCTTACACTCTTTTGATGATTCATATTCTATTAATCCTACTTGGATCGTTGCATCAATTAGTATCAAAGTAGTTTGCTTTTGGGTGAGAAATTTTATTTTATGATTATTCTTTCTTCTTTGATTTCGGTTGTTATGGTCAATACATGCTCCATGGAAAGGACTATAGGTTGAAACATGGAGAATCCTTTTAATCAGATTGATAGACTTTAGTATCACCAGTTTAACCATTTATTATAGGGACTCATTTAGAGAGAAAATGGGATCAAATAAATCAACTCAGTCATTTTATAAAAGGAACACTAAAGCACAAAGTAGACCAAATTCAACTTATGATAACGAAAATGAAGAGGGAGTAGAAAAAGTCATATTGCATGATAATTGAATTAGTGAGCCTTATAGCTCAACTTCAAACTCAACAAACATAATCGACACCAAATTATTTGAGTTCAAATTCTCCTCCTCCTTCTCTTCCATATTTATCTCATTCTAGCATTTCACATGTACAAACTCCATCTTCCCTTCATAACCAGTCTTCATAGTCATGGGTGTCCTTGTTGCAATATTTACACCATTTTTGACTTTTCCCTTTTTCTTTGGTGTTGGAATTATTCTTCACATTATTCATTTTGTTGACTTGGATTTTTGGTTTGAATTACCCCCCAATTGTTGTTTTGGGGTTGGTTACCTCCCCATTGATTGTTTTGGGTTGGGTTGCCCCGTTAGTTGGTATTTTGGTTCTGGGTACCTCCCCAATTGTTGTTTTGGGAGAAGTTCCCTGAAAAAGGATTACCCCCATTATAGGAATTTCTATTCAATGGATTGGTTTGGTTCATTCTTGATATTAGTCCATTCCCATAAGAACCCAAGTTATTGTTCCAACTGTTATTTGGGTAGGTAGGGCCTTGGTTAAAGGTAGTGGTAACCCCCATGGAATTGGTGTTGAAACTAGGACAAGCTTAACATCCAAGGTTGGGTATCCCCATTTGGTAACTAAGGTTAGGTGCAGGATTTTATAGAAACTATTTTGGTTTCCTCTAGTCCAAGGCATTGAGGTGTTTGGTACTAGGTTAGGATTATGGGTACCCCAGGTGGTATTGTTAGGTCCTTGTCCATTTGGATAAGCCTGGAATATGGTACTTCCAATTCCCTAATACTGTTGTAGGATGCCACTACTACTTGCATTGAAGTTGGGCATGTTAGGTGTTCCTCCACTGTTATTTCCAACTTGGGTATTATTTTGAGGATTATTGGGTTGTGCATTTTGGAATCCTTGATTATTATTCATCGTTTGTTGATGAACCAACAAGCCATAATTTATGAATGGATTTGTATTTTTGGATCTCTATTTGTGAATCAAATCCTGATTATTCTCAGTTGGATTCAAGTTCCACATTAACTACGATGGTTTGGAACTCTCTGGATTCCCATTGGATGCCATCTTGCTTTTCTATTTGAATAGGGGATTTTTGTGCATGCTCACTGGTTCTTCATTTTGTGGTGAAATTCACTCGACATATCTAATGATTCCTCGATGTCTTCAGTGGATATCTCATCTTCTATGATGCAACAGGATGGTCCTTCTTTTGTGAGGGTTATTTTTAGGAAGTCATTGATCATGGACTCCAAGGTTCTTTAGAAATGTTTTGGAAGCGTCTTAGTATGTCATGTTTTTCTTAAGAATACACAGTAGCATGATGATAGAATGGTGCACGAATATGCGAGTACATGGTTGTTATGAATTATGGCCCTTGGATATCTCATCTTGAATCCCTCATACATTCCATTTCCTATTGCCATTGTCCTTGGTGTTAGAACTAGTCATCCCTTTGTTGCTAGCCATGTCCAAAATAGAAAAAACTCAAACAAAAGAGAAAAGAAAAAAATATATATACGTAACCCCAAAAACATCATTTGTCTTGTCCTTAATTTTGTTAAAATCCTTAATCAACTTTAAATAAATCATTGGGATATATTTTTCCCAATCTTCCCTCTTTCATATATCATTGCTTGGGGCAAAGAAGTCCAAATCAAAACTATCTGCACCATTGATCATCAAATCTAGGCTTTTAACTTGATAAAGGACAACACATTTATTTTTGTGTGTTTTTTTGTTCTTACTTGTTAATTATTTGTGTGATTTTCTTATTTGTCGCATCTATGTCAATCCAATGGCATATTGCAATAATGACATCATGGTTTTCCATATCATGGTGCATCTTTCCATATGCTATAATAAAACAGGTTGCCCAAACATGTGGATTTAATGCAAGATTAGCAACAAGTAACATTCATCACATTCATTCCAACTCACTATCATTTTGAGATCCTATCCATATCCTTAATACCTACCTGTCCTCTCAAGGGGGAATAATCCCTAACCAAATCATCATTCCATTTTGAATCTCCCTAATCATCATGACGGTAGGGGAATCCTAGTGTGCCCATTTCCTTTTTTCCAACATTCTTTGAAAAAATGTTGCTTCTTCAAGTCACAACACTCTTTCAAAGAGGGAAAAAATGTAGACATTTAAATCTATACTAACATATTCATTAATCATGTACCCCATTATTCTACATTTGAATCTATATTTAATTGTATTCCTAAGTTGGTATAAATCAAAAAAACTAAAAGTTTAGTCTAAAGTTAGTCAAACGTTTAGTATAAATAAAAAACCAAAAGCCTAGTCTAAAGTTAGTCTAAAGTTAAACAAAAAATTAAAAATTAAAAAGAAGACATTAGAAAATTAAAATTAAAATAAAACATAAGACAAAAACAAAAGAAAAGAAAGTGACGACTTTCTTTGAAGGGGAAGTGGTTCATTTTGAGGAGCCCATTCAAATTCGAACATGATCGACTATCATCAGCCTAGAATGATTCAATTGACCCATCCATCTTTCATCCATCAACTATCTGTATGCTGCAAGGATATACTTGGCACAAAATCCACAAGAAACCAATATTAAACAATCTGATAAAATCTTCATGCTCAATCTAAGGTATGTCGGGTTTTAGATTAGAAATGGTTATTGTCGTTTGTTTCACTTTGAAAGTCTAAATTTCATGTGTACACTCATCAATCTCCTTATCTTCTTTTTTTTCTTCTTCCTTAATATTTGCCTCTTCTTATTTTTTTTGTGATAGTGGATCTCTTTTACACATTATGATCAATTCATCCAAAATTTAAGTCACTCTGTCCAATTTTTTGAGTCTTTCCAAATGTAGCCTATCATGTCTCCTTATTTCTTCTAATATTTTCACTATTATTGACATATTTTTCTTAAAATGGTATCCCAACTTGTTTATATCTTTATCAAATCTTTCCTAGTCAATTGAACTCAAATTTTCTTGCATTTCGTGATAATAGATTAAAATACAAGATTGCAGAATTTTGTTTTAAAGAACAATATGCGAAAAAGGTGGGAAATTACGTTTGTTTCAACTGCCATTGGTAGAAACTCTAAATTTGGATCTAAAATATGCTCTATATTTCAAGATTGATTATAGGATTGTATGTTGGTAAAATTTAATATTTATAATATGAATTTGGGGTAGGTGAATCTGAACTTTCTAAATCTATAAGAAAATTATAGAAAGGTGCGAATTTGGTGCTAAAAATTCTACAATTATAGTCATTAATGATGTGTTGGAGGACATAAGAGGGGCCTAGCACTTGGTCCCATGGAAGTATAGCCTTTAGAGGGTTATGACCAAAGGGAATCCCATATGAGGATAATTCCCTTTTATTATTTATTTAATATGATTTTTCAACACCATTAGTTTCTCCTATTAATTAACATAGTCTCATTCATTCACAAGGGCCTCTTGCATGGATAAGACCATTGAGTAGATTGTAGTTATTTAACTTTTCATGAGAATGTATGAGCATGTTTACATGGTGCATGAGAATGCTTGCATCTCCCACAAGAAGAAGATACAAAAACTATAGAAGATAGAATGAAAATAATGAACTATTAAACTAGGTATCAAATCTAGAAGGTGGTTTTACAAAACCACCCTTTCTCCTCCAAAAACACCTTTCTTTTTAGTGGTTTCCCTAAGGCAATTTCAAAATTATTTGGTAGTTTTAGATTTTCCTGTTGAAGGCAGTTTTACTTGGTAATTTTCATCTGATTCCAACGGATTCAGTTCATCCCTTGGCAATTTTCACTCGGTGCACGAGTTGTTTCATCACTTTAGGGTTTCAAACTATGGTTTCTTGATCAATGAGAAAATTCTCCTTAGTGGATGTTAGTAGGGATCAAATCAACCATTTAGTGTGGTGCCTCTAACAAGTGGTTTTTCTTCTTGGCAATTTTTTGATAGGCTAGTGTTGTGGTGTTCAGGTCCCTATCACTAACAGCTTTCGCCACCTCTATGCCAAGCCCCATGGGCCACCTCATAGTCCTCTTGGCACTAGCACCACCTGTGGGTACCTTCTGCACCCCATGTTAGACCCCCTCAAGGCCCTCCTATCCCTTGCTACCACCCATAGGCACTGTGCACCTTGCACAGGCCCATGCCACAACTAGCTCCATGGGCTTCTCATAAAAACTAGGGGCTCCTTCCCCCCTTACCCCTACACACTAACGATTCAAATCTTGAGGATTCCTCGACAAGCCATGAAAAAAAATCTCAAATTCAATCTAGAAATTCTCATAGAGTTCAAAAAAATTTTCCTAATGGAATTATTTTGGGGTTTCCTATGAAACTAAAAAAAATAAATTCCCTTAAAATATTCCATAGAATATTCCCCTTTTAAGTAAAAGGGTTTTATAATTTTTTTTTTAAAACTCACCTTTATTAGACCTTTTTCGATGCCATTCGCATGATAAGGCTTTGATTTCCATGATTCTTGTGCCTGTAGGCTCTATTTTTTTGTGACTTTAGTGCTAGTTACCTAATCATGTGTATTTTCTTGTGTTTTAACTTTTTACCCTTTTTTCATATTTTTCTCAGTTTATTTTTATCCTTTTTCACATTGTCAATAAAAAAAATGCAATAGGTAAACCACATTAAGACTATTATTTTTTTTGCATTTTTAGTACCCACTCTCTTTGGGAGGGGATGATTAGCTTTTTGATACTTCACAATACTCAAATTTTCTTAATATTGCACCAGGAACACAAATTTTTAGTATTACCCAAAAACTCTACTTTTGTCAATGTGTCCTGAGATGGTTCACCTTGGTGCATGGACCATTTCACATCTTTGGTTTCACTCTCCAACCGCTTGCCACAGGATTGGCCAAACCAAGGGAACTAAAAAAATTACAGCTTCTCTGACCTATCTAGCCACCTAGGAAGCCTTATAGCAAACCCTGACCACATACACATCAATTTAATTAGTACATCCATCATGCTAAAGGGAAAGGCACCATAGATGACCACTCTTCTGAGACATGGATCTCTTCAAATTCCCTTACCTTTCTAGATAAAGAACTTAGAGACCAGTGCCATGCCACCTCAACATGATGGCCATGGTCATTGATATGGTCAGACAGACACAACTCACCAAATAGGCCTTCTAGCAATAACAAATGTACTTTCAAAGACATTTGGTATAAATATAGTTCGACATAACCAACATTTTCACTTAGTTTGAACAATAGGGTAATCATTAGGGTACCCCTCCAAGTGTCAGAATCTCACAAGTAGTTTTCATTTAACCATCCTTGAAACTTGATACAAAGATTTTGATTTCACAGTTTGACAGGTCCATCAACCCCGATGGCTTAGATAGTTGGATCAGGTAATTAGAGGCCTACTTCACCTACAAACTACACCTAACACAAAAGTAGTAAATCACATTGGCCATTACACATATGTCATAACATATACTATTCTGGTGGAAGACCCATGTTCAAACCTGAGATACTATCAAAGAACCATCCATCACACAATGGGATGACTTCAAAATAGCTATGAAATCCATCTTATATCATCTGGGATACCTAGTCGACTTGAAAAATAAGTGGCTACATTTTTTACAACAACCTGGATAGTTAATACAATAATACATTAAATCCTTCCATAAGATGTATATCATGTTAGCTATCTCTGATGATGCTGAGACACAATTACTTAAATTTTTTAGTGGACTCTTTCCATACCTTTAGTAGGAGTTTGAATTACTTGATGTCACCACCCTCGACAAAGCATTCCACTATGCCTTAGCAGTGGAGCACCATGTACAAACACAACAAGCCAACATAACATATAAAGCACCTCCTCATTCCACCCCACAATCCAACTTCGCTCATCATCCAAAGAGCACATATCGATTGAGGAAGATACCTCCTCAACCTTCCTCATTAGTCCTTCCACTTTCAATAGAGAAAAATAACAACAAAAATATTACCGCTACTGTAAATTCTATGGGCCTTCAGATGATGAGTGTCTCAAGCAGAAAGGCTAGGCTAAGTCTAATACCTTAGTGGCACATGAAGCTAACATATTTGGTGAGGAAGAAGACCCTAAAGTCCTTCACAACTAGGTTACAAAAAATTTTTACCTCATTCTCATGAGTCAACCCTCCATTATAGCAACTAGGGAGGATCCTTTTACTCATAATTGCTAAATGAAAGACTAGATTTATTTGCTTATACTGGACAATGGCAACATGAAGAACGTAATTTTTTCTATAAGCTCATTGAATAGCTAAAGCTACCAATCGAGCCACACCCTTCACCATACAATTTGTTTTGGGTTACCAAGAATGGTCCTACCAACTGGATTGACAAGATTTGCAATATCACCTTCATAGTGGATCCTTTCATTGACACATTCACCTATGATATTTCCTCCATAGATTGACAATAATCAAATTATGAGAGTATTATGAACACATACAAGTTGTGCAAGGATAAAAAAACCCACATCATGACTTTATCCTCCAAATCATGATCTTCCATGCCAACTTCTACTCTAGTGTTGGTAAATGATACCGAGGCTAGAAAACTTGATCATTCTTCCAAGGTTTTCACCTCATTATTTGTGCGACAAGCACCCAACAAAGGCACATCTCTATTTCATGATTCTTAATCACAACCAACTGAAATACAATAATTGTTGGAGTCATACCAAGACATCTTTAAGGTTTCAAAAGGTTTACCACCCTCTCATGCCATTAAACACACCATTAAACTCAAACCTAGTTCATCATTGTCAAATGGGTCTATTTGCAAGACCTTTGTTCCTAACATAGATAAACTCTAGAGGTAGTTGATAGATTTATTCAAGGAAGGTCACCTCCAGCCAAGCACCTATCCTTGTGATTAGATACATGCTTTTTAAAAGTTGGCAGATGACATATGCACTACTCCTATCCTCTAAATTCTAATCTGTGGTTACCATTCCAAGTGGATATAGATGCTTCCCAATTTTCCATGGGAGTTGTACCTAAGTAGG
>Ga0068629_1000172_pt1 | contig 15793 bp, 12 predicted proteins | sample InSIn3gowninarea_FD_77432 | JGI IMG/M metagenome (GOLD analysis project Ga0068629, IMG submission 77432) | Clean room microbial communities from NASA Spacecraft Assembly Facility at Jet Propulsion Laboratory, Pasadena, California, USA -... ...
AATCTGATGTTATGGTAGCTACTAAACAAAAAGACTATGGTAATATGAATCCCCTGAATGGTTAGGCTACTAATAAACCTCCTAGTTCGGCATGACCTCCATCTAACCCTCTTCCACCCACAACTCCTATGGAATTAACTATTAAGCCTTTGAATGGTGTTTTTATAACTCTATTTTCAACTCTCATGTTAGGGCTGCTGAAAATTATAATGTAGTTGAGGACTTGGTCAGTCTCCATAAGCTATGTCGAACCTTGAGGTTTATTAGTAGCCTAACCATTCAGGGGATTCATATTACCATAGTCTTTTTGTTTAGTAGCTACCATAACATCAGATTTATGCTTTGTGGAGGAAAGAATTAAAACTATGTTAGAGTAAGATGGGTCCTGAGCAACCATATGGGTCTCCTGATTGGAAACGCTTTGGTGAATATAGTAGGAGAAGTGGAAGATTTCAAAAACTAATTCACTTCCACATGGTAAGAACAATCATGAGTAAAGTGCTCCTCATTGCAAATCAAGCATGGGTAGTGAGGCTTTCATTTCTCATCAGTGGACTAATTTGTTTGTTTATCTTGTGGTGAAGAATCTTTCTTATTTTTTACTTTTCTTTTGTTATTTCTTCCTAGTTTCTATTGATATTTTCCTCATCAGATGAAACAAAATTCACCTCGAAAGAAGAAGTAACAGTAGGATTGGATGAATAGTTTTGGGAAGAAGTAGCGAGAGTAGCACTAGATGGTTTTCTCACTTTCTGCGAACTGGCAGAACCAATGATGCCATCAATAGCATGAGATTCTTCACCAAGAGTGGGAGGAACAATGTTTGACAGTCTCGGAGCATCTAGTATCTTCTCATAGAGTGTGTCATATTGGCTATAGATGAGGTACCAATACTGAGCATGAGAAATTACTTTTTGTTCATTCATGAGTTTTCCTTTGGATACATCATTTGTGATAGATGGAAATAGGTATTTAATAAACAATTTTGCTAGAAGGTTATCTAGAACATAGGTCTTAATCAACCAGCGGAAACGCTGCCACTCATGAATGTGATATGAAATGTGAGTGGCTATTATTTGTTTAAAGTTGGTGAGAAGTTCTGTTCTAGTTTCATACTGGATGGGTAACTGGAAATGTGTAACGAAGGTGGTAGCCAAGGAACTAAAATCATGAAATGAAGCTCTAGGTAACTCAATGTAACATTTAGTTACACTACCTATAAGAGTACATTGGAAAATATGTAATATTTTTTAAGGGAGTTCGAAGAACACCACAAATGATACATCATGACATGGGTTAATGAGTCCTCTCCAGGATTCCCATTTAACTTTGTGATATTGAAAATAAATTTGGTGGGAATTATCAGCCACCAAGGCAAATGAGCGATGGGATCATTGGTAATTCAAGTAAAATATGGAAATTCAAGAGTCCAAGAAAGGTAATTATGGTTAAAATCTAGTGGACGATAGCCTCGATAAGAAGGAATATCATGAGAAATAGGTACTTGCATTGCTGAATAAGGAGGGTCCTGATAAAGAGGAACTTGCGAAGCGTAATAAGGAGGATACACATAGTCTTCTTGACCTTGAAAAGGATGGAATGGTTGGGTTTGGATATGTTGGCCTTCAAAAGGCACTTGAGGAACACCCTGATAAGGTCTATATTGTTTCCCTATGGGATTTTGCATCATCCTGACATAAGGTTGGTTTGGTTGGGGTTGTGCTATACTGTACACATTCTATCCTATTGGAATTTAAGGAGTATTGTGCCCAACTGGTTGAGATTGTAAGGTACCTTGTAAAGGCTGGGTAAGTGGAACTTGAGGGTTACCCTATACTGATGGAATAGTTTGAGATGCAACAACAACATGTAAAGGTTGACTCACATGTATTCGAAATTTTTGAAGTATAGATGGATGGGTAGGAATTTGAGATGAAGGAGACACATATTAAGGATTCAACAATCGGTCCAAACTTAACCAAGTTGGACGGGTAAAATAGGTTTCCAAACATTGGTAGCCATCCTAGGATAAGGAATATTATAATAAGGTTGATTACCAATTTGTGGTATACCAATAATAGGTTCCCCCCTGCCATAGGAGGAGGGGATGATGGAGGTAACTGTAATCCAAATGGAGGACACCCAACATAAAGAGAGTTAGGTTGTAGAAGATAACCTTTCCCAATAGCATAAGGGCTAGCATATTGTTCAATTGTAGGTGTAGGTGGAGAAGGAGTACAAGGTCTTGTAGTGTTCATAAGAGAAGTACCTGATGGAATTCCCGAAATGGATGAGATGGGAGAGGTCCAAAGACTAGAAGTTCAACTAGAGAAGGTACTAGATAAAGACTGATAACTGGGTGGGACAGACAGGCCACCATATAGATATGTCTTTGGTGATGCTGTAAACATAGATGAGGAAACAACATTTGATGTCTCAACCATGGACACGGGTTGGGAAGTCAAATCAGATCCTATCATGGTTAACAATCCCAATGAATATTTCCACGAGAAATACGCAGGTGATTCCAAAGAATTAGGTAAAGGAGTTTGTGTCGGAGTCTAAAGAGGAGGAAGAGGATCATTCTGATAAAAATGGACTCCACTCCAATGAACATAAGTAGAGGAATGAGGCTCTTCTTGCGGGATATCTTCAATACTCACAAGTCCATATGGAAGAGGTTCACCATCGGGTCCAAGATAGATAGTTGGAGGTTTCTTCTGAGACAAAGGAAGAGAAGGGGAAGGACTTGAAGTAATAGGTGAATATGGTTGAGTTTCGTCAGGTTTAAAAACATTAGGAAGTAAAGTATGACTCAGTAAATAAGGTTTCAAGGGCTTCTATTTCGATTGTGTCAGATTCACCGTCAAAAGTAGATGTGATCTCAAGCTCAGTACTCAAAGGGAAAGATGATTCTGATTGATCAGATTTAGGAGGAGTTCTAGAAGTATTTCCCAAATTTCTTGATTTGGTATTTTTTATCTTCTTATGCTTTTGACGACAACTAGGGGTAGCCTCTAGTGGAAGTGGAGGCTTATTTTTCATTCTACGCAAACAGTGAAGTAGGGGATTTTATTATTCCACGTCGTACGATAAATTTTATAAATTAACAAAAAAATATATCGAAAAGAGGGTAATCTAGGAATAAAGGATTACCAAACAACCATGAACTGCAATATACACCTTGGTGAACCAAGGACTTAACGTACGTGCACACAAAATCCCTGAATGCTATGTTCGATGTATCATAGTACACAATGCGGCCGACTTGGTTACCTATGGCAAGGATAGAAACCTATAAGGGACTTCCAAAATATACTTGATAGTACATGGAAGTGTAGTCCATAATATTGTTATCTAATGCACAATTGTTCTATGAGAGTGTTCCCATATACTTTATGTGTGTGGAGTGTCTTCCAATATACCCAAAGGTACGTGGAGAACGATCCTATATACTCATGTACATGGAATGATATTTCACCCCTGGGATACAATGCTGGAAAACAACGAAAAATCCTATGTTTAATGACGCCGGAACATGTCTCGAGCCTAGACCTCTAAATGTTTTCTTTAATGATACAAATTCTCCTTAGGTTGTTTCAATAAATTGTATTGTTTATCTTTAATTAATTTTCCGTTTTGGGGCTCACCACGAATTTCACTTGAATATCATAAAATCCAAACTAGCATGAGGAAATGTAATCTTTCTCATTTAGTGAAAATCTATCTATTGAAGGGAAGAGAAAGAGTATGTAGAAAAAAATGTGAAAAATGCAATTCCCTTTTCAATGCAACTGCTCCAATTTTAATGCACATAGAAAACTCTAAATTCTAATGCAAAGATTTTTCTTTTCAAGCCACATAATTTTTGAAAATAAGGAAAACTAAGATGTAAAGTCTTATCATGGATTCAAAAAATATTCTCAGAATGGTGACTAGAACACCAATTAATCTAAGCACTCAATGGTAAAAAAAAATTAGTTTACAAACAATCTAATCATAAGAACAAAGAAAAATATTCAAACAAATCCTTACCAAAGGTATTGAAACAAAATCAAACCAAATGGAGGCTTTAGAGGGGCCACAAGACACCCAAAGACACAAGGAAGAGATGTTGGAACAAGGCTGATTAGAGAGAAAATCAAGGAAAATACAAACATATGAATGAGAAGGGGCCAACGTAAGTGCAAATGAGGTACCAATGTTATGCAACGCAGGCACAAAGAAGGATCAGCTAGGGTGCAATGCTCTGTTAAAAGACTAGAGGGTGTGTTGGTCTAGGGATGGAAAGTTTCGAAATAAAAATTGTAATTGAGACTCAATGAAAGGTCTTCCTAGGTCTGATCTTGATTAAATAAGACAGTGAAGTCCTAGAGAAGAGATAATACAAACACAATGGATAAAGAAACCACCAAGGGAATACAATGCTCCCTAGTGGATTCGCTAATTTGTTATGTGAAATCTACGACTATGAATAGAAGTATCTTCCCTATGCCTGGTGGACTGACCTAGAACAAAAAAAAGACAAAGGGACTAATCTTTTCATTAAAGTAAGTAGATAACAGGATGAATCCTACCTAGAATTTATCACATGCTTCGTTCATTCCTTGGATTGAATGCTCCAATCCTAGCTTTGATCATTATTATTAGAACTTGGATAGTTCGATAACACAAGCCAATGATCTACAAAATATATGTAGTGTCTTGTAATAACTTTATTCAATAGAACAAAATCACATTTAAATATATGAAACCATAACATCATGTATAGGAAAACAAAGAAATCTTTGCACTAATAGGAATGGAGTGAGTTACAACCAAAAATACATGTTGATCTTGTACAAGAGCTCCTCCAAGTTGACTTGTCCTTTTCTTGTCACAAAGTGCACCTCTAATCACCCTAATGCATGGAAAGGTATCTCCCACAACAACATCATAAGGGTATAATCACTCTCCAAAATCCAACCCCTCACCTATGGATGGTAGTAAATATATAGGTAAAGGGGGTAGTTCATGAATTATTATCCTTTTATCAATTTTGGCTTGGGATCCACTCTTCATGGGAGGATGAGCTCAAGGGATAAGGGATGAAATTTACAAGGTAGGATAGGATATAATTCAAGAATTTTATTTGAGGTAAGTGGTTACAACAGATCCTAGAAGCCTCTAGAAGAAGAGGCTTTGGGATTCTCCATCTTTTTCCTAAATTTCTAGAATCAATGCACCCCCAACATTGAGCAACCTATTGGTGATCAACGCAGGTGCAAAGTGGAGCAACCTGATAGTCAACATTGTCTTGTAGGAGGCCAGGGAGTGTTGGTCCTTAAAATCACTAAAAGAAGGTTCTTTCAAGCATAAACTCAAGGATTATAATGAGTCATGCTTAGGGATTTGTGAAAGGATAATCATAAGGAAGTCAAAGGATGTTGATTGATCCAGTTGAAGGGCTATTGACCAGATATGAAAAAAATGGCCTATAACTATTTTATTTACAATGGGAAGCTTATATCAAACTACATGTACTTTCCTTACTACTTAGTATCAATTACGAAGACTCTACAGATGAGGAGAAGAGGTTTGATTGAATTTCAGATTTCAATTGAATAAAAAACATTTTAGAATTCAGTATTTACTTTCAGAAAAACTATTGATTTTCATATTCTAAGACCTATTTTATTTTATAATGTTTTAGTCTTCATAGACCTTAATGTGTTGGTGCAAAGAATGTATAATCAATGAAGGGTGCAAAACTTTGATGTTTTTATCAATTTTGAAATGGAAACTTTTTCAATACCATTTTCAGTGCTCATGTGTAATGAATTGTGGTGTTTAAGTCAGTGCTTGATTTTAATTACTTAAAAAATGCCTCTTATTTTACTCTATGACTTGTGATGTTTGATTCTAAATGAATGTTTGATAGTTCTTTTTAATATTCCTTATGAAAATTTTGTAATTTACATTTTTTATAATAAAAAATTAAAATTTGTATATTTACTCATTACTAGTTGATCTTTGCAATATAGTACATAAATGTAGGAATAAATGCTCTCTTCTATGACATGGACATTATTATTTATTTACTTTAAATTATGCATGTATAGTTATTCTAGAAAATACTAAAAAATTGGTTGGATAGTATCAAAACCAAAAAATATTTTTGAGGTTTTTATTTAAACCTTCAGCCAAAACTTATCTGTTCAATCTTGTGAATTCAATTCCAATTAGGAATTTAAATTTAATTATATTATGCGTGGTGTTGTGCTCATTTAAATCCTTTAATTGCTAGTATTTAGATTGATTAAATCATTAGTTGAATGTGCATTTGTAGTTGATATTTGTACATGCATAATGTACACAACTTTGGAGAAAGTGTTTGATGAATAGAATCTCAATAAAATATATTTCATTTATTTTTTACATATATATATATTAACATCAAATAGTTCACAAATTCATTGTATTGCCAAACCTTCTTCCTCTATATGTTGATATGCATATGGTAGTAATATGTTTACAATATAAGCTTGTGAATCATTGATACATTTCTCTTGTTGAATGTTTCTAGTATCTGTGTGTTTTTTTAATAAATTGGTAGCACCATTCTCATTGCAAATGAAACAATTATAAAGAACTTATACAATTTTTCTTCTTATATTAGACATCAAAACATGGTGCGAGTGTACAAATAGACTCAAGCAAACAATCATCATAGTCTTTGATATTTTGTCCATAGATCTACAAGCCTTGTTCAAGTAATCTTTCCTCAATTGACAATATGTCAAAGTGTCTAAGTGAGAATTGGTATATGTATTTGCATGGGCCCACTATTCCAGTTATTGAAGCTAGAATATTTATTGTGTTATGTAATAGGAGTGGGCAAAAATTTCCACATATAGATTTTTGACTATCTTGCAAAACATTATATTCATGGCCATCAATGGTTGGATTGAACTGTAGATCCTAGTTTAGTTTTAATTTTAGATAGACAATGGGACCTTTATTATAGGTTCTATGTAGCCATACCAAAAAAAAATGGAACTTTGATCGAACATATATTGACTTGTTGCAAGAGGATTTTTTCCACGTGTCAACAATTCCTTATGCAAATTGGATGCAAGCATATCAATTGTTACAATCATAATTGTTCCTTGATCCATGTCCACATTGGTAATGCTTATAATATAATAGACTCATATATTTCTTGTTAAAATGTTTATCACTGTATATGGCACATTAAAGTTACTATTCTTTGGAGCATTGTTTTACAAGTTTCCTCAACAAGATACATTCCACTAGTTTTCGTTGCACTATTGTTTCTTCTTATGTATGTGTGTCATTATGTCCATGAAGATGGGTATTCATATAAGATAAAGCACAACAGACAATGAATTCCATGTTAAACCTCGATTGCAGACTGAGTGCGCCCAAAGCCCCCAAAAAAGAGTTATTTTACACAAAGATAGCACAAGGAATTGGCCAAATACTTGCACATTTTGTCAAAAGCTTCTCTGTCAATCACTAAGTTATTGTATTCATTTGTCTCAAGTATTTATCTCTAAATACAAATGTAACTAGAGAACTCAAAGTTATCAATTTGTCGTTCTAAGAAAATAGGTCTTTTCTGAACATATGTTATTTCTCCAACTCAAGTAGTGTTCATGAAAATTGTTCTTCTAGAAGATGAATACAACGACAAACACAAAACAATGTGCATTACTTTTCCACTTGATATTTGTTATATTTAGCAATGTTTCCAAGTTTTAAAATATCTTCAATTTTGTTGTCTCAACAAGTGTAATATTTTTTTTCCGAATTTTTTTAAATGCAATTGTAAAGGAGCAATCCATTTTTGTCATATAAGAGTTGAAATATGTTATTGTGAGGTAGGGATCTAAAATAGATTGAGCATCTGTGTTTCCTTGCTACATTATGTTCTTGAATTCAACTATCTCAAGTATTTTTCTCTGAGTACAATTGTAACTAGATATAGATGTATTACTAGATACAAATGTAAACACAAATAAACAGGAAATGTTGGATTTGAGAATCAGTTATTGAAATTCTAAAAAGAATTTATAGTGTCACATACCATATAGACTTATGACATAATTAACTAAGTCGAGTGTCAAGAAAATAATTACTAGTGTGCACACAATAAACTCTTTTCACAGCCTGTTGGAAAAAGGAAAATCTAGCCTTCTATATTTATTTGTTCTGTAATTTTTTGGTATAAAATTTATAATCTAAATATTCACCAAATAATTTTCATTCTTATTGTCATATTTACAACAAGCCTTTTTTCAATTTGTGCATCACAAAATCAATAAAAACAAAAGCCTTAAACAATTTTTTTTGTTTTCTGAAAACTTAAGTCGCAGGTCAGATAAAAAAAAAATTGTAAAAAAAATGCAATCTCCTGACTACCCGAAATTTCGACCACATGACTAGGAACTCGAGTTGACCATGATTTTTTATAAATCACTGGGCTGACCTACAAACCTCAACATTTTCAGGCTATGAAACTACCTAAACTAACGATTTCACCCAACTATGGTCTATTATAGGTCATGATAGAATAAATGAATCATAAAACAAAAAACACACCCAACTCTCTGGCCTCCCAATTGTACGGCCGACTCACAAAAAAAAAAAGAATCGCAACAATACCGACAATAATCTTGTACTTTTCGTATTTTTAGAGTGAGTTACTAAAATTCTAATCTCATTTATTTGTTTGTTCTGTAATTTTTTCTTTTGTTCATCAGAAAATGCATAAAAACAAAAGCCTTAAACAATTTTGTTTTTTGAAAATTAAGTCAAAAGTCAGATTCATAAACATTTTGTAAAAAGAAATACAACCTTCTAACTACCCAATGTTTTGATCACCAGACTAGAAACACAGAGTGACTATGATTTTTTTTATAAATAACCATCCTAGCTTCTGACTTCAACATTCCTGACTGTCAAACCGCCCAACCTCTTGAATTCAACAATACCTAGCTATGAATCTAACGACCTAATGAACCCACCCGACTATCAAATGACCTGACCTTCCAATCACATTACTTGGAAAATCAAGTGACTATGATTATTTGTAAATAATTAGCTCGATCTCTTGACCTCAGAATTGCATGATTGTCAAATTACCTGACCTTCAGACATCAACATTTCCCAACAATCAAATGACCGGAAAATGACCTCAACATTTCCCAACTGTCAAATTACCTAACCTAATGAAACTACCCAACTATGGTATAGTCGGGCTCACAATAGAATATTTATCATCAAACAAAAAACACCCAACTCTCTGGCCTCCCCATTGTACAATCAACCCAATATTAAGTCAATGATCGGATCCATAAATATTTTGAAAAAAATGTAGCCTCTTGACTATTTGACCTTCCAACCATGTGACTACCAACTAGAGGAGATTACAAGTGAATGCGGCCTGACCTCCAGAACTTGCACTAAATGTCTTCCGACACTACTTTTCTTATGCTATTATGTCTTTCGACACTACTTTTCTTAAACTCTTTTTTACCTACCTCGTTTCTTGAACCATGAAGATAATCCATATGCGATGTCCAACTGTGCAAGAAGAGAATCATGTTGCCCCAATCAAAATTTTTACCTCCCATGGTCCTAACTACAATAGGATGAGCCTTATCCAATTATTTATATAAATTCAACATTTTTCCCCTTTGCTCGACACTGAACATCCATTTATAATTTTCAAAAATGGTTGTCATGGCCCTTTGGCTCTAGACCATGCATATAGTCTTTAGTCGACATTTTTGCATTGTCCTCAAAGACTAGGTGTGCTGCTTCGTGAACTACCTCTAATTAATCCTCTTGATTATGGGTTTCTCTAAAGACTTGATGTTGGAAATAACACTGAGAGGGGAGGTGATTCAGTATTATCAAGTCAAATATTCCCTTTTTCAAATCCAGATAATATATGCTACTTTAGTTAATTAAAACCATGTATATACACAACTATGTAGAAGGAAACCCGCATATACAATGAAAACTTATAATTTACTTTATCTTTTAGATGTTGATTATTAATCTGTGTATCAGAATCAAATAACCAGTAACCAGAAACAGTAAAATAGAGCAGAAGACAATCACACACAAGAACACAAGATATAAGGTGGAAACCCAATATGGGTGAAAACCACCTATAGCAATTTGTCTCTATCTTCTTTTAATAAGAAACTTCTTTTTACAATGTACTGGTGCAATCCTTTACCAGTATGCAGGTTACAACCTGCAGAGAGCTACAACCTTCTCTCATTTTCCAGCTTCTCCTGGAAGGGAAATATAACCCCCTTTTCTCTTGCACTAGCCAAGATACTAGTACGTAGGTGCTGGCCTACAGAAGGCTACAACCTTCTCTTTCTTCCAGTGACCACGTTTCATAAATTTTCAGACTGGATCCATGAACATCAATCGATCATCAAGAATTTATGCATCAAACGATATCCTTTTCACCAATTAGCACTGAATCAAGTAGACACTTCTCTGACAGTTGTACCAAAATCACAGTAACAGTAACCACTCACCAAATTCTGAACCTAGAACACTGCAACAATAAACAGAAGTAGCTAGGTCACAATAAAAAAAAGATATACACTACTTCAACAACATGAAACCTACGTGTATACGCTTCTGTGTGTGGAGCAACCTGCATATACATGGTTTTCATTTATTGAACCAGTGCGTATACGCGCCTTCGCTTCACTGAACCTGCGTACAGATCTATAAAGGATAATTCACTCTTTCAAATATTCATACACTAATTAACCCAGATTATCATATTTATAGATCAAGTATGCGCCACATATAACAGATCAAAATCATACAAATATACTATCATTCAAGCCTTAAGATTATGACCCATCAATAGAACTTATCCTTCTCTTTGCGCTAAGTTTCCTCCTTCGTTCTGATCCAAATCTGGACCATAACCCCAATTGCCAATATTTCAGATCTAGCAGATATTAGATATTCAATTAATTCAGATGATCCTTTGCCAAATGATCTCCTCCCTCTTTTATAGTCTTAGGCCTTTCACAATACCACGGTCCAAAACCATAATAAAATAATACTATGGACCCAATACTTGGGCTCAACACTTCTAACGAGGTATCATGGTCCAAAACCATAGGTTCAAATACCAAGGACTAACTACCACAGACCAAAAGTAAGTTCTCCAACATATACGCACTTTTCCTTACGTGAAAGCGCATGTATACACATACGTGCCTTTGTAACATTTAACCTGCATGTATACACACCTTAATCTAGATGAACCTGCGTATATGTCTTTTCCTTCATTCTGAAAGCCTGAACTGAGATCTGTCACCAAATAGAGTTGCCATCAAGGACAACACATGTGCCATAGCTCCAAACCTGTGCCATGATGCCAACACTTCATTCCTCTTGTAGATCTAAATGAGTAACTCTCCACTCTGTCAAATTCATACTAAGACATTCCATGAAATTACCCCTTATGATATTGGGTGATAGCTACATTGAGGAATTACTATCCCGTGGCGCTTCTTTTCCTTCGAGTAGGGAATTCTTTGCATGGTGGCATGGGTGCTCCTGTTCATCACGTGCTCAAAGTTATGCTCGAAAACTGAAGTGTCAGAATTTTGTTAAGCTTATCTTCAAATCAAAGATCTCGTCATTATAAATCTAACAGTGTGAATGACACTGAAATTCGAGCTCGTATGTAGAAGTTGTTGTAGCATTTTTTGGTTTTGATAAGTTATAATAAATTAGTCCAAAATATGAAAATATTTTTCAAAAAATGTTAAGCTAGTATATGGACAAAAATAAAACTGAATAAAAATTTTAGGAAATATTTTGATAAATATGTCCATATCAAAGAAAATGTTAGAATAGATGCCTTAAAAAATGAAGTCAAAAATAAAATGTTAGGTTAGAGAGAAAAGAAAAAAGAAAAAGCAGATCACGAAAGTATGCAAGTCCAAGTGCCACTACTTTTTACTTTATTATGCAAAATAATGGTTGTGTGCAGCTTGTCATAAATGCCACAACCCATGATAGTCAAATAGTTTAATCTTGACTAGTTCATGCTTTAAATTTCATGTTTATAATTAGAGAATAAATATTTAGCCAAACTATTTAATCTTGGAAGATCAGTAGTTAGGTAGAGAATAATAAGGAGCTCATCAATTTAATCTTAGCCTTGGATGTTATAAGGTTAGAATTAGATAGTTTGATTTTCAAAAGAGAAAGGAAAGAAAAAGGTATGCTAGCTTAAATGCACCCAATTAAGTGAAGAAAAAATGTTAGGATAAGTAAAGGGTAGGTAGAAGAAAAGTTGTAGAAGTACAAATTTGATTGAATAATAAGCACATTTATCATGCTTGATCACGTGTTTCAGTGTGCAGGAGTAGTTATGAAAGTGAAAGGATGTTCACTAGCTGATTTGATTAACTTCCCCTCATTTCATTTCATCCCTCCTACATACTTATTAATTTCCCAATATCACATCATTTCTTATGAAAATACCATTTTCAATTAATTTTCACCTTTTCCCCTTGGTTTCACACTATTTCCTAGAAATTTACCCTCCAAACTCATTCTCTTACCCAAAACCCCTTTTCCCTAGTGTGAAACCCTTTCCCCTTAAAAAAATCACTTTCCCCTAGTAATTTACCTAAAAACCCATAAAATCCCCCTTATCCTAACTTTTTATTCCCTCCTTCGCTTTACTTTATTAACTTTGCCTTCATGTTTTCCCAATAAAAACCCTTTTAACCCATAAAACCCTTTATCCTAAGTTTTGTTTCACCCTACATTGCTTAACAAAACTCCATAAATTCACGTTTTCCGAACAAAAAATTTTAACCCACCCTTGGTAGGGTTAAATAAACCCTGCCGCGGTTAACTCCAGTCCCACTCCTAAACCCATCATGATATGTTTAATCACCACTTTATTGAATAAATTAATTACAAATCACTTGTGATTATTCCCTGGGCCCCACTAATCTCCACTGATTTCCCTCCGTGTAGCTTTATCATGCAATAACCATTAGATCTTTCACCCTCATATCTAATGGCATGCATCCATATCATGAACTCGCGATGTCCGACCTTTACCTACCCAAAAGTATGCGAGATTCATGGTTTTGCTTGGGCCCCTTCTGGTTACATGGCAGCTCTATGTTAAATCGTGTGCCCTTGGAGAAAAACCATCCCATGGCCAAAAGCAATGCGATGAGCAATGAAACCACCTCCCCACATAGACCAAAACCCCTCACTATTCACAAATATGAATTTCCACGTCAAAGTCAACTGTTAACCGTTTAAACGTGAAAACCCTCGTTTTCACTCTTTTCGCTCGTTTTTTTAGTGAAACCTGTCTAAACTGGCCTGCACCACCTTGAGCCTCTGCAACCAAATTGGGACTCTGATTACCTTCAAAACATTGCCAGGACTCCATCCATAGACTATCATATTCCCTTAAGCCATTGTGGCCTTCCCTGTCAGCTTGTGTTTTTCTTAACAACTGTTTTATTTTGCAGGTGATTAGTAGAAGGCCATAAGTTCAGATAAACAATTTGATACTGATTTAAAAACATGTTTGTTCCAAATTATCGAGAAATGAATTCAAATGATTTTCCTATACAAGCAGAAGTTTTGTTTAAACCAAAGACAGAGCAGAAAGAAACAATTTACACAGTAAATGTTAAAACAAAGGAGGCAGATAAAGACAAACAGATGAAAGGTCATAAGTTAAATGACATCCAGCATGAAAATCAAACAACATTCAACTTTTGAAGGAATATTTAGCCAGCTCCAACAATTTTCATTTTTTCAGTGATAGTCACCAACATCACAGCATCAAAATAGTGCTAGATCAACTAGTAGTCTTTATTTTGATAATAATTTTTTGTAAAAACAGTTTAGGATATTTTCTTAGTTCTACTATTGTATAAATAACTCTCTTTACGAGTTATTATGGGTTGACCATTGAAGAAGGGTTGCACCCTTGATGAAGAATTTCAAAACACTTGATGTACTTGACTTTTCTAGACCCTTAATACAAAGAAAAGGATTTTGAATTTAGTTTTACACAGTTTGTGTTTCCTGTAATTTTTTCCAGTAACACTCATTATGTTTTTCTTCATATTCTTATGTCTTACAGAGATACCCAGGTAGGAATAATTGTGTTTCAATCTATTCCTATAAGCTTTTGAAGTGATAATCTATAAAGAGAATGGATTAATGGACTATCTGTTTAATTAATTCCATCTGAGTCAATAAATCATCAGCATCTTTTGTAAACATAAGCATATTCTCTTGAACCTTCTGAACATTGATCAGAGGTTTTCATACTTATGATTATCTAATTTTCAGCCTGAAAACTATGATAATCATATTATTTTTTGTTTCTCCTCATCACTATTCAAGTTATTTCACTGTGTCAAATTTTATAGTAGCCATCTATCTTGGTATTAATATTATTCAAAAGGTTAGGAATTAGAGTGTTACATATGTTTCATTAATTGGTCCTCCAAATTAAAACAAAACCCCAACAATTATCTTAGATGCTCTGGATTGATAGCTGACCATTATAAACTCAGAGGTACAACATCAATCTGACACCATTGCTTGGGATTAGAATTCCATTAAGTTTTCCTGGGGCAACGATATTCATTCTATTCCTTTAAGCTGATTAAAGGTCTAGAAAGGTTAAAATCCTTCACTTGGCAACTCCACTAGCCCAAACTAGCACCTTTTAAGCACACTGGATCTCATTTGGAATCTGACTTAGTTAATCCTCTATCAGATATTGAAAAACTTCTGAGAAAAGCCAGTTCTAAAGGAGACATCAACCATATTCTTCTTCCTCTTCAGCCTTGCAGTCTAAAGAGTTAGTATCATTTGATCCTTTTATTAATATTCCATCTTATCCTAATTTGACACAAATACATCCTAGGGTTTCTGAACTATTAGATAGGGGAGTTGACTTAGATTCAACTTTCCTCATCCATTCTTTTGAAACACATTAAGGACCCCCACTACCATCAAGATCACCTAAAACTAAGTCTGACTTGGGTGTCCATTTACCTAAATACAAGCCCATAGATTTCATATCCCCTACCACTTATTCATTTCCTTCCACTTATGAACGACTCGAAGCTTCTACTTTTGAACAACCTAGAGAGACCATCTTTGTATATTCAAACCCACTCTTTGAAACAAAAGAGGGTATTCATTCATAGGTCCCAAAGTTCGTTCTTAAGACTCCTTTAAACTTATTTAGGAAATCCCCTCCTTCTTCACCTCCACATAGTCACACACCCCCTTAATCACCTTCTTCTACCTCTTCTTCTTCATCATCCACACAAACACCTCATACACCACCTTCTACTATGGAATTCCAAGCTATTGTACAGGCTAGATATGCGGCTTTAGTCTTACCCGCTAACCTCGATTCATTCCCATTTGGGTACTTGAAATACCTTCCCAGGTATAACGCAGAAACTAGTCTCTCAGCTAAGGTCCATCTTGAAGCTTTTCTATACTTTGTAGACAACATGAATATTGAACAAGAAATTTTTTACATGAGATTGTTTGTTTAGTCACTTGAAGGAAATGTAAGAATTTGGTTTAGGTAGTTACCTGTAAATTCCATTAGAAATTGGGAAGAACTTACAACATATTTAAAAATCAATGGGGTGTAAAGAAAGATCCTCTTTACTTTTTGACTGAGTTTGAAGAAATTAGAGAAACTTTGGAGAACCTGTAT
>Ga0068629_1000173_pt1 | contig 15791 bp, 13 predicted proteins | sample InSIn3gowninarea_FD_77432 | JGI IMG/M metagenome (GOLD analysis project Ga0068629, IMG submission 77432) | Clean room microbial communities from NASA Spacecraft Assembly Facility at Jet Propulsion Laboratory, Pasadena, California, USA -... ...
AATCTACTTTGTGGCATTGCAGTTCCTAAATTGTTGAGAGACCAATGGATAGATTTCCCTAGTCAGGAATCTATTCCATGGCATTGCAGTGCCTAAAGTTCTTCATTGTTAGTATTGTTTGAGATCTTCCATTGTATTTGTATATTATGAATACCAAATATTATGAATACCTCCCTAGTTAAGAGGGAGTGTTGAATTTGTAACTATGGTCAGTCTTCATAATGTAAATTTGGTCACTTGATGTAATTATATTTATCATTGCAAAGCATATTTATAAATGCTTAAGTCAAAGGAAAATTTATTTGAGTGAAAGTCCCATTGTGACTTTCAAAAGATGTAAATTTGAATTTTTGGCTCCAAAAGTGACAAGTCGGCCTTGGCCAAGAGACAGGACCATTCACTTTAGGTTGAGTACTATAGAAAGGCAACTTGAGTTCCTCATTTGGGCAATTCACATTCCTCTCTAAAGACAGTTTCTTGGCAAGTGAGCGAAGGACAAGATGGACAAAGAAGGACAAAGTAGAAGGTCGAATTTTCTCTCTCCTATCTCTCTCTTGCAACTTGCATGTGTGAAGGAATCTCTCTCTTTGTGATTCATAGTTTCTGGGGAAACTATTGCAGGGGGCTGAAATTTTATGGGTTCTGGGGCAACTGCTGCAGGGCCGAAATTTTGGGCAACTAACTATTGTAGGAGGGCCGAAATTCTGGAAGTGCAGGATTAGTTTGGGTGGCTTGACTTGGAGTAGAAGATTAGGTTTGACCATGGGTCTAGGTGGGTCTCTTATTGAACAAGAAGAATTTTTATATTGAAAAGGTTGTTGGATTTTTCCCCGTAGTGGGTATTCCTAGGGTAAATCTTGTCTCTCTTTTGTGCATTGTGATCTCTATTGTTCTACTGTTTTTTATTGTTAAATTTTTGAAGTATATTTGCTGAATGATTTATTGGAACAAGTTAAAAAAATATCTACATCAAAAGTCATTATCAGAATTTCAGAAATATTGTGCTAACCCTAATTGCACTAGAAAATCAACAACATATGCTCTTTACAGATGGGTGAGGAAACATACAACTAATGAAGAGAGTAGAGATAAAGTGGCACATCATATTGGCTATAAGGTGGCTCTCAAGGGCTGCCAACTGCCAACTGTCGACTGGAAGAAGATGAATAGAAAAATGCTCTCCTGGGGTTTCCACTTTTTGTGGGCAATAGATCTTTCTTTTATATCTCCACCAAAGGCCACCTTTAGAATGTTGATTTTGGATAGCATCGGATGTGCTCTAGCCATGAAAATTGGTGGAGAGGCTAAGGCACATGAGATCCCCAAGGCCCAGAAATCGTTTGGAGAAATTCCACCTGGATGAAGAGATATTAAAATAATTAATATTTTTAATGGGTCCCTAAGTCTAAACTTAGGAAAATAAAAATATTAATGTGTATTAATATAAAATGGGCGAGAAAGTTCTAAGTGACGAGTCTCAAGCCAGTTCTAGTCTTAGTCGTTGACTAGGGACTTAATCTCGGCCGTTGGTTTGTCAACAGTGAAAGTATAAGAGGAGGCTTGAGGGTCAGTTGGAGATACACCAAGAGAGATCAAGTATTCGATTTTCTAGGGTTGGGTTTGCTGAGGAAATTGAACTAGTGATCAGTTGTAGTGAGGGGCAGTTCAACAAGGGATTTCCATGCAAGGATGAAGAATACATAGCAGAGAGACAGTGAAGTGCTGGGAGAGACAATGCAGGCCCTAGAAAGGTTGATGCAGAGGCCGAAGGAGCCAGCGTAGAGGACGCAGAGGGCCTCAGAGGCAGCGCTAGGAGATTCTATGGGGCAGACTGGGAGATGATCAACAGATATTGAGCCAAGAGAGGGTGACGCAGTTCCAGAGCTATGCTTGGAGTAGCTTTCACTGTCCAGCACAAGGAACAATCAGAGTCACTGTGGGGTTGATCATCCGGTTGCTGATTCGCCGGAATATATGTCTCTGGAGAGAGGTACTACTGCCAAGGATATTCTTTGAAGGGTGAGCCATTTCTGGCACCCTAGTTGTATTCACGAATCTACTTAATAATAGAAACCCTCTATATGCTGCACTGGTTTTCCCAAATTGGGTTTTTCCGGGGACGATTGTCCAAAAATAACGGTGTCCATTGTGTGATTGTCTCATTTTATTTCAGTGCATGATCTATATACCTTTGAAGGTTGCATTTGTGTTTACTTCGATGTTTATGCAAGTAAATAACTTGTTAATGTAAAGAACAAGTAGGAGATAGTAAACCATAAATTGTAGTAGGGGTTTCTGATGTGTTAGATTTAGGGATTTTCACGTAGAAGCTTGTGGGACCAAATATGGCATTTAGGGGAGATTATATTTTTACTAAATGGCTTGTGTTCAACACGAATGGCTTCTCTCCAAGGCCGCCTGTTTATATTAAGCCGACCTTTTCTGAGTAGGGCCAACCCTATTTTGAGTTGAGTACCTATAAACCCAATCACTTTTGTATCTTCATCAAGACTATCTTATATTCAAGCTAGGTATCCATACACCCACTCTTAGATGCATCTGGGCGAGCTATATTTCAGCTGAGTATCCATCAAGCCATTCTCAACTATATTCCAGTTGTGTAGCCATAAATCCACTGTCAACATTTGAGCTTTCTTAGTTGTTTTTGGGTTGGGTATTCATAAGTCTGCTCACTTTTGTATATTGGCCATGGTTGACTTTATTGAGTTGTGTAGACATAAATCCACTGACATTTGTATTTCGTCATTCTTCTTTGTGCCCCTTGTTCAGTGTAAGGGGGTTGTTAAGAATGGTGTAATTTTCAGATGGCTATAGTGGGCCCATATTATATCATTAATGTATGTGGCTATGACCAACTTATGCTCATTTATTGTGATACTAGGTTATGGTTAAGGCCAACCAAGTCAACTGATATGGGGGCCCATAACCCCTCTTCGGGAGGGTGCCCTACCTCCCAAGTTGTCTACAAATACATACTGAAGAGTCATTTCTAATTCATCATCTTGTGATCTTGATCATTCTTTTATAAAGTGTTTTATGCCTAAGGGCACCTATATCTTTGGCATTCTCTTGTTATTGGGCATTTTTTTCTCTTTTGTGCATGGTTTATTTCTCCCTACCATTCCTATAGATCAGCTCTAGCACTTCCGTTTGGCGTTAACTTGATTGTTATCTCTATTGCAGTGCTGCTATGTTCTCCATTTATTGCAGGTGTTAGGGTTTTCTAGTAGTTCCATTCGTTCCTTTTCTCTCTCATGGAACTTGACAGCAGTGAATTGAATCATTTGGATGCTTCTTGGAATGACCTTGAATGTGCAACTTCCAACTAAAGGAAATATTTGTTTAAATCCAAGTGTGTATATATATATATATATATATAGTGAAAGAGAGAGAGCTGAATCATTTGGATGCTCCTTGCAATGATCTTGAATGTGCAACTTCCAAACTTAAGGAAATATATATGTATATATATACAGAGAGAGAGAGAGAGAGAGAGGTCCTTTGCTCCATTGCCTTCTAACACATTCCTTGCACATAAAATTTGATCTCTTACCCCTGGTTGTAGGAACTAGCTGGAAAGACTAATTGGAAATCAGTATGGACATATAATTAACAAAGCTACTATAACAGTACAATATTTTAAACTTAGTGGGGTTACAATGGGTTCTGTTTGTTTGAAAGAAAAACGTGATTATGATGCACCTATTGTAGAGCTCATAAAGCTGCTTGTACCACTTAATATAAACAAGTTCAGCTCAAAGAAAAGGAAAGGTGATGAGAGAAAACTGATTTGGCTTAATTCTGAATTGTGCAGGAAACCATAAAAAGTGGGCTGGTGTAGGCAATATGGAGTTTGCAGATCACATATATCATCTGTGAAAACAAATTTTATTTGATCAAACACAAAAAAATCAAAGTTGCATGAAATTTAATCATCCTTTCCAGCTTATGTTGATTTTTTGATTTGTCGTGATTTTGAGTTTGTGAAGCAAGGGGATTGTCATGATGTATTAGCTTACTGATGTACTTCTTGATGTAAATCTTCTGTTTATAGTGTAATAAAAGATGCACTTTTTAAAAAACAAATAGCAAGCATCACTTGAGTTCAGAAGGGAACAAAAAATCAAACTGACTTAGATGAACGAAGAGGATAAATAATGAAACTGTTTTTCAAACTAATAAGAAATTAATAAGATGTTAATTCAAATAGAGGACTACCATTCTTAGTGATCAAAGGAATATGATTGGTTCAGTTAATGAATGTTTTTATGCTTTGTGCACTTTACACTGGAAATTTTAAGCTTCCATTGATTGTGATGTACAGAGATCAACTGCTAGTACATAAACACAAGTTAAATATTACTGAAAGTTTTTTTCCTTCAAAAGTAAACAACATGAATTATCCTAGAAAAGTGAATTGGAAAATATAATAGCACCTCTACTTGTATTGTTGATGCAGGGTAAGAAAGTTGTTTTCATGACAAACAACTCAACGAAGTCTCGAAAACAATACAGGAAGAAGTTCGAAGCACTTGGTCTTTCAGTTGGAGAGGTGATAATATAATGCCATTTGCTTCATGTCACAGCTAGCAATAGATAAGGACTTATCTCTATGTATCTCTGTTTTGTGCAGGAAGAGATTTTTCCATCATCTTTTGCTGCAGCTGTTTACTTGAAGTCTATTGATTTCCCCCATGAAAAAAAGGTGCAGCTGTAAGATGATTTCATTATTTTGATATGTGCATGTATCTAAAAAGATAATACTTGTATAATCATATCCTCTATTATATGTGAAGAGGGACATAACCTTATTTCTTTTCTTCAATGGATTCTAGAAAGGTTGAAATATTATCATATTTTATGTCATGATATAATATGTATTTGTCAAAAATAATACAACTTACTGAAGTTCTTCAGTACCAACAACAGCGTTGTCAATGACCATTGAGAACCCATTAAAAGACTAAATCCTGTCACAGGGCTGCCTAAATAAGAATTTCGAAATCCATAAAATGGGACAAGAAATCAAAATATGATTTGCACCCTCCACTCCCATGAATTATTGCTGAATCTTATTACCCATCTTTCTTTCTCAGTCGCGGGTGATTAGCAGCTAGTGATACATAGTAGGGTAAGTATTTAGCAGTGTATGAGAGGGGTAACCTTGTTTTATTTTTGTCATAGTTTGTGTCTGAAAACAATGTGATCAAATAGTCAAGATACCTATTTCTTGAACATTATCGTGGATGATATTTAAGAATTTAGAATGCATAGATATCATGGTATGAGCTAAAGCTAATTAATTTTTAATTTTCCCAACATACAATAACCATAGCGAAACATATAGGTCAATTATAATGTCAATGTTTGCGATGGCTTTTCTCAAAGTATGCCATCAATAAATCTAGTTTCCGAAAGTGTTAAATCTGGCTTCTTCAAGTAAGAGATTAATGCCCGTTCAGCAGAATGTAAGCTTTAGAAAATTGCTTAGTAAAATCTAGTGCATGAAACGTTAACAAAATGTGACATGCAGATGGTTTGCATGAACTACAATTAATTACGAAAAAATTATATTTATTGTTGATTTGGGGTAGCATCGGATGTGCTCTAGCCACGAAAATTGGTGGAGAAGCTAAAGCACATGAGATCTCCAATACCTAGAAATGGTTTGGGCAGAATCTAACCAGTTTGGGAGATATTAAAATAATTAATATTTTTAATGGAGTCCTTAAGTTTAAACGTAGGGAAAATAAAATATTAATGTGAATTAATATAAAACTGAGTTAGAATGGTCCAAAAGTCATGGATCAAGCCAGATCTAATCTTAGCCGTTGATTAGGGACTTAATCTCGACCGTTGAATTGTCAACGAGAAAAGTATAAGAGGAGGCTTGAGGGTCACTTGGAGAACACACCGAGTTGATCAAGAATTTGATTTTCTGGGTTAGGGCTTATTGAGGAAATCGAATGAGTGATCAGAGTTGCAGCTGAGGGGCAGTGAATGCAGTAGTAGAGATAGTACCGGGAGCATCAGCACAGAAGCTAGGAGAGGGTTGACGCAGAGCCAACTAGAGGCCATGCAGAAGCAACGAGGAGCTGCGCAGAGCCTGAGGAGGGCCAACGTGGGAGATGCAGAGCCTCCAGAGGTAGACGCAAAGCTCCGAGAGGTTGACGCTGGGCCAGAAAGGCTGATGCTGGGCCAGAGAGGCTGACGCAGACCCTAGAGGTTGACGCTGGGAGATTTCATGGGGCAGATTGGGGCTGATATCTATCTCCGATTGAGAGGTATTACTGCCGAGGGCATTCTCTGTTGGGTGAGCCATTTCTGGCACCCAGATTGTATTATGAAATTGCTTAATAATAAAACCCTCAGATAGATGCACCGGTTTTCCCGCATTGGGTTTTTTCGGGGACATTAGTCCAAAAATAACGGTGTCACTTGTGTGCTTGTTTTTCCTTCAGTTGACGATGTGTATGTGTTGAGACTGTACTTGTATATTTTTAGTATTTACATGGTAAATAACTTGTTAATTAATAGAACAAGTAGGAAGAGATAAATCAGAAAGTACAGGAAGGATTTATAACAGTTAGACTTAGAAATTCCAACATGGTATCGGAGCATGGTTGCAGATCACAGAAGAACTGAGGCATCAATTGAGCAGAGAAACAACAACAGAAACAATTGTCTCGAGTGACAGAAGTTGTTCCTAGCGGAAAAGTAGCAAGGAAGGGGTTACACAGTTCCTGCGTCATCAAGTTTGAGCCGGGGAGAAGGATCAGCGTAGTGGCAGAAAGGAGAAGACCTAACCTACACAGTGCCCGGTCATCTTTCTTAGTCAGGAAGGATTGACGCTCGTGGCCAGGAGGTGTAGATTTTGCTGGTGCCAGGATTGTGCAGAGTCTAAGAGGCTCTAATCTTCAGTTCGCTAGGGCATAGAAGGTTGTGGAGAAGTTGCGGAGTGAAGCTGGTGGGGTACTGTGGTCAGAACAATACCTAATAGGGCAAGACCAAGGAGGAGGGAGTTGCTACTGAGGATTTCTAGCCAAGAAATCCATATCAGTGGTGCAATTGCACTAATGATCGGAGTGGGGGCATCTCGACATTGGCAGAGGGGTTTCGAGGAGGGAAATCAAGGCTCAGAGGGAGTCACACTGAGAACTTCCAAGAGGGAAGTAGAGAGACTTGAAAGAGTTGAAAGAGGAGCAGCGAGATGGTAGTGAACGCGGTAAGAGATCAGGACAGACTAGACTGAGCCTCAAAATTTGTAGTTTGGAAGGCCAGGATCTTGTCTGTTCTAGATAGGAATCGTCTTAAGGACTTCGCCTTGAAAATGATAGCGATCCCAGTTGACCTGGCTGAGAACGATAAGTACGAGGAGGCAATGGCGAGGGCCAAGAGCATCATTCTTGACAGGGTCAAGGACCATGTAGTACCACATATTGCCGAAAAGGACATGACAAATGCGATGTGGGAGGCCCTGACGAAATTGTATCAGCATACTTCCATGCAGAGGAAGATGCTACTAGAAAATTAGTTGCGGTCATATCAGATGTAGAAAGGAGAACAGATCGAAATCTTCCACGGTTGATTAAAGGAGATCTGGGATCAACTGATTTGCATAGGGGCCACGCCGGATTAGGAATTAATGGTGAGGATCGCATTGAACACAACCTCAGAGGACTGGGAGGTATTTGTCTAGAGCATACTAGGCAGATCAACCCTTCCAGATTGGGAGGAACTGTTGGCAGCTCTGTTGAAGTTTCTAAGTCTACTAGTTAGAAACCCTCCATGCACTTTACTCATTTATTCCTACCTACTTGTTCCGTTACTTAACAAGTTATTTACAATGTAAGTACTGAAAATAAACACTAGTGCATGCTCAACATATTACAATTCATCAACTGAAGGAAACAGAAACAAACACACAAAATGACACCGTTATTTTTGGACCAATGTTCCTGGAAAAATCCAATGTGGGAAAACCGATGTAGCTATCTGAGGGTATTCTTATTAAGCAATTTCAGAGTACAATCAGGGTGCCAAATCCAGCTTACCCAACAGAGAATTTCCTTGGCAGTAGTACCTTTCAGTCTGAGACAAATGTCTCGGCTGAAACCTCGGATAAACCTTTTGGCAGTTCCTCAGCTCCAATCTGCCATAGAAACACCAACGTTTGCCTTTCTGGACTGCGTCAGCCTTTCTCTGCCCAGCGCTGGCCCTGCTTCACCCTGAATGGGCTTATGTCAGCCTTTTGGCCCTCTGCGTCAGCAACGCTGGCCTCTTCGAAGCACTGCGCAGCTCCTTGCTGCCTCAGCGTGGCCCTGCGTGAGCCTTGGCTACTACTGTGTCACTCTCTCTGGCTCCTGTGCTGATCTCCTGACACTATCTCTGCCTCTTTGTCTCTTTGTACTCAATGCCCCTCAGCGACAACTCCGATCATTGATTCTATCTCTCTTAGCAAACCCACTCTAGAGAATAAAATGATTGATCACCTGGTGTACCCTCCAAATGACCCTTAAGCCTCCTTTATACTTTTCTCGTTGACATGTCAACAGCCGAGATTAAGTCCCTAATCAACGGCTAAGATTAGATCTAGCTTGATCCATGTCTTTTGGACCATTCTAACAAAGTTTTATATTAATCCACATTAATATTTTAATTTCCCTAAGTTTTGACTTAGGGACTCCATTAAAAATATTAATTATTTTAATATCTCCTAAACTGTTTAGAATTTGTCCAAACCCTTTTTGGGTATTGGAGATCTCATGTGCTCCAACCTCTCCACCAAATTTCGTGGCTAAAGCACATCCGATGCTACCACAAATCAACACTCCCTCTTAGCGAGGATTGTGCTCTAGTAATACTCCTCGCTAAGTATTACTTTGATCATTCGGCATCGGTCCCTGTGCTGCTGCCCACCATCCTCTACACTGCTGTATCCTGTACTGCTGCCCACCATCCTCTACACTGCTGTATCCTGTACTGCTGCCCATGGTTTTGCCACTGCCACTGCTGCATCTGTACGACAATTCCCTCTGCATCTGTGCTGCTGCTGGTCCCTTCTCCCAACACTGCATCTGCACTGCAACTCCTCTCATCATGTTGCATCATGCTGCCCATATTGCATTGCAACTCAGTTACTGAGAAGTAACTGATCTCCCAACTCTAACCTCTTTGTTGGGCTAGAGAACCTCTTAATGCTGAAGCTCCCTCTGCCGCTGACAAGTGCTCCCTCTCTAACCTCTGCGTTGCTGCAACAACTCCCTGCATCTCGCACCGTTGCACACCTCTCTGTGCCATCCTTCACTGGTGCAACACTCCCGTGCCTCTCGCACTGTTGCAACCTGCTAGACTCTTGCTGTCTCGGGACTCCTTCACTGTAGCTCCCTCTGCTGCTTCATCCACATTTGTCTCTACCCACATCAGCTAGTCCTGCTACTCCTCTTCGGGGCTCCCGTAGCAAGGTCTAATCCAAGAGGCTGGGTACCTCAAGGATCCTACCCCTCATCGCCTATAGTCTGCCTGACTGCAGCTCGATGTCTCCCCACTTCCGCTAAAGTGGTGCGTGTGCACTCATGGCACAGTCATCGTTTGTCTCCACTTCCTTCTCTGCCCTTGCTGGCGCTGCCTTAGTCTCGGAAGACTCTCCCTTATTCTTCTTCCTTGGACACTGGGTCGCATAATGACCCAGCTCCACTCAGTGGAAGCACTTGATCTTGGAGAGATCCTTCTTCTTCCGCTTTTCTTGATTTCCCTTAGATGCTAGGGCAACATCTTCCTCCTCTTCCTTTTTGACTCTGATCCCCTTACTGCTGCTTGCTGCCTTTGACTGTCGTTTGATCTCTTCTTGGCGAAGAGCTGCCCACATCTCATCCCAAGGTGGAAGTGTCCCTCTGCTCAGTATACTCTTGACAAATACATTTCAGTCTTCTGAGACTGCATTCAGGGCTGTCCTCACCATCAATTCCTGATCCAGCGTGGCTTCTATGGTAGTCAACTGATCTCGGATCTCATTTAGTCCTTTGAGGAAGGTGTCAATCGGTTCTCCCTTCTTCATCTGATATGACCTCAACTGGTTTTCTAGTAACATTCTTCTCTACATAGAAGTATGCTGGTACAATTTCTTTAGGGCCTTCCACATCTCATTTGGCGTTTCCTTCTCGGCAATGTGTGGTACTACATGGTCCTTGACCTCGTCAAGGATGATGCTCTTGGCTCTCGCCATTGCCTCCTCATACTTGTCGTTCTCAGTTGGGTCGACTGGGAATCGGGATAGCTATTGTCTTCAAGGTGAAGTGATTGACACGATTTTTGTCAAGTACGGATAAGATTCTGGCCTTCCAAACTGCGAAGTTTGACACTTCGTCCACCCTGTCCTAGTCTCTTACTCCGTATAGTGCCATGATGCTCTTCTAGTTCCCTCCTGGAAGTTCTCGATGTGACTCCCTTTGAGTCTCAATTTCCCTCCTGGAAATCCTTCTGCCGATGTCGAGATGCCCCCTACTCTGATCGTCTGTGCAACTGCACCACTGATCTGGATTTCTCGGCTAGAAACCCTCGGTAACAACTCCCTCCTCTTGGCCTTGCCCTGTCAGGTACTATTCTGACTACAGTACCTCACCAACTCCACTCTGCAACTTTCCCACAACCTCCTAAACCCTAGCAACCTGAAGCTGAGAGCTCCTAGGCTCTGCGTAATCCCGACACCAGCAACCCGGCCTCCTCAGCCAACTGCGTCAACCCTCCTAGCTTGTGCGTGGCTCTGCGTGAGTCTCCCTTTGCCTTTGCACTGCCTCTTCCTGGCTCACCCTTGATGACGTAGGCACTGCATCACCCTTCCCTTGTTGCTGCTCTACTAGAAACAACTTTGTCACTCGGGACAATTGTTTTTTGCTGCTGTTGCTCCGTTCGGCTGATTTCCTCAGTTCTCCTATGATCTGCAACCATCTGTTGATACCATATTGAAGTTTCTAAGTCTACCAGTTAGAAACCCTCCATGCACTTTACTGATTTATTCCTACCTATTTGTTCCGTTACTTAACATGTTATTTACAATGTAAACACTGAAAATAAACACTAGTGCATGCTCAACATATTACAGATCATCAACTGAAGGAAACAGAAACAAGCACACAAAATGACACCATTATTTTTGAACCAATGTCCTCAGAAAAACCCAATGCGGGAAAACCGGTGCAACGATTTGAGGGTTTTCTTATTAAGCAATTTCAAAGTACAATTTGGGTGCCAAATCCGGCTTACCCAACAGAGAATTTCTTTGGTAGTAGTACCTCTCAGTCTGAGACGAATGTCCCGGTTGAAACCACAGATAAATCTTCTGGCAGTTCCTCAGCTCCAATCTGCCCCAGAAACCCCAGCGTTTGCCTTTCTGGACTGCGTTAGCCTCTCTCTGCCCAGTGTTGGCCCTGCTTCACCCTAAATGGGCCTGCGTTAGCCTTCTGGGCCTCTGCATCGGCAACACTGGCCTCTCTGAAGCATTGCACAACTCCTGGCTGCCTTTGCATGGCCCTGCGTGAGCCCTGGCTGCTACTGCATCACTCTCTGGCTCCTGCGTGAGTCTTGGCTGCTACTGCATCACTCTCTGGCTCCTGCGTTGATCTCCCGACACTATCTCTGCTTCTCTATCTCTTTGTACTCAATGCCCCTCAGCTGCAACTCCGATCACAGATTCTATCTCTCTTAGTAAACCCCACTCTAGAGAATAGAATGACTGATCATCTAGTGTACCCTCCAAGTGACCCTCAAGCCTCCTCTTATACTTTTCTCGTTGACTTATCAACGACCGAGATTAAGTCCCTAATCAACGCCTAAGATTAGATCTGGCTTGATCCATGTCTTTTGGAGCATTCTAACATAGTTTTATATTAATCCACACCAATATTTTAATTTCTCTAAGTTTAGACTTAGGGACTCCATTAAAAATATTAATTATTTTAATATCTCCTAAACTGTTTAGAATTTGTCCAAACCCTTTCTGGGTATTGGAGATCTCATGTGCCCCAACCTTTCCACCAAATTTCATGTCTAGAGCACATTCGATGCTACCACAAATCAACAAGCTCTTCGTCAGCGAGAGATTAGAAGGCTAAGCAAGGCAGGAAGCAGCAGCAAGGGGGTTAGAAGCAAGAAGGAAGAAGAGGAGGATGCTGCCCTAGCATATGGGGAAAGCAGGAGAAACGAAAGGAGAAGGACCTATACAAGGTCAAATGCTTCCACTGTGGGGAATTGGGTCATCATGCGAGCCAGTGTCTAAGGAAGAAGAGCAAGGGAGAGGCTTCTGAGACTAAGAATGCGCCAGCAAGGGCGGAGAAAGAAGTGGAGACAGATGATGACTGTGCCATGAGTGCTCATGCACTTTGTGAGAGGAAGCAGGGAGACATCGAGATGTAGTTAGACGGACTACATGCGACGAGGGGCAGGATCCTCGAGGTACCAACCTCTTGGATTATACCTTGCTACGGGATCCCCAAAGAGGAGTAGCAGAACTGACGGAGATATCAGAGTTGGGAGATCAGTTACTTATTTCTCCGTAACTGAGTTGTGTAGAAATTTCTCACTGTAGATCAACATATTATGCAATATACTAAAGCAAAATACAAGATCTACTTCTACAACAAACTTTGTGGAAGCTTAATCGAATATGAGCAAGATCAAATAGAACACATATAACTGACAATGAGAAATCAGTCACACATGAACACAGAGGAATAACCTGGGGAAAGCCTCAGCCTAAAACCCCAATTTCTGTATTATCATACAAGTGGAAATATGTTCAGATTACAAAAAGAATCAGCTCACAAGCTATCCTGCTCTCTCCGCAATCAAACAATGCTGCTCATAGATAGTCAAAGGCTTCTCCAAACCTTCTCCTCTGCCCTCCAAGCCTCCTATTTCCTTGCACAGTTTTCCTTGGGGTCCAGTGCTGCCACCTGTGTGAATTGGCCTCTTCACACACTCACTAACCTCTGATCTAACTGCGCGATCTTGAAGGAGATAATTCCTTCTGTATGGATGAGTTTCCTTTATAGGAAAAATCCTCCAACTGATAGTACACTATCCCTTCCTCTGATCTTAACTGGGTCTCTAACTGAACTGACATGCATGAGTTATTTATGAGAGAATATTCAGTTATCTGAAGTGCAACAGTTACATACATGCAAGCATTAACTAACTGAACTCACAATTAATTCTACAAATTGTTAGAATTAATCTAACTGGACTTAACTCAGTTAATTGAGCTAACTAATTACAACTCATCTTTATCTCTTTAATTGATAAATAAATTCCTCAATCAATGGAGAAACTGTTGCATGTCCCCACATAGACTTCATGTTTGATTTTCTACAAATAATTAACTCAAGATGAATTCATTAATTATTTTACAAACAACTGCTAAGATCAAATTCGAATTTTACTTCTCTATTTTAGTTCAGGGACTAACTAAAATAAGAATCTAACCCGAAATGCTATTTATAGCAATGCTATTTTTAACACTTCCATTTTTCATTCCTTGTTGCTATGTCCAACACTGGTACCCGAACTGCTATTTATAGCAGTGCTATTTTTAGCACTTCTATTTTTAGTATTTCTTGTTGCTATTTTCAACACTCCCTCTCAACAAGAAAGGCATTCAATTCGAACCTGATCCTGCACCTTTGGAATGTTTTGCATATAACACTTCTCCCAAGAGTTATTGCTTCAACAACTCTAGAAACAAAAAAAAAATCTCTCAACTGACCTCTCTGTTGGGGTAGAAACACCCTCTGATGCTGAAGCTCCCTCTGCCGCTGACAAGTGCTCCTTCTCTGACCTCTGAGCTGCTGCAACACTCCATGCATCTCGCACCATTGCACACCTCTCTGTGCCATCCTGCACTGGTGCAACACTCATGTGCCTCTTGCATTGTTGCAATCTACTAGCTCTGCATTGTCCTGGGATTCTTGCACTTTAGCTCCCTCTGCTGCTCCATCCGCATCTGTTTCTACCCACTAAGCTAGTCCTGCTACTCCTCGTCGGGGCTCCCGTAGCAAGGTCTAATCAAAGAGGTTGGGTACCTTAATGATCCTGCCCCTATTCCAGCCTTCTTGGCACTGTCACTCCACATTGCCCCACCTCTGACCTGGAGGTATGGATGCATGTGATCCCTCTGCCCACTTGGCTCGAAATTTCCCCCTACTAGAGGTCTCTGCATGAGTAGATGTCTCTACTCGATCTCCTCTCGGCTTCTCTAGTTGTAGCTGGTCCACAACCTCCTGAAGCTTCTTCACCAATTGTGGCTCCTCCACAGTTGTCTGAGACTTCTTCTGGCGTTGCATGTTGAGAGGTAATTTACTCTTCCTCTCAACCATGAAGTCTCTATCAGTTGCCTTGCTCCTCAAGGTTTTGCATGCATCTTGAACCTCAAGAGCATACAATTTCTTGACTCGTAAACCGATCTGCTTCACCTGTCTCGTGGTGACGTGTCTAAGGAAAACCTTTCCCTTACTGAAGACTACATCATAGCCTTTATCTTCTAGCATAGCGATCGACACCAAATTTTTCCTCAGTCCTAGTACATACTTGACATCAGTCAAGGTAATGAGAGTTCCATGCTCTCTCTGAAAAACAACCATGCCTACACCTGAGACACTATACTTTTCATCATTACCCATCACTATGAGTATCTGGAGATCTTTCTCCTCCAAGGTACTGAACAAACTCTTGTCGTTGGTCATGTGGAAAGAAGCTCTACCGTCAAGAAACCAACCACATCCCACCATGGATGAAACCATGCATGCGAGAGAGTGAAATCCAACTCGAACTGTGAGGCCAATGCCTCACCTTCAGATCCTTCCTTGGACCCATCTTGGATTTCTTCAGTGGACAATTTGTAGCAGAATGGCCCACCTCATGACAATGAAAGCATCGCACTTTCGATTTTTCAAACTTCTTCCCACTATAGGAAGAACTCGATTTGGGATGAGAATCCTTCTCCTTCCCTTTCTTTGCCTTACTCGCTAAGGCGCAATTTTCTTCATCCTCCTTAGATGATGAAGATCCATCTCTGGTGCTTCTTCTTATCTCTTCCTGCATCAGATCCGACCAAAGTCGTTCCCAATCTGGCAGTTTTTCTCTTCCATTAACCGAGTCTTGGTAGCTATGCCACCTCTCAGGAAGACCGAGGAGTGCAAGACTCACCATGTCATCATCGACTGTCATGATCCCTACACTTCCAAGCTCATCCCTGCAGGTGGTGAGCTTGTTCAGATATGTAGAGATCTTGTCGCCCTTTTCACACTTGATTTCTGAAGCTTGCCATTTGCAGCCTCAGCCAAACATGTAGCTCCTCAGGATGTGAGCGCAACTGGAGTGTATTTGAAAAAATACACAACGAGAAGCGCAACAGGTTAACACTTAAACATTTAAAATATTGCAAATTTCCAAATAAATTTTTGAATTCATTAAACAATATTTTTTTTATAATTATTAATTATTATTTCATGATCTTTGTACAGGTTGGAGTCCCAGCGACTTAATGACATGGTCTACATCTACTACAATCTTCGATTGTGGGTGAGGCAACTTGAGAGGCCACCTGATGTGGAGGCCATCTCATTGGATGGAATTGACACCACTACTGCATGGAGGGTTGAGGCTGAGAGGCCTCTCATGGAGTCTGCTGATGATTGGTTAGTGCAGGATGTAGTGGAGGGGGAGCAGGAGCAGGAGCAGGAGCAGGAAGAGGAGGAGGAGGTGACACCACCTACCCG
>Ga0068629_1000175_pt1 | contig 15772 bp, 16 predicted proteins | sample InSIn3gowninarea_FD_77432 | JGI IMG/M metagenome (GOLD analysis project Ga0068629, IMG submission 77432) | Clean room microbial communities from NASA Spacecraft Assembly Facility at Jet Propulsion Laboratory, Pasadena, California, USA -... ...
CTTTCGCAGCAACATTGTCTCCTTTAGCATCCCCTCCAAAAATTGAACATATAGTGACTCCGTTCTTAATAAAAAGTGTTTGAAACATCAGAGTGGATTATAGAATATTTACATAACTCCCTCATGACAACAAACTTCCAACTTCACTATCCCACAAAAGTCAAAATTTATATCAAAAGCACAGTAAGCCCCTTGCTGTGTTTTTGCAAATTTCATCAAAATTGACCTTTTCTGATTTTTTAACCCAAAAACAAAGTTTTAAAGTTGATTTGAACTTTCCTACTAGAGATTCACCTTTGTACTAGCCTCTTCAAGTATTTCCAACTTACCTCTCTTCCTCTTCCTTCCAACTTCCTTGACTTCAGTGAGCTTCATATTCACCATCTTGAGTCTTCTTTTTAGGACCAAGTTTTGTGTGTATAGATTTTTCACCTACCTATGCAGAGGTAGGGTCCACTTTAATTTGTATTTTTCCTTTTCAAGGAAAGGCTCAACAACTTCAAATTACCTATAAACATATAATTTTTCCTTGTGATCCTTTTCTGCAAGTTGATCCACCTGTTGTTTTACTCCTTCAAGTTGTTCTAGTAACTTCTCAAATTCTTTATTCTCATAAAAAACAATATTATTTTCAGGTTGAAAAATTTCCACTACTTGCATTTGTACCTTGGTAGCAGACCTAGTTCAAGATCTCGTTGACTTCTCTACTGCCTCCTTCAACTCTTCCACATCAATGATCATTTTTCATTTTCCTTTGTCAACATGTTCCATTGTTTCCTTCAATGGCTCTTCTTCTCTAGGCTGAATAGTTTCTTTTGACACTTTATGCCTAAGCTCCCTATTCTCCTGCTGCAAGTATGTTATCATCACATGTGCCTTGTCCAAATTATCTTTTAACTCTCCAATTTTGTGGTCCCTTTCATTAATTTCCACTTCCTTCTATGTGCTCTCTGATTCCATAACTTGAATGGGTGAAGATGGAGGACCCATAGGTAATATCTTGGTTGCAACTCTTGTTCTTGGAACCCTTACCACCTTTTCTATCTGAGGGGATAAATGTATATTCTTAGCAATTTTCTTATCGACTAATTTTATTTTAGTCAAAAGATTCTTGACTAAACTTGTTGCTGCAAGAGAATCTTATTTAAATACAATTGAAGGATTGTCTTTCTTATTCTTTTGACTATTTGAATATTGTGCTGCACATCCTAAAGAAACCAAAAATCCCTTCCATAACTGCCCCCTTTTCTCTAGCTCCTTCGTTACCAAAAATTACTTAATGAAAAATGGAACAAACTAGCTTCAACTTGACTTCCTTTGGTTTGAACTCGGTCAACCATATTACATAGACTCCTAAATAGATAATACAAAATATTCAAAGATTTATTACCCATAAAATACATCAAGAGCCTAATTTGATAGTTATACACCTTACTAAAACTCCCTTCACATGTGAAGTATCTTTGGATGACCTCCAACATTTTTCTATGATGATCTTGTAAATAACTCCTTAGAACATCTGAACCATACTCTCTCCAATGTTTTGGCTTGAGAGAATCCTTGAAATAAATCAAATCAAACTACATTCCTTTGAACCATTCCTCTCCAATCAAAGATGTCTCAGTGTCCTCAGCTATTGATTGAGATGAGACTGGAAAATCTAGACTTCCCACCTTTGCTTGCACACCATAAAAATACCTACCAAATTCCTTTGTCAACTGCAAATGATACCCCTAAATTTTTTGACAGAATCTCATACGCCCTACTTGTTCAAAATCCAATGTAATGTTTGGATCTGCATTGATTTTTGTGATATCCTATGGTTCAAAATGTATAATGGCTCCCCTTTTGTGTTTTTTGTCTTCTGGAGTTGACATAGTTTATCTTTTGCAACAATGAATAGTTTAAGGTTATGAACAACTTGTTTGGGCAATAATGGAGGCATTATGGTATTTAAATCTTATGAAAATGTCTTTAATATATAACCCAACAATTACACCAAGACTCGCAACTGCAAAAATACTCAAGAAAATCCTATAGGACTCGGAATTTCACAACTGAAGGCAAGAATCAAAACTAGGGATAGTCAAAGCACACAAGCCAAAAACGCATCGCTAAATAAATTTGACCTTTAAAACACCTTTGAGCATAAATTTTAAGCAAAAAAACTTTGTTTCAATCTTAAGACCGAGGCACCAATTTCATGTAAAGACTCACCCAAAAAAAAGGTGAAATTAGAGCGAGAAAAGAGGAGTATTACCCCATGTGTGGAATCGTAATGGGTTGGGATGAAAACACATAGTAGAGGAAGAAAAAATGCAGTGAATTCTAGAATAGAAGCTATAGTAATTTTATCCTTTTTGTAGGTTTTTAATGGTCTATGCTAGCTTTTAAATGCAATTTTAGAATTCTTTCAAGACTGAGGGACAAATATAGAGCTAAATTTTCACATGTGAGATAATTTTGATCATCAGCATGTGAGAATTTGAACATTGTGTGAACTTGCAACACCCCTGCCTCCCTTTCACAATGAATGAAATGAGCACCCTAAGATTTTTTATGCATATGATGAAGAGATTACTGATAAGGGATAAAGAGGTAGGTTCAATCGATCACCTGGAATGGCCTAGAGCAGGAATGTTAATCGTGGTTTATAAAGAACATCATGAATTCACAATGCTTTTTTGAAAATGAAATGCATTGGAAAAAGACAGGGTTGTCCTTCTAACCTTTATCCCTTGCCGAGATCATAAGTTGTCATTTTGAAATGATATCCAAATTGATATCAACGAGCCTCAAATTTGTGTCAAGATCATTTCATGATGTATTTTGATGTATACATTATCTCTAAACTTAGGTGACCTACTAACTATGACTTAGCATGAGACCAACCAATTCACAATAACCAAGGGTTTGTAAAACATGTTTTTTGTACCCTTTTCCAAGTCACCAATGACTTTCCATGATTTCCCTTTGTAAGGAAAAACATGATTTTTGACATTGGACTCTTAACAAAATAAAAATCTTTACATGGTACCTAATCTAAACCTATGTACCTATTTAAATGATAATAGTTAGGTGATCATGACTAATATTTACAATTTTGACCTTAGATACATAATGATACTAACAAGACCAAGATCCTAGACATAAGACACTAACAACTTCCACAATCATAATATTTTAACCAAGTTGACATCAAGGACATGTTTTTAAAGTAGGTTGCCATCAAGGACAACACATCAGCCATAATTCCAACACTAGTGACTCAAATAATATTTTTTGAGTTGTCCAGTCCAACCTTTATCAATTAATTATCCAACATACCTATAATTTCCCCAAATTTTTCAGTTACTTAGCGTCTTCCCTTGTTCCATAGAGGAATTTTGTTATGTATTCTTTAGGGGATAAAATTTTTGAGGTCACCTCAGAGCTAATACACAAAGCTTTTAATTTTCCTACAATCAAGAATCCCAAAAGCTTTTCAGATGAGTCCTTAATCCTCACTTACAAACATATTTCTAAGGAGAATAAGGAAGGCCTATTCAAACTCATTCTGCCACCAAACTCCCAATTTCCTCCACCTACAATGAATTATCAAACAACTTTATTTTCTGAAGATACACAACATGTCTTAGTTCAAATTTGGTCTCTGTTGGGAGAATATGATACTAGGATAGTAAGTGAACAAGCCCTAGGTTTCTGAGTTTGATGTTTATACCAGATATTGTTTTGGATATCACTTCTTACCTAGCTAAGTCTATCATTTTTAAATTTCAAAACTATCATGTTTATGGTTATTTTAGATATCCCCCTATTCTAGTCTATATGTTATTATATGTACATGCTAATAAGTTTGGCCATTTAGGTTTGAATATGTGGGATTCAAAGAATCAATTGAAATTTTTGATTGAATGGACTAGTGTTGTTAGGAAGACGGAAAATAATAAGGTATTTTCATATTAATTGTCATCATTCATGGCAATTGTATATACTATTTTTAATAGCGGGCAACCTCTAAGGATTTTCCTAAAGAAAAAGAGTTATTGCAGCTTAGGAAGGACACCATAGTGGAGGAATGGTATATTTTTTTAATATTTCACTGAGATAAGATTGTATGGGGTTGAAGTACCGCTAAATCATTTTCCAATATTTTTCCTTACATGGATATTTTATCTTGAATTTGTAAGGAAGATTTTAAATTTTGACCAAGTTCATTTTGTTCCTGCATGCAAAGGGTATATTTTTAAGTTAGAAAGAATTGTTGGGCCATTCATCATGAATAGAAGACAATCCCTCCTGCAAGTTGAAGAAATTATGGAAGAGTTTGGCTTTGATCAAGGAGAGAAGTGGAAATATGATCCTTATCATATAATTTCAAATAAAAGAGGGGAAATTAGTTATGCACCTTATATTCATGAAAGCAATCCAAAACTTGAGAAAATGGAAAGTCAAGAAACATGGTCAGGTATCAAAATGCAACAAATAATATATGTTCAAACCCCTATAGTGAGAGAGAAGATCTTGAAGAGAAATACCTAAAAATATTGATGTTGAGATAGAATAATCACATTTTCAAAAGAGAACAAAGTTTCAAAGACAAGAAGAAGTAGAGGTACAAGTTAAATTAACAGAGGGTCCCTCAAATCAACCAGGTTTTCAAATACAGTTCTGAAACCCAAAGTGCTCTACCTCCTCCTTAGTTTCCACTAATTTGGCAACATTCTTAATTGAAGAAAATACCTCCACCACATAAGTTTTACAGATAAATTATGAACATATTGAAGAAATAAGGCATAAGGTGAGAAGCAACATGGAAACTCAGCTAGCAGCACAAGCAACACCAACTTATCAAACAATACTACTCTTTGTTATGGATTTAGAAAGGAACGCATTAAAATTATCCCTCATCCATCTAGTTTTTCAGTCTCTTCCTTCAGGAACTAATTTTAAAACATTAGATAAATCCATAAATGTAGTTGACATCCCACTACTTGACAAAATCAATTTTCATGGACAAGCAAGGGAAATTCTCTATAGTGACCTAAGAAAAATCTATTTGATAGTAACTAAAGTAGAAAAGATTTTAGATAAAGTATAAAATCATCTGAAGCAAGAAAATGCAAATTCTAGAGCACTGCATATTCAAAATGAGGACTATAAGAGGCTAATTATTAAATTGGGAATAGATCCAAAAAACATAGAAGTTATCAAAACCATGTTTCAAAAAACAAAATCTGAGATGAATTCCTTAAGGAAGAAGTTGAAAATGTCTAGGATTAAGCACGCTCAAACAATTGAACTAGCTTAGGTTGAGAAAGAGAAGGAAGTGTTGATGAGAGAGTTAGTGGATAAAAAAAGAGAAATTGTCATTTTTCAAGAACAAGTGCAGGGCTTACAACAATGAATCAAAAGACATGTTTGCACTATTTTGGTCCCAGTTGAATCAAATGGCCCCTTAGAGAAGATTACAAAAGTTATGGCAGAACTTAGAATTTCAGAGGTTGAACTTAAGAAAATGCAGGACAACCTAACTCACGTAAAGGAACAACTTGATATCAAAGAGGGGAAGCTAAATAAATCAAATCAAAACAATGATCAATTGACTACCAATAAAAGGGTATCACAAGATGATATCAAGGAGTTCAAAAAAAAATTGAAGGGAAATATCTCTCTAATTGAAGCTAGACAAATTGTTTGGGATGATATCATCCAAGAGGTCTATTCTATATGGGATTATATTCATATAATTTCTCAACAAAATATTATCATGAATGGGTCTAAATTAAGAATTGATGCATGCAAAAAAAATGTACAGAAAGAAGCAATGGAGGCTAAAAATATGATCAAATATTTAAATGGAAAATATTCAACTGAACTAAGGGCATTAGATATCACAGACAAAGATGGAGCAATTATGGAAATCAATAAAATGAATGAGAAAAATGCACTTCATATTCAGGATGAGAACAGATTAAAGTAGGTTCAAAAGTCAGTATTTGTGTTTGATTCCAAGTGTGAGAAAAGGACTAGAGTTGGTCGACCTAGTTGTTGGGACCAACAAGAAAATATTATTTCTTGGGAACTATATTAAAAGGAACTAGTTGCTACTAAAAGCAGAGAAAATACAACACATGAAAATAATACAATTATAAATTGAAGGGTTATAGTGAATTATTTGGAGAGGGACTTCGAAATTCTTTGGCTAATAAATAAATTATTTAAGCTCCTATATGAACCACTAGTGTAAGTGCAGCCGAATTGGGAGCACGGGAGAGCAGAAGCAACTAGGGTTGCAATAGCGACCAATGTTCGATTCTAATGGAGAGTAGTAGGGGAGGGAGCACGACTCCCTCCTACAAAGACGCAGTAGCCAACAGAAGAAAATCACCAACTGGAAGTAGTAAAGGCTGCATGAATGACAAAAACATGGATAATGAAAAGGAAACAGATGGGACCAAAACAAAAGAAAATAGTAGCACAAAGGACAAAGAGGAAGAAGACAAAAGTCTAGGTTCAAAAGACAAAAAACAAAAAGGACCTTGCCAACTAAAAGCAGAAATCACTCCTCGAGTAACATTAAATGATCCTGCACTGCAAGAGCACAGGGAGCATATGGGAACCAATGCCATTCTCTGTAAATTTATGGGACTATAGCCCACTAAAAAGGCTTTGCAGACATGGATCATGTATCATTGGAAGCCCAAAGGAGGCATTGACCTACATCTTGGGTCGAAAGGATTCTTCACAGTAGTGTTCTCTAACATCGAAGACAAAGACAGAATATTCGAAGGAGGACCCTATTTTTTTCCTACAGTGGGTCTCTACATGAGACCTTGGAAAATGAACTTTGTCCTAGAGAGTGAGACTTTCTCTTCAGTTCCTATGTGGGTGAGGCTCTACTCTCTACTGCTTGATTATTGGCAAACTAAATCGTTGACGGCCATTGGAAATAAACTAGGACGCTATGTCAAAGCTTTTGAAGCCACAAGAAGGGGAAAATATACCTCCTTTGCCAGGATATGTGTGGAAATGGATCTATCAGGAGCACTTCCGGATGAATTTATCCTGGAAGTTTTTGATGAGGAGTAGGTGCAGACAGTAGACTACGAACATATCCCTTTCAGATGCCGAAGATGCCATGAACATGGGCATTTGTTAAGAGACTACCCTCTCAGCAAAGAAGATAACAAAGAAAAATGTAATACAACGAAGTGTTAGAGTCGGTCTGGTCATCCCTCTGTCAGACATCATTTATCTTATTGCATTTCATTTTTAGGTGTCTCATTCAGCTCGATCATCTGCATTCCACTAGGAGCATGCTATAGTTTGATGGAAGGGTCTTGTCACTCATTCCCCTTGTTAACACTCAGGTTTTTCCCTTTGACTCCTAAGGGAATACGGCCGAGGTAACCACAAACCAATCTTTGGATTCCAAGTCCTAGCCTACCTGCAATCAGAGAGGGCTCTCTCTTTATGATTTAGCTTTGTTTTATAGAATCTTAGGCTAGCTATGAAGTACTAAATTTTGTTTGAAGTTTGGTTGTATGATATTTTCTAACAGAGAGGCATGCAATGTTCAAAGTGTTTCATTCCATTGGGCAATTGGAGTCCATGATTGAAGGTTTCTTAGAGTATATGATGAAGATAGTGTTGTTGCAGAGCCAGATAGGTATTCATGAAACAAACATTCGATTTAGGGAAAAGAAACAGTATGAATTCAGACAATGAAAGACAATTAAGATTCTTTCACCATGCTGATGATAAAAGAACTGAATACTATTCAGGAGCAAATTTGAATTCCTGGACAGATTTCACCATGAAAAGTCAACTTAAATGTGAGCACTAAAGAATTCCACATTCATAACTAATTCTGAAGAAAACATAATTAACAACAAAGATTGAGCTTAGGGTGTCTGAATGGACAAATCCTGAACTATTCTTTTTCCTTACTGCTAAGAGCATCAAACTTAGAGCATAGAAGGGTTTTGTAAACAAAGAAAACATGAAACACGGTTCAGAAACAAGAAAAACATGAAACACAGTTCAGAAAACTTATTGCATTATGAAATAACACAGGAATCCTGCAGCAGCCACCAGTCTCATCACAACATGTCCAAGCCAAGCCAAATTTGGAAAACCATCATCTTCTTGTATTCAACTCTGAGAATATACAGCGGAGCTCTCCAGAATGAAATCAACAACAACCCCAAATAAGTTATGCGGGGGCGTATATATACAAAATTGTTTTATAAAATTTCACAAAGATGAGTCATTCATTAATAACTTTCTTTACCAACTCTCAAAAAATAGTAGATACAATAGTTATTGCTACTTTAAATAGATAAACAACAGCTATTCACTTCCGTCAGAGATCTTTTGACTTTTAGATCCAACTGGGCCAGCTGAGCGCTTTGCATCGATTTTGAGGAATTTCGTCTTTTGCTGCCTTGTCACGGTGCAGCTGCTTTAGCCTCATCATCTGCATTTGTGGGTCCTGCTTAGTCACCAATTTTGTTGCTGAGTTGGCCTTTTTATTACTTCTCTAGTCAGAGTAACTATATCAATATTCTAAAAAGGCCGGTTTATAATTGATACACAGAAACCTGATAAATAAACCTGTTTTCTCACAGCAAAGTTTGTATCATGCCCATCCACCATTCTTGTGTAAGCAATTGGTGCCTCTGAATTTTGACTAAAGTTTCATCTACCTCAGTGTATTTGTAGTAGTTTGGGGGCACTTCAAAAAGATGTTTGATCTTATGCTCAATAAAAAACAAATTCTCCAGCTTGTCATAGAGACTCTGCCCAGATGGAGGCCCTGTTTCCTTTGGGGTGCTTGATGATGCAGTGATTTGGTTTGTGGCATAGTTATTGACCCTTTTGGCATAATTCTCATGAGATAGCAGCTTTCCTGCACTGGTCACCAAACTTGGAAGCCCTCTGCTGTGTAATGCTGTGATTTTAGTGACAAATTCATTCACTTCTGCCTGCATTTCCTGGCATTTCCTATCCAATGCCTGCACATAACTTCTCAAGGTCAATACTCTCTTTATCAGTAAGATGGTATCAGTCCTATTTCTGATACCCATTTCTACTAGTTGAGTGCTTGTACGATTGTTGAGAACCTGAATCATTCTATTTTCTATTTCAGGCATGTTTCCCAAAGATGCCCTAGCCTTCATATTCTCAAATTGAGCCACTTTTATAAGTTCTATCTGATCATGAATGGCCTCAATGGACTGCCACTGATATGTAATGGATTGGCCAATTTTGGCCCACAGAATCTTTTTGACTTCACTTATAGTCTTGTCTAGAGTTAACTCTTTTTCTAACTCTTTTATTCTTTTTTCAAGAGCTCTTATTTCTCTTATTCTTTCAGCTACATTCTGCTTGGATTTATCATATTTCTCCTCAAGCTTGGCTAACTTTTCTTTAGTTTCTTTCAGTTCTGCCATCTGTACTTCTAGAGCCTCCAGCTCTTTCATCATATTCTGCATACTGAGGCTGGGTGCCTGCTCTGGTGCTGCTTCCTGTGCTGTCACTTCAGGTGCTGGTGCTGAGCCTGAAGGGCCTGCTTCTGATGTCTGTTCAGTAGCAGGAGTTGTTGGAGTTATTACTTGAGGAGCATCCTCACTTGCTATGGCTTCTTGTGGTGGTTGAGGGGCTTGTTCTCCCTGTTTTTGCTTTAAGGTTGCTTCCAAGACACCCTCTGTTTCTACCAACCTTTTGTGTAATGTCAAAAGTAGGGCTACCACATCCTAATCTTTCTTTTGCTAGGCAACACCTTCAGTCTAAGGGTGAAGGGTTGGTGGTAACTTGATCTACTTCCTCAAAGTTGCAATGTCCTCATCCTTTTTCTTCATCAATGCATGCACCCCCTTAGGGTCATTTGGATCATGTCCCAGTTCTATTATAATTTCTTCCAAGGACTTGATTCTGTTTTCCTTGGCCTGAGATGAGGCCTTCTCTAATTCCAATTGAGCAGCAGTGTTGTGTAGAGAGTTTTGCAATCTATGTGCCAATAGAGTTTTGTCAGCCAATGTGGAATAGACCATCTCCCCTGTTTGTTTATGTAGCTCAATTTGATCCATGGGGTGGATGTCTTTGGAAAACACCTCTAAGTTAGTCCTGATGTAGTCAACAGCTGACTGAGGCTATTGTATGGTAGGTCTAAAATGACTAAGAGTCATTTTTCCTTCTGAGATATCATAGGCTGCCATGAGCCTGTGTTGATTTGTTGGTGCCATCCTGAGAAGCTGGTTGTAGAGCCGGTATCTGACCGGCTCATTTCTTGCTTTTATATCCATGAACTGTTTTTTGATACTTGATTCTACTCTGATTTGCTGTCCTGAGGAGCTAACCTCTCCCCCTTTCTACCTCTCTTGCTCCTGCTGGAAGGAGATGGTTGATGCCTCTATACTAGGAGGATCCATGCCCATAGTTTTCCTTTCAGGCATTTCCTCCTCAGAGAAAGGATTAAGTCTTTGTCTTTTCTCACCTGGCTGATCTGTTGAAGCAGTAAGAGGAGTCTTCTCTTTTCTATCTCTTTTTCTCATTCTTTCTTCATTTGCAGGTGTCTGTAAAACTGTGGTTTCAACTGTTTCTTCCTGCATTAGAGGGATTTGCTCTTGAGTTTGCTGCTCTATGGAGGTGCCTCAGCCATTTCTTCTTGCTGGCCTAAATTGAGAAGTGGCTCCTCTTGGTGTATCTCTTTTCCTTTGGTTGTAGTTGATGATTGACCAGCTGCTTGGGCAGATTGCTGGGGAATAGTGGAAGATGAAGCAGCTACTCCAAGATGCCTAGGAGCTGGGGAAGAAACCTGTCCAAAATATTCCAAGTCAACTGCCTTTTATAATCTCTTTACTGCTTTTTGTGCTAATTCTTCCTCAGAAAAATCTTCCACTAATGTGCCTTCTATCCACTCTAGTTGATTAGCATATTTTTCAATTTGAGGAATGTTAAAGTGGTCATAGCTGGCAAGCCTGTATTTAATTCTCCTAAGGCTAATGAAATGATTGGGATCATAAGGTGCCCAATAGAAACTTGTTTGTAGCTGGAAGCTCTTTAGGATCTTGTCTGCCTCTTCCCAAGCTTCTTCCCTTTTGTTGAAAATGAATGGACCTAGTTGGTGCTTGATTTTCAGCTGTGCCTTCTTGTTTTTGCTGTGAAAGTGGACCATGTCTGCATTGCCAAACTGTCGAAAGTATTCTAAGGCAAAAAGTCTCATAGGGACATACTTTGGCAGCCTATATGGGGCAAGCTCATAGCCATACACTCTGATTATTGTATGGTTTTGGTAGAAGTACCAATCTCCAATGCTATAATTATTTGAGAGCTGTAGGATCTTTTGCATTTCATCTGTGACCCTAGAAGGAGGAGAACTCAACAGCAAGGACAAGGTTGGATGGATGAATAGGTCAATGAACTCACAATAACTATATGGGGAGTGAAAAATGTGGTGAAAAACTGGTGTCCAGAATATCACTGATCTTCTGTTTCCTTTTGCATCTAGCTTCTTGAGGAAAATAGGGAAGCTATTAGGCTGATTGTATAATATCAAATGATATATGAATGAGGTATACTTGAATACCCTCTCTCTCTCCAAATTCATGAATTGCTCATGAATCCTATCAGCAACGAATGTGGCATAATCATAATGAACAGTAGGAGACCTTCCTGGGGTAAACATGGACAGCATGACTAAGATTGTTTCATCCACATACTCACTGGTATTGTAGCCCAGGATGTAGGAAATCATGTTTACCAGGACCTTGCCTATGTCATTGAACCATACATGTAGAAATGGAGGAGGCCTCTAAGGTTGAGAATCTGGTTGCATGAACAATTGTGCAATTCTTGTGGTTTGTGCATTGGAAAGCTTGGCACCTTGATCTACCAAATGTTGCATAGAAAGAGGAATCAATGGCTTTGCTGACTGAAAATGAAGCATTTGATTGATGGCTTCAGGGGTAATACGGAATAAAACAGAGCTTGAAGGACTCAAGGCAGCCCTTTGATTAGGATCATATTTTGAACAGCATTGGTGAATCAAATCAGGGAAAACATTCACCTGAGGGAGATAGTAAATTGGTAGGTGGGACTCCCAGATTCTCAAGATATCAGTCCCATTTCTATGTCTTGCGCTTATCTCTGTTATGACTGGAATATGGTATCTGCTGGACAACTCAATCACTTCCACCATTTGGTAATCTCTGTCAGCAAGGGGCAACCATTATAGGCTCTTATGTGGAGCATTCAAGGGTGCAATATTCAAAGCTATAGGGGTCTCCATTACTTAATTGTCCTTTTGAGCTGAATTGTGCTTGAATTTTGAACAAAGGTAACACTGAGCAGTGAATTTTGATGGATAAAGTAATTTGCAGAGAGAAAAAAGATAAATTGGGTGAAACAGAGGTAAAATACTGCTAAAAGAGGTGAAAAGGATGAGTTATAATGCAGTGGTCTGCCTTGCAAAGTGAGAAATGCTTGACAAAGGGTCTGAGCTAGAAATGGTGCAGTGAGTATGGGAATTGAACGGATTTAGACCCTGGACCCCCTCTAATGGACCTTAGTTTGATTTTGCAGTTAGAAGGTCTCAGAACACAGGGAAATTGACTGGTTATTTTGAATTTTTTACAGTGGAAGACTGGAAACCAGGTTGCGCAGAGGAAATGGTAAATACCTGGTAATTACGTGGCCTGGGGGTGCTGACAGTGGTGAATCCGCAGTGGCAGCAGCTCAGGGTTCGAATTCTGGAGGTTGGCGGAAAACGACGTAAAATGGCATGCAGGTGGTAAAATGCTCGTCCAATGAAACAATGAGAAAAAACGTGATTTTGCGCAAAATATGGAAAAAATGCGATTTTTGGCGCCTTTTTTATGGATGACATCAGCATGACATCATTAGTCAGGTCCGGGTATGGCGGGATGACATGGCGACGTGTGACTGGGCTGACGTGGATGAGAGATGTGGCGGCCATGTCGGATTGACGGCTAAATGGGAGTTGACGTGACTGTTGACATAATGCTGACGTGACGATGACATGGGCGGGAAAGGAAAGGTGGTAAGCGGTTTTATCGGACCGCTTTTGGTACGGGTCCGGTATCTGTCAGAGGTCGCCCGCTACAATTAGAAACAGACACGCGTCCCAGTGAAAATGTCAGCCGACTGACAATTTCGGACGCTAACGGACAGACGGCGGAGGGGTTCCGAAATCGCCGAGGACCGTCAGATGGGAGGGCCCGGATCCGACGGTGGACGGAAGACGAAACCGCCAGCACGATTACGGCGGGACCCGGCCAATTTTTAATTATTTTCTCTTTTTTTGATGAAATGCACTGAGACATAAAAACATTAGATAAATGGCTATAGTGGGTTTTGCGAAAATTTACAAAACAAACGGGAAAAACATGAATTTACAGTTTGTAAGGTGGGTAAGGGTTATTAAATCAACCAGGTGTTAATTTAATTCCCGATTACAGTATGAACAGGTATTTACATGAGAGTTCGACTTCATTACACTTCCCAACTTTCAGACATATGGCTAAATTGCCCAAGGGGAGGATATATATATATTTTTGGGATTTTTGCATAAAAATGCTATAATAGTAGGGGAAAGGAAAAAGTTAGGGAGCTATATAGTAAGATTAGAAGTTAATATGGATTTAAAATGTGAAAGAGGAACTGAGAGCTAAGTTTAAGGAGTAAACTTAGGTTTAGACGCAGATGAGAGTGAGGAATGATTTTGCGCAAGAAATGTGGCTTTCTTGTGTAATGGGAACCAACACCTTGGCTTGATGTTACTATAAACATAAAGTGATGTTAGGACTTGATGAGGAGATCCCAATAGTCCATTGAGGGGATGTTAGAAAGAAGTTTTTTGGGGAATGATGGGGAAGTTAGACATGCTTCCATGTTTTGTTATCAAAATGCTAAGTAGATATCTCTGTTCTTGCCAATATATGCTTTCTTTGTCAAGGCCAGCAATATGAAGGAAATCAAGCTTCTGCAACCCCTGTCTACCTACCCATCTTAGTACCTAGCATTTTTTATTACTTCAAGGAGGGTGCACTTAGACTTGCAAACCCTCAATTGCTCTTTTCTTTTTCTTATTCAAATGACTTTCTATCTAAAACTACCCTTATTACTTCCAAGGGCCCAGATTAAGCAGTTGGGCACCTTTATTCTCTACCTAACTACTAATCTGCCAAGATTAAACTATTTGGATAGATTCTCTTTCTCTATTCTACAACATCAATTTAAACATGGCATGATCCAGATTAAACTGTTGGATCACCCATCAACAAGTAGGACATCATCAAAGTTATGTACAGACATGTTCTTTCACACAAATATGGGACCTTTGCATCATCAAAGTAGAACATATTTGGAATTTCCCCTGTCAATCATGAAACATGAAACCTATTGGTATAGGAGGCTAACACCCCTCATGTTATCTACCTGCTGGCTCTTCATTTAAAAAAATATATAGTCTTTTCATCAAAGTTGCAAAAGTTGTCTTTAGGATTTTAGTGTCAAATAGGTCTAGGATTTCTAGGGTTTTGTCAATAAATGCTTCAGAGTGTCCGATAATCACCAGCAGGCCATGAGGACATTCTATCGCCAATAAATTTTGTTAATAAGTATCCGAAAATGTGTTTTTCCTCAAAACTTTGTTTTGAGGAAAAAACAGAGTATTTAGCTTTATTTGTATAAAATCATGTAAATTTTGTTCTCTTCATTGTAAATTCCTTCACTTGCACCCTAGTTCCTTTCCTTAGCCTAAGAAGCTCCAACACCTGCAAAGACAAGCCAATCTCAGGTCATTTCGCTCATTGCAAAGTGAAAAAGCAGTGAAAAAGTCCAAAACAGAGGTTGAAATAAAAGTTATTTGCAAAACATTATAAAAATGGGTTTTGGGCAAAATTAATTTCAAAAGCCAATGTATAAAGCATGTCTCCAAGTTTTGAAAGTTCATTTGCATGCCAAGAACAAAGAGGAGGCAACTCAAAGTAATTTTTGTGCACAAGTGAGAAATTGGGTGAAATTGGAAGAAAATTGGCCAGTGCGGCACACTAGGAGTGAACACATAGTGCAATTTTTCATGGGCGCGACGCAATGGGAAGGCGCGGCGCATTGGGTGAGCTGCGCGACGCACACAGCAAAAGGCATGAAACTATTAAGAATCATTCCAAATTGCCATTAACTTGCACGGATTTGCCAGGTAGAGCCTCCATATCTATGATTTATCTAATTTTGTGCTAGACTATGGTGGTTTATGGATGATAATGATTAAACAAAAACATCAAACCCTACCTCTTAAATTACCTCAAGCAAACTTGTTGTTAGGGTTTCAAAATTACTGTTTGGGCACCAAAATTCACTTCCTCATCCCATTGGTCCCTTGTTTTCATCATTTCCTAAATTTCCCTATCCCCCTAAGCTCATTAATTCCTTCTCCCAAATTCCCTTTCCCAAATTCCCAAACCTTAACCCTATGCAAAAACTCCTAGCCCTATACATAAATTCTCAAACTCTCCCATATTTCCCTAATTACTTTTATCCCAACAGTCCCTAATCCCTCACTGTTTTCCCCTCCCTTTGCAGTTCCTTGTTTCACTGTTTTCCCCTTGGTGCCAGAGCTCAAGTACATCACCAAAAGGTAGTACAAAGTAGTTTCATACATCAGCAATCAGTTTTCTCCAAGGAATTATGTAAAGGGCTAGGAGTTTTTGCATAGGGTTAAGGTTTGGGAATTTGGGAAAGGGAA
>Ga0068629_1000176_pt1 | contig 15763 bp, 11 predicted proteins | sample InSIn3gowninarea_FD_77432 | JGI IMG/M metagenome (GOLD analysis project Ga0068629, IMG submission 77432) | Clean room microbial communities from NASA Spacecraft Assembly Facility at Jet Propulsion Laboratory, Pasadena, California, USA -... ...
AGCATGTCTCGGGCGCTTATATCGTCTTATTATCTGCCAGCGCGTTCCCTTGTGCTCCCTATCTTTTTCTACCCAGTGCCATTGCTCTGATCTGCAGAGAAGATAGCTGCCTGGTCGCGCTGTTTCTCCGAATACTCTTTACCGACCTCATACTACACCTCAGTAAAATTTGAGGTAGGCTTTATGCATCAAACTAACAGAGGAAGCATCACGGGAAAATTGGGGTTTTTAATTAATGGGACTTGGTGTGTTACTGGCAGTCAGAAACTGAGTATATCTGATGTCGGTACATTCTGTCTCTTAATCGCCCCGTGTGAATCGCCTATCCTTGCATAGGATCATCGTTATCCTCGTTGCTCTTCTTGAAGTGCAACTGCTGGTTAGAGCGTCGGAGCTTAACCGATGTTAGAGAAACTTGTGAGTCTTCGCTACGCGAGGTTGTATTGCTGATTTGTTGTATAAATGCAGATGCAGCATACTGCTGGGGATCTCCGGGAGTGGTTGCACCATCACCCTCGTCGTCGTTGTCATCATTCGCATCTTCGTGATTAGAAGAGGGCAGAATTGAGCTGGGCCCGCTAGAGCGGGCATTGCGACGACGTCCACCACGGACAGGCAAAGGTAAAGAAAGGGGCCCGCCTGCAGGAGCTTCCCCTCGGATCTAGTCAGAGGTTTTGTCCTTCTTCTTGCCCTAAGACTTGCTCTTACTCTTCTTCATCCCTTTGTTAAGACTTATGAAGATGCTGGTAACCAGGTCGGCCTTAAGGAGCGCAAGGCCGCTGGCAATTGAGCTTCGAAGGTTGGTCCTTACTGCGACCCAAATAGACCGTGCCAATGCAGTTATGGAAAGCCATAGCCGCCTTCGTTGATGGGATAGTACGCTTTACGTAGACATCGTTGTTTGTCTGGTCCATAAAGGCTCGATAAGCCTTTACCATCGCAGCATGCTTGTTATTCTTAAGTTCTATGAGAGCATTATACTCAGCTGCAGTAATCTCAGGCTCGCCCTCAGTACTTCCGGATGGTGCGCTACCGCATTGGCTTCTCTAAGGCTTAGGCTACTAAGATAAAGTAGCCTAAATAATAGCCTAATTTAGTGTAAAACTACTAAATTATTTTGTCCTTTATGCTCTAGGCGGCTAATTCCTTCAATATCGGTTCGTTGAAGGAGCACAAACTCAATGGAAGAGATAACAGTCTCACCGGAGAGGGAAGGCCATTCAGGAAAAGTAGATAATCAATTGAGAAAGTCTTAATTGCCGTTATTCCAAGAAAAGCCAGGATAGATATCATGTTATAATACCAGAAGAAAGATAAGCAGATAATCCTACGATAAGTGAACTATCCAGATAACATCTCTCACTTTACCATTTGCGAACACGAATACGACATATATATCTCATCTACATAAAGCCCTCTCGAAGTAGCCGTCAGTCCAGTAACCAGCAAACTAAAACTCACTGGAAATGGAAGCAGTCCAAAAGTTCATCGACTCAGAGTCTTTGATCGACGTCGAAACCGCCGGCCAAGGCCTTGAGTGCCTCGTCTTCAAAGCCCAATCCCCAACATACAGCAACGTCGTTCTCAAAATCCCACGAGTGAAAGTCTATCAAAACGCCAACGACTTTTCTGTCGAGGCAAAAAGCCTCATTCAGCAAGAACTACGCATTTATGAACTTCTACAAGATGGACATGTGCCTGTCCCTAAAGCTTACAAGTATCTTGAGCAAGATGGATATCCGGCTATGTTGTGTGAGTATGTGAATGATGATGGCACGAGTGTCTCGGATGAGGAGATGGGACGTGTGGCAGCTTTGATACACGCTACTAAAGGGGAGGATTTGGGGAGGATGGTGGCGATGGAGACGGGGGATGTGTTTTCCACAATGGAGCAAAGGATGAAACGGCGCTTTGGTGTGTTGGCGAGGTCGGTTCCTGAAGCTTCTGGTTGGATACATGACTGGAATCATATTCACAACATCCTCGAAGGACTCAAGCGTTTTCCATCAAGTCTCCTTCACATGGACTTTCGCGATGTCAACCTCCGACACAATAAAGGCCGCATCAGTGCTGTCATCGACTGGACAAACTCACTCATCGGTCCAGCAGTCATCGATGTATATCGCACACTCGAGTTCAGCCCGCTTGGAGACGGCTTCATCAAGGGCTACACTGAGATCGCGGACTTTCCTCAAATCACGGCGCGGGAAGACTATCTGCTTAGATTGGATGCTGCGCTTGTGCTGGCGTTGGTCTTTAAGGTTGAGGCTCCGGATGCTGTGAGGGGAGAGATTGCTGTGGCGAGGGTACAAGAGCTTTCGCAACGTCTTTCAGGCTGAGTTTGTCAATGGTACCTATAGAACGAACTGAGAGCATGAGATGAACATTCAACTCGATGTGGACTTTATGCATAGCCGGTAGAAGATAATTAGGGCTATAAGATTAGGGTTCTACCGAGAATCGTTGCTAGGCAGCTGGCAGGCAGCTGTTATCAGCTATTAAACGAGTAAACCATTGAGTAGTTGACAGCTGGCAGGCAGCTGGCACCAGCTCTTAAATTTTACCTGCCGAGATCAACCCACTTAACTTTTACTCCTTCAATACCAGCACACCCAACTCCTGAATATCAGCACAGTCAACACCTCCAACATCATTACCCGTGCAATCATGGCTACAGCTTCTTCTGGGGCTATAGCTCCGTTACGCATCTCGATCTTCGATAGGATCAATGATGAGTCTTTCCCCCTGAAGATGAGGTTTCCATCATGAATTACACTTTTCAAGCACCATGACTCCAATGTTCACACGGGAGATGAGCGTTTTCAAATGATTGAAGAGTTAGAAAGCCATGCACAAGAGTCCAGTGGATAGCACCAGCACTCAGAGTCATCTCAACAAAGTCAGGACAACACCTTCGCCACCTACAAAGCATTCCTTACCAGTCTACGCATCATTAGTAGTAACCTAGACTAAGAGGACCAAGAGCTCTCAATATTTCCGCCTAGCAAGGATAAGTATTTTAAACGCCTTAAGCTATAAGCACTAAATTAATCCTAGATGCTATTACCCACTAATCTAGTAGCTATATTATTTTTATTACTAAGTTTACCCAGGGCTATACCTATAATACATTAATTTCCTACTATAGCCTTATACGCTACTATATAGGATTAGTATTTTAGCACAAGAGAATCTATACTAAGCATAGCATTACTACCTCCCTAAACCATACTTAACTATTTAACGCCATCACCAAGGCCATACAATACACAGTGTTAAAGCTAGGCGTAACTCTTAGTGTAACTATCCAATTCACCAAAGTCAGGCTGCCAGAGCTACGCCTACTCTTAGACTATCTATCGAGGTATTCGAGGGCCATCACCTAACATGGTGCATTGGACGAGTTTGTGCCATACGACCAGGATCTATTGGCACCAGCCGCCAGAAAAACATCGACGTCCATGGTGAAGTTGAAGGCCTCTGACCCGGATTACCCATATACCGCCACTCCTTCCGATCTCAAAAACTACAAACGACGAATCCGCCGGGTAGCGCTGCGATCACTTCTTGACGATGAAGTCCAGAAACAACGTCGAGATATAAGCACTGTGGAGTTCAATGATCGGGTTGAGCGACTTACCAGTTCAAAGATGATGGATCTGGTCCTGGAGAAGGCACGAAGCCAGATTACAGTCGCCAATGACGAAGAGACTTCCAGCAAAGAGGAAAGCCTGTTCGTCGATGATGCCACCCAACAAGTCATCCACAACCTGGAAGAAAGACCAGAAAGGGACCTGGAAATGCAATCCAAGGGTAACGGTGACTCCGAGATCTACCGTGAGCTGGATGAGAACGACGATAGCCTAACAGACTCTGACATCGAGGTCGACTACGCGAATGCTGCTCGCACCTTTATGCAGACACTTCTAAATAATGCGTTGAGTCGGCCGTGAAAGGGGGAATCGCTTTCGCGAGGGTAAAGGAGCTTTCGTGACGTCTTCCAGGCTGAAGTCTGTCAGTAGAGGAGGGGCTGTTGGGATTCGTGGAATTGAGAGCATATCCATGAGATGAACGTTCAACGGCATCACGGTATCAGAAGAATAAGCCGCCGAGAGCATAAGAGACGAAATAATTAGGTCATATTATGCAAGTTTAGACTAGCAATTAGGTTACTTTATTTCTGTAGCCTTAGCTTTAGAATATAATTATTCTAATACCCACCTTGCCGGGGCAGCAAGCGTTACAAATCTCCATGTGTTGCGATTGTTCAGGTTCAGTCCTAGGCGTTACTCAACTTGTGCGAACGTAACATCATCGCCGCCCGTAACTGGTGTGTGCCTTCAAGATCAACCCCTTCGACAGGCTCAAGGAGCCTGATATATATCGTTTGAGCTTCTGATTGCTAATTATCATTGTAGACTTGATATGTCTCTTCTGTTTTTCGAGCCGACGATGCCTCCTGTACGCACACCACGCAAGTCCACGACCGGGCTGGCCGAAGCCACCAAGGAGAAGCGCAAGGAGCGTATTGCGACCGCCTCCGCTGCCTCAAAGAACGTAAAACAGTCACTACCTTAGAATTAAATCTTACTAGACATATTTACAGCTTCAACATTAACATTAACATCAATGGCTGGCAATTGAACATACCCTTTTACAATCAACACTTCACGCTCACTATCTTATCGCCGAGGTTCGAGAGACGAAGCTCATGTGGACCCTTAAAGCTCAAGCTCGGGCAAGCTCCACGCTCAACGCCGGCATCGGCGAGCGATGGTCCGGAACCCCGCAGCCGGAATTTACCTCATGTCGCAATTGAGGGGCTCAATTAATTATTCACGATCTTAAGGGTTCAGAGACAAAAGTTTGGTCATTTCTTCATTTATTTCTTCATCTCAGAGCAATCGCAAATGGCTCAAATCTAGACTGATCTATGAAGGGAAATGGTCTTTCCATCACTGCAGAAACACTGTCGTACTAATCCCAATTCCCAAGCTCGTCCTTTTTGCGCTCATCTGCAAGGTATCATAAAATTCTCATGCTTTTTGTTGTGACAAATAATTAATTTACTGGGGGAGAACCTTCTCCTTGGCAAGAGGAGTGAATCGGAGGTAAGGCTTGACGATGCGGAACTCGGGGAACAGAGTCTTGGCCTCCTCGTTCTTGACGGAGGGGTGGACAATGACATCTTCACCAGGGACCCAGTTGATAGGAGTGGTGATGCGGTACTTGTCTCCGGTCTGGAGGGAGTCGATGACGCGGAGGACCTCGGCGGCGTTGCGGCCGGTGGAGGCAGGGTAGGAGAAGATGGTGCGGATGGTCTTCTTGGGGTCGATGATGAAGACGGATCGGATGGTGAAGGCGATGCCCTTCTCATCGACGTTGGTAGCATCCTGCTGGTCGATCCTAATAATTGTTAGTTTGCGCAATGACTGTATAATTGAGGCTGTGTCTTACATGTCGTAGAGGAGAGAGACCTGGCGCTGCTTGTCGCCAATGATGGGGAACTCGACGTTTCCGCCAGTAACCTCACCAATGTCCTTGATCCATCCCTCGTGGGACTCAATGGTGTTGGCGGAGAGACCGATCAGCTTGACACCACGCTTGGTGAACTCAGGCTGGAGCTTAGCGAAAGCACCGAGCTCAGTGGTGCAGACGGGGGTGTAGTCCTCGGGGTGAGAGAAGAGGATGACCCAGTTGTCGCCGATGAACTCGTGGAAGTCAATGTTTCCCTTGGTGGTCTCGGCCTGGAAGTTGGGGGCGGTAGAGCCCAGACGAAGAGGAGCAGGAGCAGACATTTTGTGTTGTGTGAGAGATGAAGATTTTTGGTATGAAGAGGAAGAAGAGAAGGGCGGGGGAGAGGAAGGGAAGAGGGATTATATAGATGGATGTGAGACAAGACAGGAGGGAACCTGAAGGAAATAGGTGGCCTAGCAACTGAAGTGCCTCAATTGTTTACTTACCTAGTCTGGCTTACAGAGGACACCTTGTTGGAGAAAATAGTGGCACCCTTTGATAGGGGAGGAGCTAGGGAATGACGATCTGGGCTCTTTGGCCGTGCTGATTGAAGACGCCACGAGGCCTGTGATATTGGTGATTGGGAGAGCCAAGCTTATGGTCTCCGGTATTGGTGTTGGCGTTGCAGCCGTGCCCCTCCGTGACTTGTAGATGTTTATGAAGATGCAATCACAGTTCTATTTAATTTGATGGTTAATACAGTTAGGCAATCCCTGAGTACTCTATATTCTCTTCATTCTTTTTATTCTTCTTCATTGCACAGTCAGCTCATACCTTTCCCCAGGTTCATCATGACAACCCCGCCAAAATAATAAAGACGTCTCCCCTCACTAAGATGGAACAAGAATCTCCCCCACCATCCGTATCATTGCCCGCCCCTCACTTGAACCCCAGAGGGGCAAGGCTCAGTATTGCGTGCTGCAAACGCGTCATGATTGGTTGCTTCAGACGCATGGTGCCATCTGGCGCGGCAATGCTGCCATCGACCTGTTCCTGACGCAATTCGGTGATGCGATGGCCCGGGGAAATTTGTAAGCTCGGAAGTCGGGGATCAACCACCTTGAATACACCATGATAGACCATCGTGGTGTCATGGCATTTCTTGTATCTGGTTTCTCTTTCTCTCGAGAGATTCTGATAACTAAACACAAACATTCCGTCCGAGCCGATCGGCATCCGTAATGCTGTGACTCTAGGGTATTATAATACGAAGAATTAGAACACGTAGTTAAACGTTCGGATTTTCAGTCTGATGTTGAGATGAGGAATCAATTAACTTCCATGGAAGCTATTCATCACATCACTAGTGCTTCAGTAAGCGGGCATGAATCTGTTCTGCTACGACGGATGTTGTGTTGTGGTTCTCCATGCATTGGCATTACTTGCTGCATCGTCACTGTACGCAGCCAGACGGAATGTCTCTTAGCATGATCAAATGCGCATCGTCATCACACCACTTAGACAGCATATCCAGACTGCGACGTTAAACTCTTGTCCAATATCTCAACAGAAACAGCATAAGAGAGCTCAATATCACGCAGCTTTTTCCTCAACTACTTAGGCGCCGAAACCATAAGAGACGAAATGATTTGACCACCTTATGCAAGTTTAGTCCACCGCTTAGGCTGGCTTTATTTTGGCACCCTAATCCAGGCCTAAGTTTTGGTGGGGTAGTGGGGCTGCCCTCCACCGCAACTGTTGCACAACTTAGTCCCTGACACAACCCCAGTCTTCAACAACAAGATCAGGCCGCGTGGCCTAATGGCTAAGGCGCTAGATTTCGGTTCACCGCGATCAAAAACTCTAGAGATTCCAGGTTCGACTCCTGGCGTGGTCGATTCTTTTTGTCTTTTTCTGTTGTGTCTTTGCTTTTTTAAATGCACTATGTCATTCCAGTCTCCGTATCCGTACGCAGACGGAGATCGGGCGTTGTGAGACATACGAGGCTTATTTTTGGGTTTTCGGTTTCTCCTTATGCAGGATTGGGGCGCGGAAGGAGTAAGCTTAAAATTAGGACTCAACGCAACCTTCCCTGCCCATGCTCCAGCGCCTTCCTCATTGATTGTGAAAAGACAGAATTGCAAGGCAATGGTTTAATTGAACTCAGTGACATTCATTGCGATCGTCTCAGCTCAAATCAGGGCTGAGCTGTAGACACAAAATCTGAAACTCGCAGGTCGTTAGAAGCTAAATCATCCTACCGCAAAAAGAAAGTGCGGATGCCACGCGTCGGAGCAAGCTTTCCCTGTTTCCAATCGACGCTCGACATCAAATCATGAGGCGCTGTGTATTAAGGGGCAGTGGAGAATTGTTATAACTGAGGCATGGATCTTCATTATCTGAATCGGGCTGGACTTTAAACACCCCAGACATTACGATTACCTATTCCTTCTTGTTCCTAAACTTCTTCTTTTTTTCCCTTCTTGTCTTTTGTTTCTGGTTTCAACGTAAGGGGCCATCCATTCTTTTTTACAGCATTCGTCTTGAGGATGATGTTTACCATGTCGCGCCCCTCAGTATTAACCTGCGTCATCATCGCGGCCAGCGTCTCTCTTTTTCTGGTCGTCTTTACTTTCTTCCAAGAATCTTTGGAAGTCCCTTGGACTTATGTACACAGCAAAGCAGAAGAGTACCTAAACACAAACACAAACATAGACACAAACTCGACATCTCCCTCGTATGTCTCTCTTCTTTCCTCCCTGTTCAATTAGCCTTTGGTGGCTGCATTTCGCCCCGCTGTCGATGAACTTGGCATCATCTTGGCTTACGCTAACAATCTATCTTTAACTTCACAGACAAAACACCACTTCTTCAGTAAATAACTGTCAAGATCCTTATCGTCAACCTGGTTATCTTTATATCCCGGCTGATATAAACGGCACCAACGAATACAAAAAGACACAATGGATTCCTTTCTCTGACGACCTTCTCGATGCTGCCGCCCCCGATTATGCTGTCTATCCCCCAGCCGGCGAAGTCATCTTCAACGCGACGCAACCGGAGTCTGACTACGTCAAGTCCTCTTCTACACCGCGACAATGGCTCCCTGAAGCTATCGCCGAGAGCGCCCGTCGAAAGAAGGCTATCAACGCCGATGGCAAGACCAAGGTCGACGCTTTTGCAGCTATGAAGGATGAAGGCGACTTCGGCTGGCTCTGGGGTCGTCGCATCATTCTGTTCAGTGACTCCGTCGATCGATTCATGATGCAGTTCTTCTGCAGCGAATTCAAGCGTCCTATGCAACAGCCAAAGCCTCACACAATCGCCAGCTGCAGCATTCCCGAGTTCAACCTGACCTTTATCCACTGGCACCATGCTGGCTCCATGACGTACCGACCTGAGTGGTGGTGGATGGACGACATGGAGGAGATTGCTTTCGAAGAGCGCTGGGATAAATACTGGACGCCCATGTACGACCAGGTCCGCGGACCCAACAACAGACCCGACCTTATTCTCTGGCAGAACGGACTGTGGGACCAGCGCGCCTTCTGGGAGGCTGGCGAAGCGAACCACGAAATCGGTGTGTATCCCATGGGAACGCGCGTGCGCCAACTAGTCTGGCAAGAAATCCGCTTCGCAGCCGCCCGCACCCGTGATTTCGTCGAGCGCATCCAGCGTGAATTTCCCGGCTCGCCGACAATGTTCCGCAGCATGACAATGCACCGTATGAGCGACGCCACCGATGCATCCATCTACGATCTCGAGAGATTATCCCGTGCGATTGCGGCAAAGGCGGGTCACGAGGTTTTTGAATGGGGACGTATGATTACTTCCCTTTCGATGCTGTACAAGGATAAGACGCATCCTGGAAAGGGACCTGCGAGTTGGCTTTGGGGAAACATGGTGCTTGAGTATCTTGCGCGTGTGGGCGGTGCGGGAGATGAGACGAGGAAACCTTACTTTGATGGATGGGATAAGTGCCATGATGAGTTGGTGGGCTGGGGTGGACGATAGTTGGGTATACATATATCATGAATAGAATAGACTAATTACAATGTACAACATTCGGACTCGATTCGCGACTGTTGATGGGCGTACTACTAAGCTTCCGTACGCATGTGGGATGGGCGTTGGCCGTTGGCCATTGGCTGTAAGTTCTCAAGCCGCTGAGCGCTTAAAAACGTTGACCGTTGTCGGGATGTCAAGCCTCCGTACAAAGACCACACATCATCGAATCATTCCATTTATACCATTACTTCCTCACATACTCAATCTTTCTCGAAAGCCAGCATCCAATCGTCACCCCAACAACAGCACCCTTCTCATCCCGTCGGAACACCAATGTCCAATCACCAGGGGGCTTCGCATCCATACCTCTCGGGTTTGCAAGCGCCCACACATCATCACCTAGATATCTCATGAACTGAGCCGGACTCTCACCCAAGAATCCATCAAAAGTGCCAAACACGAGACCACCTTGGTTGACACAGTGGAAAGTTGAGTTGATCTCTGGAGAGTAAAAGTCGCCTTCGAATGCAGAGCTGTCGATGGCAATGGTATCGACCTTGAGACGTCGGGCGGTGATGGTTCTGTTCTCCTTTAGGCGTTGGATGCGGAGTGTGTCGCCGTCAATTACGGCCGCCATACCCTTAGACTCGCCGCGTTCGGGATCGGTTAGTTTGACTGGTTCGACGTAGTTGGCGTATACGACTTGGACATGGCCTTTTTGACCGAGAGTCACGGTGATGGCCAATTGAGTACCCTCGTCGAGATAGATGCCAGGCCAGGCAGGAGATGCATCAACTAGAGCTGGTGCAGGTGGCTTTTGAAGGCCCAGGATGCTCTTCATAATGAACTCTGATAGTGTCGCAGCATCGGCCTCGTGATTGAACATAACCACGACAGACAATCGTTCCTCTGGTACGTGAGCCCGATACAGCCTGTAGCCACGTAGAGCACCTCCATGTCCGATAGCTCCTAGGCTTCCAATATCGGTATGCGCCAGGCCTTGCGCATAAGTCGAAGGTACACCGTCGCTGAAGGTGGAAGGCTGGAAGATCTTGCGGTACCAGCTCTCAGGGTCGAACAAGGCACGATCCAAGAAGGATTCGTAAGCAATCATATCCGTCAGCGAGGCAATAATACCAGCGTCGCCAGCCCATTCGATGCGGTTGTCGGCGGGAATGTACCCTCGCTGCTCATCTCCTTCATACCCAACAATCGGCCCAGGCAGATTCGCCGAGTCTGGCCATAGCGCTGCAGTCTTCATTCCCGCAGGCGCAAAGATCCTCTCATTGAGCAGCGTTGAAAGTGACTCTCCGGTCGTAGCCTCGATGACCCGCGCTACGATGTTGTAGTTAGTGTTGGAGTAAGAATACTCGGTACCTGGCTCGAAGTGAAAAGACTTGAGACTCTCAAGCATTGGCCCATTGTGCTCAGCCAAAGAATAAGGATCCTCCGGCTTGGCACCCCAAAGCAAGGTGATAGCCCAGTAATCGCGAATACCAGATCGATTGTTGCAGAGATCATCAAGTCTCAACTTTCCCGTCTTAGCCAACTCGGGTAGAATCTCCTCCAACTTGGTCTGAAACTGCTCCCTCACATCACCCCCCGCCTTCAACGTCTCTGTCGGATTGCGCTCCAGATCCACGACAAGCGCGCAGAGCATCTGTTTCGATATGGAACAGATGGGTATTTGCGTCTCGGGAGTCATAGGGATGCGACGGTTGAAGTCGGCGTAGCCCCAGACGCGATGGTCGATGAGGGCGCCTTCTGAGAGGACGGCGATGGCACCGCCTGGACCGCGGATGCGGGAGGGGATTGCCTTTAGGACATCGTCTACTACTTGCTTTGATACTGGCATTTTCTTCTCTCTCTTCTCTTCTGATGGGTGATTTATTTGGTAGGCTGTTGAATCGTGGATGCGGGGTTGAAGTTGATGTCTGACAATACGTAATTGGAAGGTGGGACAATCATGTTGGATAACTGCACCTTGAGGGTCTGCATCTGATCGCCCGTGCCGCATACATATCTTGCCTTTTCTGAAGAATATGTTGTTAAGCTTTGTCGCATTCTTTTGAATATCATTATCGAAAGTTGTAATATTTGCCTTAGTAAGTTAAGCCCATGACTCTCTGCCCGAGTCCCTGGTGAGTCTGTCTGACTGGTCATAGCTTCTATTTCAGATCCTAACCAGTGAAGCTCACCAACCCTTCAGATTAGACCCTTTGTTTGCCTGCCGCCGTTAAGCTGGCTTATATCCTATTCAATCGGGTTCCGTGCCGTAAGTTTTAGCCAAGATATACGCAAACTTAAACACCTACCCGCTCCAGGCTACATTGAAACTTTAATAGTGACAGGTGGGAAGCAACGCATCGACCAACGTCTGAAAATAGCATCGAGAGAGACCACAATCCAATAGCGCAGAAGATTGTCAATGACCCCCCCAAGTCGCCAAAGAAACAACTGCTAGTTAATTATAAAACACAAGTTACGATGCATGTAAATACGACGCTGTTATTTTGATAAGTATTTGCTCAACCACTCTTGACGCACTTTGATATTACAGGTTGTTTCGTAAAGCTCAGACAACAAGATAAACAAGTACCATGTCTATAACCTTAGTCGTATCATTTTACGAAGTAGGGACGAACATTGCCATGATAGGAAAGCATAGTAGATGGCATATACTGACGATCATTCTGTAACCAGTAGCCCACTGTTTCGAATTTTACGGTCCAGACCAGTGTCTCTGAGTTTTGACATTTAGAACATGTCTCATATTTGTGTTGTCAGCCAAGCCGGCAAGTGTTTTAGACAACTTGATTTTGTTGTTTTACAACTCTGAGCCCTTGTACTATAGTTCGTTCGTTCCATGAATCACAATCTCTCTGATAGCTTATCAAATCTCGCATACTATAGTCGTCATTGTGGTATAAAATTACTCTATATAAAGTCAAAGTATAAAATGTCTCTCCAGGTTAAGTGTCTTGGCGTCAGATATACAAGGACAGTATCCAAAGCGTGCGATAAGATATGGACTATCAAGTATCCGCTGCAAGCAAGCATGACTATCTCCTCGGACTCGGTTCCTTAGGTATCTGTCCGATCATATAGACACGAAAGCGAGATCTTGACAAACCTCTTGGTCATCATATTTACGTCCATTTTGGCTCATGACGTGAAATAAAGTGACACTAATTGCCAAAATGAGATTGGCCGTTGTACGCTCCCGAGATTGAACGAACCCAGTTCTCTGGGTGACCCTTGTCGGATGTACTAAGAAAAAGAACACGCCCAACGTCCAACGCCCTTCCACTCGAAATTCTAGGCGCTACCGGTTTTTCTTTTAGGGGGCGGGCTAAGGGCGGGCGCTGTCAGGAGGAACCCCGAACACGATTGGATTGGTCGGCCGCCATGGGAAATATAGCGAGTGGATTTCATCGTCCTGACTTTGCATTACATATAGCAAGGATACTAATAATAATACCACGATTTAATATCTTGGCTTAATGAATAATCTGGCTTTTTTGTTTCGGTGAATGTTTTGGTCTGTTCCTTTTGTTTTTTTGTGTAGGGGACCTGCATGTACGAGGCACCGGAGAGAGGGTTCATCCTAGACTGTTTCTCCTGAGGCTTAAATTAGCGCTTAGTAGTCAGCATCTGATGAGATGAGATTGTGCCGCAGTTGACTCTTTTTTTCCGTTCAAAGTCACGTCGTCTAGAATCCGCGGAAGTTCTTAGATACAATAGGTGCCAATACGTATATATCACGCGTCATTCTTTTGGTTACTCTTGATATGGATCCAGCATTCTCCTTTAACTACCGGATTTTTTTCTCATTCATGGGTTCCTGAAACACGGCCCCTTTGTCGTCATAAGTTTGACTTAGTCGATCCCACCCGGGCGGCCCCTTCAGGGTTCTTTCCAGAAGCTTTGTGGTGTGGTATTGCATTGGATAGGTTGGATCGAGGGTTGCCCCTGCAGGGCTTTACTCTATCCGAAACCAGGCCGTCCATCCAGGGTAGACTAAAGTGTCAGGAGCGCTAATAGACTTTGGTAGTTAGGGGATCAGGGATCCATCTGCTCTACCGTTGAAGGGAACGTTTGTCTTTGCTCGGATGATCAGTTGTCCAAGACAAAATATAATTGGATGATCAGACAGCTCAGACAATTGATAAGAATATTCTATACAGTACACCCAGTGCGATCAGTAGTGAGATATCTAGAGGAAACAGAATAATTAGGTGCACTGCTCCCTAACTTTTGGTGCTCGTCTTGGCCCGTGCGCCTTCAGCTGCCAGACTGTCCATTGTCTAACCCTGTCACTTCTTCACCAGGATATGCCATCGTATTGGCTCAATCCAATCGAATTGGATCCAATCCATCCCTAATCCCTTCACGTCCACAGTCGTGCGCCTTCGCTTGGTTGCCGCTGTGCGTTGTGATTGCTGTGATTGTGCTGTGCTGTGCTGCTGTTCCTGTTCCGTTCCTGGCATATGTCGGTTTAGTCACTAGCACAGCGGGAAAAAAAGGGACACAGCGCTGACATTGGACGAAGCTACTGTGTCCTGCCTACATTTCTCCTCCCAACCTCCTTAGACCTTGCATCGTTCGTTATCCTCCTCCACGACGATCAATCTTGGCTGCTCATTCCCTTGCAGTAAAACATCACATACAGTACGTGCTGCATACGCTGCAATTCCACTCAATTCATCTCGTCACTGTGTCAGGCCAGGCCCTGTTTTTGTTCTCTCTCCACCGCGTGGCCCTTTTTCTCGAAACCCCCCTTGTTCCTTTCTCCGTCCCGCCCCGTCCCTGTCGTTCTTATCCTCCTTCGGGTCATCCATCTCGGTCCTGTCTCCAGACGGAGCCTCTTCCCCCGCGACCGTCGACTCTTCCGTTCTTCCGCCTGGTGGTTGACGACTCCAGCTTCAGCCCTTCCACGTTTTCCATCAGCCTTGGAGCCCTTTGTTCGTCTCCCCCTCGCTAATTAACCCTACCTGACCCTGCCCAACCTGCCCTGTCCTTGACCCATCTTTGGCGGTGACGCCCCTGTCCTCACCGGATCGCACTCACGATCTCCAGCGCAACCTCTCGGGCATATCCAGCTTGGCTCTCCCGTCTCGCTGGTTATCTTGTTGCTTTTGCTTCCTATTTGGTTAGCCACTTGTGCAAGCTCCTTTCCTCTTCCCCGCCATCTATTACATGTCCTTTGTTACTTTGTCCAGGCACCTTTCGTCTCATGCTGTGCCACTCGTAGCTTCAAGTCGAGCACAATGGAAGACACTCCAGAACTAACTTCCCGTAAGGGTTCGGTAGGCAACATCGAGAACACCTCTCGCTTTTCTGAAATCACTGTCGACGATAAACCAACCGGTCGATATACCCCCGATATCCTCGCTGGCGTCTATCGAGGTATCCGAAAACTACCGTCTGTCAAGCTCTCACGAAGCCCCTCGCGACTGAATTTAAAGAGCTCGTCGAATAGTCTGCACTCTGCGCATTCCTCTACTTCAAGTGTTCCGCCACCAATCGAGACGCAAAACCCTCAGCATGTTAGAAACTTGACGCTTCAATACAGCCTAGCGAAACCTCTACCGAAGTCGCCTCCTTGCCGAGATTCGATATCCCCGCACGACTCGAATTCCCCCAATCTACCTAGTGTGCCAGAAGGGGAGATCACAGATTTGTGTTTCCCCGACCCATCTCCCTCAACATCACCTTTACCAACACCACCACCGAAGCCAGAAGGGTACAGCTACCTCGATAGCCGACCGAGCACTATGGAATCTGCCTCTGCTGCGCAATCGCAGCACCCGTACGGCGGCCATGAAACCAACAATAGCATGAGCAGCGTCTCAAGTGCCAGATATGACTCTCAGGATCCGAACAACGACCTAAAGCCTAGGAGTACCTCAACTTCAGCTGGGCCATCACCAAATGTCGCGCAAGGCCGAGCTCAACCCGTAGGCGGACCTTCAAGCAGCGGACCTTCCACGCATCTTTCTGGCCTCATGTGCAATGTTCACCGAACGACCGGACGCGAACCCCATGCGCTTGTTGGAGCCACAACTACCATCTTAGGAGATAAGCTCTATGTGTTTGGAGGAAGGATTTTGTCTAGGAGTCGTCCTGCTCCTCTGACATCAGATATGTACGAGCTGGACCTTATTCGACGACACTGGACGAAATGAATTGAGTGGAATTGCAGCGTATGCAGCACGTACTGTATGTGATGTTTTACTGCAAGGGAATGAGCAGCCAAGATTGATCGTCGTGGAGGAGGATAACGAACGATGCAAGG
>Ga0068629_1000182_pt1 | contig 15649 bp, 15 predicted proteins | sample InSIn3gowninarea_FD_77432 | JGI IMG/M metagenome (GOLD analysis project Ga0068629, IMG submission 77432) | Clean room microbial communities from NASA Spacecraft Assembly Facility at Jet Propulsion Laboratory, Pasadena, California, USA -... ...
ACATGTTCTCCCGCATCGCAACCCGCGCCCCCCGCGCCTTCGTCCGCTTCAACTCCTCCTCCTCCTCCACAAGCCGCGCGGCACGCATCGTCGAGATGGCCGGGCAAGTCGAGAAGCCCAGTATGTCCTCCCACTATCTCACCTACTCATCAACCTGTTACTAACACCTCACAGGCGCACTCGAGGCTTCCGTCCCCGTCATGTGGGCCGTGTGCGGCGCTTTGACCTACACCGCTTGGAACAGGATGGACGGGCGCAAGGGCGACGACTCGGTTGAGAAGTTGATTATTGTTTAGGCGGTGGGCGATGAAGGTGCGGCTGCATTTGCGCCTGCATACATGGGCATGGGACTGGGATACAATGGCGTTCGATGATAGACTTGCTTTCTTCTTGGATTGGGATATGGTCGGGGCACTGGCATGTGCAATCGGGATCAGATAATGAGGTACGATTGGGATGGAATGGGCTACACAATTAACAAATTATTGGCTTCGCCAACTGCTCACCTTGTACCCCACCATGACGCTTATAAATACGATCGGCTATTTGGGACAGGATGTTTAACAAGCCCCTCAATGTCCTAGGTCTGCCATGGTTATCGCAGTGCAGCGCAAAACTCTAGAACCCGCCACTATCACTGACTAGACTACCATGACGTAAGAAGAACAGACGCGGGTACCCCTTGCTTCTTACACAATAGAAATCTGGGCTGGCCGATTAGGGTCGTGACAGGCTGCGCGGTGTAAGTTTCCAACCGCCTCATAACGGCCAAGCGCTGCGCGATTACACAGGGCAAGCGAAGGGTGTCAGGCCTGTTGATAGTGGCTGATGTGAAAAACTTCAATTGCCTGCATTTACATGGGTGGGTCTGTAGCCAAGAGTGGTGGCCTTGTTGTGCGCGACGCTGGCGTTACCGTTCTCTAAGGCTTTCTATGGCAGACTGTCAGTGTAGCTGAGGATTCTGCGATCACAGCTTGCGTGAATGGTGCTCTTTGGAGCCAAGCTGTGAGTTTAGGGAGCCGGGCGTCTGAACATGTATGTTTGCGTGTAAAAGGGGGTTGTTATAAGTTAATAAATCGCAAATGGCAAAGAGTGGATAAGTTAAGGCATATTAGCAAGGAATGTAATAAATGTGCTGGGGTCCTCGTAAAGGACTTGTTGGCAAAATATATTCGTACCGGTCAACAATTACACGTCCGCTCTCTACACCCAAGGTTCGACTGCGCCATTCGCACAGAGCAAGGACTATCAGTCCTGGCAAGTCACCACTACCCAGCAAGGCCATATCAATCTTGGAAAAAGCGATTCTAAAGAGGGGTATGATAGGCGAGTTGGGAGAGTAAATTTTCTTTCCAAAGATGCTGAATGACATTATCCAATTTGAACTTCGTGTAAGTACACTACTACACAGGTCTACACGCGAAACTCTAACCCAAATGCTGCTTATCAATAAGACATAGCTTGGTAGAAACATTTACACTGACAGGCTGCGGGGCTGGCTTGTAGCGGTGTACTGCCGCTCAGCTTTACAGGACGGACCTGGCTCCGAGCTGAATGTTCAAACGTGGTTATATCATCTCTAGCGCTGCACGCGATATCTGAAGTCTGGTCGAGAAAGACGTCCCTCCACGTAAGGACAACAAGCCTCTAGCGAAGGTCCGCCACTGTGGTGTTTGTGTCAGGTACAATCATGCCGGTGATTCAAAAGTGGTCTCGGAGAGCCGTCTCAGCTAGCCACAGGGCTGGAGTGGACCCACCGTATTCACACCGGAAGCTTGGCAAAAAAGCTTGGCCACAATTTCGATAACTTTGGCGAAAGCCTATCTTCCCAGCTCTCAACATGGCAGTTGCAACGAACGTAACGCATTGTCGGTGCTTAAGCTGGTCTCTACAGCGAAGACAGGCTCAAAGCCTCTAATAGATACAGTAAAATCGATGGAAATCACGTACTTGAAGAGACCGAGGAAAACTCACAACATATGATTATATCACTCGGACTATCAAGTTTTTGTCTGCGTTTAGAGACACTGATGAAATTCTCTACGCTCTAATCGACAAGACTATATAGGGCTGACGGGTAGCGAACCGATATCAACCCACATTCATGTACATTTCCGGTGTGGCTACGCCAAGGCAAATTGAGGATTGAGCCGCCTCCATACCAACTGACTATTCACAAACGTCTGGTATGATTCCTACACAATCTCTTAGTTCCGGTGTCATCGCTATGCCCATTCCACCATCGCATCATCAGGCCATTGTACATACACATTGAGTTTCTCTTGCCAGCTGAGGATAGCAATACCTCGACTGCCATGACTAGCAGGTCATGATAATAATGGTCCAGATTAGCGGGACTGCTAAAAAGCCCCAGACCTCAATCTTGGTAGGCGTCGCTGCCACCAATAGTTCAGGCTTGCAGTCATTGCTGGGAACGACGCCACAAGGTCGCACCTAGATCGCCATGGGAACACGACTAAATATAAAACGTTGCTCTGCACTGGCGGTAGGGAACTCTGTCCATAGTTTGTTGTTCATATTGTATCTACAGTTTCGGCGAAGACCATTTCACAATGCGTCATCCCCTCGCTATCTCCGGCCTCCTTGCCCTCGCTGCCGCTGCTCCACAGCTGATCAACATCGATGCTGTTTTAGACGTCCCCACCCCCACGATCTTGGGACCCAAGATCGAGGAGACGAAGCCAGCCGCGGTCTCTTACAATCCCATTGCCGCTGCTTCTGCGGTCGCAGCCGTTGTTAAGAGCGAAGGTGCTGTTGAGAGGCGCGACGTCGACGACCTAAGCAAGCGTGCGGCTTGTAATCCTCTACCTCCAGGGTAAAGCATCCCTAGCCCTGTATAAAGCAGTGTAGTTAATGTCTGTAGCTACGGTCCCACTGTGACTCCGGATACTGCGGCGGCATTCTCTTCGTTCACCGATCTTAGCACAATTGCTCGCGCCGCTGCCATCCCATCGGGCTATAAGCAGTCCTTCGTGGACCAGAAGGGAAGCTCACAACAGATTGGCTACCTGACATACAAAACGTACAAGACCTATGATGTACAGGGCTGTGCTGATGCATGCGATGGCGAGAAGTACTGCTTCGGATTCAACATCTTCTTCGAACGCGACCCATCTCTTGAGCCGGGACCCGGTTGCACTGACCCTCCCTCTACCACCACCATCAAGTGCTCTCTGTATGGATATCCAGTTGTAGGCAAAGCTGCCACCAATTTGGGTCAGTGGCGTCAAAAGTTTCAGGTTGTAATCGCTGGTAGCAACGGTTACAGCAAGCTTGCTAAGCCTTTGCCAACCGTCAAGGGCTTCAAGCCTCCGACAAGTCTGCCAGCGGCTATCAACGCGCCCCTCGACAATGGCTACAACACCTACAACGGCATGCGTTTTCTCAATACCAACCCATACGACCCTGCTCTCTGTGCTGCTGCCTGCCAAGCCCAAACAGAATACGACAAGGCCCATCCCGACTCTGATGGCACATACAGGCCTTGCAACTTCTTTACCTCGTACATCCTCACCCGAAACGAGGTACCGCTGGGTACTTACTGCGCTCTCTACACGCGGAGCTGGGACTCCAGCTACGCCACCAATACTGGCTATTCTGATGGCAGCGACAAGTATGCTGTCATCAATGTTGGCGCGTATGAGATCACTAGCCTTAGTTCTGGTGGTTCTCCTGGACAAACGCCCACACCCACACCCACACCCACACCCACGCCCACGCCCACGCCCACGCCTGCGCCCATGCCGGAGTCGATACCTTCTCCTCCTTCCAACCTGTTGTTGAATCCAGGTTTTGAGGAAACCACAACGGATGGTGCTTACAAACTGCCGAACGACTGGCAGGGCACAATGATAAACGGCGGTCGAGTCTATGCCGAGGACGACCAGAAAGACCAGTTCCATCCGGGTGCCCACGCTGGAACAACTTACGCGTAAGTTCCGTCGCATTAAACATGATCATACCGTACTGACATCGGCCCGCAGAGTAATGCACTACATCGGCTACCTAAGCGACCCTACTCCCGTACTGTCGCAGTCAGTCAAAGGCTGGGACACTTCGAAATCCTACTCTCTGACCTTCTACTACAACCTCGATTCATCATCAATGGCTAATGTCGATTATTGCACCCTGTCCGTATTGTTGGGCGATGACGTAATCCCCCCTTACCTGTTTCTCCACCAAGCTGATGCACGGGACGGGACCTGGAGGCAATGGACGATCCCGCATCTGTCTCCTAGATCGGTGGAGAAAAAGCTATCGTTTCGGTATGAATGCCTGCCGATTGAACCTAAGGATCGGTATCAGGATTATCTGGACAGCTATCTTTATTTGGATGATCTTAGTGTGAATGTAAATAGAGATCAGTCGCCCTTCTAGATGACGGTTTACGATAGAGATAGCTCTGGTGAATAGTTATCTACTGTAATATGAAATTATGTCATGTTTTTATCAACAGTCCACAAATCCTTACAAAGCGCGAACTGAAGGACCGGCACAGCCGGCTTGAGTGATGTGTTTGACAGAAAGCGCAGAGCACAGAACCTGCATCTCGAGCCCTGCGTTTTCATAACTATTCCCGCGAACGTTCAATAGCATTGCGGTTCACTGCGAGGCTCTGATTGGATAGATATGCCCAAGATGGTGAGCTCCCTGCAAAATCGCTGGGCCGCCAAAGATCTACGATAGCTGGACTGTTTCTTCCAAAAGGCATCTTGATGAGCAAGAACAATACATCTCGACAAGTATGTGTTTACGGCTAGCAATTGCAGGACAGTCTCACCGATCGTAGTGAAAAGTAACGGCCGTTATATCGATAGTACGCTGCAAAAGATTTATGTAATATTAGTTTGGTTGATAATGTGTTGAACATCATCAAATAAGTGCGATGCATTTACAGGTCTAGAGTACAGAGTCGTACAAAACTGTCGTACAAAACTGTCTTACAGTGTGGTCCACAGCAGTTGTGTTGCACAAAAACAACAGACGGTAGTTTTCAGACAAACACGCCTTAGAATGCCACTAAAGACACGAGGACTTTCATGCGACCAGGCTTTTAAGGGCTAGAGTATCGCAGCGGCAGTAACGGAGGCGATGGGTGGAATTGATAAACAACAAGTTCCATAATCTATGATGACTGTGAATTCCCAAACAGAATTTCGTTAGTGACCTCAGTGCAGGGAAAATGCAGTAAAATCGTAAATGTCCCAACGATTGAGAGCGCCTTGGTGGCTTGTTGATTTTTCAATCTCCACAATTTCCACATACCATGAACCGATTATTCACGCATCACAGATACATCACCTTTGATGTTATAGGTCACTATGTTATCATGTAATATTCTAGCAGCTGTAACGCCCTCGAAATCCTTGAACAGGTATCCGAGAACGTTTCATGCCCCAATCCTGGTGCCGTTCGTCGTCTTCAAGTGTCGATATCACGCTGTCTAGTGATTTATCCAGCCCAACCCTTTGACATTCTATCACGACATGCAATTAGTTATCTAAGCCTCTTGCCGCACCCTGTCTGTGATTTCGGACGACATCAGCATCCACACTATAATTTTCACCTTCCACGACGATCCGAGACATACAAATGGGGGGCCCTAGCACTGCCGTTTTAGTGGACCCCACTTGCGCGAGGCCACTCTGTCAGTCATGTATGTATGCAAGGTGGCTGGGAATTAAGCCGATACCTATGGCTATTTTTTCCTCTACGGTGCCAGCATGTGTTCGACATGAGAGCCTCCTGTCGAGTTCCTACATGTTGATTTCGCAATAGAATAGACCCGGTGTAAATAATCACTTCTTGTAATGCGAACATCCCTCCTGGTATAGAATATAAAGGACATACAGGTTTGTGCAACGCATCAAATCAAACAGGCGCATTGACGGAAACTCGATGGGGACCATAATGCCAAATTGAGCACAGCCATTCCAGATACCCGGTCACCGACCTACAGCACTGGCGACTCACCAGCTCCGACCGCTCACCAAGGCCTCTTGGAGGATCCAAGCTGCAAGAAGCGATGTACGTTCACGCCCAATAACATATGTTTTCTTTCCTCACGAGGCTCCACAACGATGTGCTACACGCCCATCAAGGCCCACTGAGTAAGGTTGTGTCATCCCCACTCAATTTTGCAGCATGCTCGGCGGGTAATCGGAGCTGGCATCGTGCTGCAGACTGGGTATGCCCAGGTTCGTGACTAGGTAACGGCGATGGTCAGGTACGCTGGTCTATGACCAGCAAATCCTGTGGCTAGCTAACGGACGCTTGCTGTTTGGTACGTGCTGAACAGCTACTTAGACCCTTCTTATAGGCATTAGCCTTGTTGATCGTGCAGGGCAGAAGCAGAGTGGGCTGCTGGCCGTGCGCAATGAGTGACCCGATCCGGTGTACTCTCGGCCCGAGCACCGCCCAAAAGGAGGCGCACATCAACCAAACGTCGACAACCGGTCCGTGACTTCTCGACCAACACTAGCATCACAGCCACACGAGTGCGCAACAGGGTCGCGCATCTTCTTGATCTCGGTCAATTATTTTCTGTGCACGACAGGGCGGCCCACATGGGGATGTCCGCAGCCTCACCTGCAACGCGTTCCTGACTACAACTGGACGCGCGGCGTAACTGTGCAGGGTTCTCTGCCTTTGTGGTGGTCTGTCAGTTAACGCTCATTGACGCCACACCCTGCAAAGTCCTTGTAATATCACTATTGCCAAGGTGCGCCATTGCAAGAAGAGGATCGTAAGGTTAATATATGAGATTTAATACACGATTGTCTAAGGCATGCGCGTACAAAAGATCCCATTACAATCTCCTCGAGTCTATCAATCGTCGAACTGCTTGGTCACTACGCGGATTAAGAACATCCCGTCCGAGTATCGAGAACGTCATCGGCATTCGATCCCTTCGACGCCGAATGTTTAGACTTTCCTATCAGGCGGGTTTGATGGCCCGACGCTCCTCAGCATAACGGGAAACTGACCAAGGCTTGTGTCATTCCAATAGAGACGAAAGGTATTGTCGTCGATCCGGAGTGCGTAAAAGTTTGACTCTAGGGTTCCACTCTCTCCAATCAAGACGACGGTGGATCCGTAAAGGAAGAAGCCGGTAGTGATGGCACCATCAGTGGATGCATTGCCTGCAAGAAACCCAACACGCTTGTCGGAAGCGGTGTTGTCCGGGACGTAGAATGTCGTGTTGGACCAATCTGCCGCGGTAGGGTCGGACACATGCGTGGTGTTGGGGTTGCCAATCCACATGTTATTGGTCTCACGAGAAACTGCCCATTTTCAGCACGGTACCAGCAGACGAGGTTCATCAGAACTTACAGGTAACAGGAGCTGCATTACTGCTGTTTGACTGAGAGGCGTTGCCAACGTACGCATACCCTGAATACGTCAGAATTATCACCGTTGAGCAGACTTCAGGTTACATACCGTCTGCGTAATACAAAGGGAATCCGCCCATGCCACCTGGAGCGTATCCATACAGTGTGAAGTTGGAGGATTCAGCACGTTTTTCCATGCCAAGGGCCAAAAGAGGGAGTGTGCAGAGCACAGCAAAGCGGGGAAAGAACATCTTGAAAGGTCGGTTGATCGAGATGAAGAGAGAAGACTGAGGTAAATTTTGAGGAAGAGGTAACGAGTGTATGTATGAGCCTGATGCTGCCGATTTCAGAAGGAGGGAACGGGCAGAAGCTTGCGGTAGAGTTTTGTGGGAGCGATCTGCGTGCTTTTGTCTTCGTTCAGCAGAAATCTTAGCAGAAGATGGTTGCATTCTACGTAAGCAGCATTCGTCACCCTCGAGGCTATACTTACTGCACCGTGCAGTGGTTAACGTCAGTACTCCGTAAAAAGCCTTCAGGCGTACACATCGGCCTCACCTCTCAGCAATTAAGCAACGCGTACGCATTGGCAATATGTGCTTGGCAAGGACCGTCGACCAATCCGCCTGCGCCTGGTTATGCATGAGGACAGGGTAAAGCCGATAGTGGAGATGAAGGTCTGTGCTCCTTTACAGGCCAACACGTGCCACACCAGTCGTGGCTAACACCAGGACACCCTTGTCGAAGCAACTCTGCCTCATAAGGCTGGTAACTTAGTCAAGAGAAACAACGTTTTGACTCCACAAAAGGAGGTCCACGATGTTCGCCCCACCTGTCTTTCCCAATGCACTATTAAACATAGATCGGATGTTTGGATCCGAATCCCCATTGCCGCGTCATGGTGTATGGATTGCGGCCACTGAAACGAGGCCGCCCTTGAGAGGACTGCGCAGTGATTGTTGAGGTTGGATGGTCAGAGGGTAAGCATTTGCAGTCGCCAAAGCCCTGCAGCGATACAACGGTATCTTGATGCATAAGAGGTTGGAGCACCTCACCTGTTCTCATTCAAACCAACACGATCGTTCCAATCATTGCATCTTCTTCTCACCTTCATTCAGATACAAGTTTCCTTCTAGCGAGCATTTTGCTATGTCTCTTCGGTATCTATTTACCGCAGCCTGTTTGCTTCGCGCAGCGCTTGGACATCCTTCATCTTCAACTCCAAAGCACCATTCGCATCATTTGTTGTCAAGTAGAGATGTCTGTTCAGGCAACACTGCATCTACTCGTTCGGAGTGGTGCGATTACTCGATCGACACCGACTATATGACTGAAGTCCCCGATACCGGCGTGACCCGAGAGTACTGGCTCACTCTCGACGACGTGACCGTGGCCCCTGATGGCGTCTCGCGTTCGGCAATGGCTGTGAATGGGTATGCAGCATACAATTTTCATAAGTTTCGATCCGGCTGACGACTCTAGCACCATTCCTGGGCCAACTCTGTTTGCAGACTGGGGCGACACAGTTACAGTTCATGTGACAAACAACCTTGTTGACTCCCAAAATGGCACTAGCATTCATTGGCACGGAATTCGCCAGAACCACACCAACGATCAAGATGGTGTCGTTTCGATAACGCAGTGTCCTACCGCTCCACAGAACACCTTAACTTACACCTGGCGGGCTACTCAGGTAAGTGAACACTATCTGTCTTAAACTATTATCGGTTGTTGACTTTTCCTTTACAGTATGGTAGCACCTGGTACCATTCTCACTTTGCCTTGCAGGCCTGGCAAGGAATTTTCGGTGGCATTGTCATTAATGGGCCTGCCACCGCCAATTACGACGAGGATCTTGGCATGCTCTTCTTGAATGACTGGGACCATCAGGTTAGTGACTAGACCTCTACATATTATCGAGAACTTCGAGCTGATCAGTTCAGACTGTGGACGAGCTGTACATGTCGGCACAAAGCTCTGGGCCTCCCACTCTTGACAACGCTCTCATCAACGGAACCAACACCTACGACGATGGCGGCTATCGCTACAACACATCCTTCACCTCCGGCTCCTCCTACCGCATTCGCCTCGTCAATTCTGCTGTCGATACCCACTTCAAGTTCATGGTGGACAACCACACCATGCAGGTTATTGCCTCCGACCTTGTACCCATCACGCCTTACGAGACCACTGTGCTCGATATTGGCATGGGCCAGCGATACGATGTCATCATTACCGCCGACCAAGCCGATGTTGCCGACAACTTCTGGCTGCGCGCCATTCCACAATCCGCGTGCTCGGATGTCGACAACTCTGACGATATTCGCGGCATTATCTACTACGGTGACTCGCCCTCTACACCGACTACATCCGCCTACTCCTATGATGACAGTTGCGACGATGAGACCGACAACCTTGTTCCATACATCAGCAAGACGGTTGAAACCCAGTCGAGCACCAACGTTGAGGCCGCATCTGTAGGATTCAACTCTGATAGCCTCTTCCGCTGGTACCTGAACAGCACCACCTTTGTCGTTGATTGGGAGAACCCTACTCTCGAGAAGATCCTTGATGGCAACACGACATTTGCAACTTCCAACGCCGTGATCGAGCTCCCGGATGCAAACGTTTGGACATACGTCGTGATTGAGACCACGCTCGCCGTTCCTCACCCGATCCATCTTCACGGTCATGACTTTTCGGTACTCGCCCAAGGCTCCGGAACGTACTCGGACTCTGTCTCCCTCAACTTGAGTAACCCGCCTCGCAGAGACACGGCTATGCTGCCAGCCAGCGGTTACCTTGTCCTCGCCTTCGAGACCGACAACCCTGGCGCTTGGCTCATGCACTGCCACATCGGCTGGCACACGAGTGAAGGCTTTGCGCTGCAGTTTATCGAGAGGTACGACGAGATTGTTGCGCAGACGGACGAGTCGCGCTTGACAGACAATTGCGACAGCTGGACTAGTTTTACCACGGAGGCGAGCATCGAGCAGGATGACTCTGGTGTATGATTGCGATATTGGTCTGGCGCCGGCAGTTACTGTCTTGCTTGATACGTGTATCCCAATGGTGTGCTTGAGTGCTGCGGCGCCGAGCGTTGGCGTTCTCTCATTAATATTTATTTCCTTTTGTCGAGCTCACGTAATGATTCAGTCATGCAACAATATCTAAAGCTGTCTATCTGACCCGAACCTTGCTATTTGATGATATGCCACCCGTTTATTATGATTCTTCGTCCATTTGATGCCTGGCATTCAGAGGTCTGTATGATCTGGTGGTGGCCTCCGTTGTATCACATGAGTTTCAATGAGATTGATAGACGACGTCGCACCGTCTAAGGTTGTTGATCCATGCTACCCAGAGCAGTGAGATCCATCTCGGCATTTTACCACCATACATTTCCCATACTTCTGACAGTAAATGTCCTTAGATCTCGCGTGTGCTGGCGACATTTCTGTATAATTTTGTTTGCTTCACTTCCCATTACGCACTAGCGTCCTGCTGCGCGCTGCATAGAAGTTGGTCAATGAATGGGCGCCAGGGTCCAGTTGTTGCCTGAGAAGTCTCCACATTGCTGCCTTGTGATAAAAATGGTGGCCTTGCAAAGTGCATGGCTTCCTCGACTTCGCTTCCTTGCAAATCTTGACGAGCAGAGAACATGCATGTGTACTACAGTGACGGCGAATCCGAGAGTTCAGAAAACACTTACGGCGAGGACGGGCGCGTCATTCAGGAGCTGTCACCAATTTTGTGCAATTCAACATATGCCTGCGGCGGCACCGTTTTGGTCGGCAAGCAGTTTGATCAGCGTCAAGACAATATCACAGAGCCAGTAGTTATCCGTTGGGACGCTGGTAAACTCACGAATCGATTGACTCTACCCTTCTACCCAAGGACTGCTGAAAAGACAAAAGGTGCAATCTTACAGGGGCTTATCGATGACATGGAGCCGGCCAGTTTCGGTTTTCAGGGAAAGGAGATTGTCGACGACTCTTACAGAAAGGCTATGAAACTCGACGCCTCTGCCTTTGCAACCAACTTCTGCCCCTAAAAAGTCGGCTTCATCGATACACTTAGATGCTTTGCAACGGGTGTCGCCGGATAGTAAGCAAAGCGTGACCATGCAGACTGGTACAAGCTCAATGTGAGTCATATTGGTTCGATGTGAACTACTATCAGGTGCCAATATTGCCATGTAGATTTACGAAAGTCCATCGGGCATGTTCAAGCCGCATGTAGATACTCCACGTTCGGAGCTGCAATTCGGATCCTTGGTCGTCTGCCTGCCGACGGTTCATGAAGGCGGTCAGCTTGTTGTTCGGCATCGGAGTCATTCAGCAGTTTTTGACTGGACGAACAACTCTTCAAACATCCAACGGGCAGCATTCTATGGAAACTGCCAGCATGAAGCCGACCAGGTCATCTCTGGTCACCGTATCACACTCACAACTTGCATTGGCGACGTGGAATAGGAGAGATGTGTGGCTTCAACCGATTCTCAACATAAAGGAGCTTCCTGCATACCGTGCAATGGTTAACGCTCTATCTAATCCTCTCTTTTTCGCTGAATGTTGACTCCGTTCAACCCCCCTTTAAGTCTTGCTGTCACTGACCGATCATCAGGGGGTACGTTCGGTACAACATGCTCGAATACTTATGCGCACACCACAGACAAGGGCATTGGATCTCTTCCAGGCGCTTTGAAGGGGTTTGATAGGATGCAATTCGAGATCGCGCAATCGCTAGGCCTCGTGGTCAACATCCGCCCCCGGCTTAACTACTCAGACTTCAGTCAGGAGCTCAACTCTGACTACTGTAACAAACACTGGATTGGAGAGAATCTGAGCGTTCCAGTCGCAACAGACTATGGTAAGTCTGAGGAAGACCGTATGACAGACGTCCTTGCCGACTTTCCGACCGAGAAAGGTCGTATCAAGTGGTCATATAACAACTTTAATCAAGGTGGACATTACGACATGCAATTCGCGCATGTTCGAGTAAGTAACATAAATCAGATACAAAGGTAAATCACCTAATTTGTGTTTATAGCACGGCAAGGAAGTTAAAATCGGCTTTGCGTACAGCTCCTGCGTGCTATTGCTGCGGATTCCGTCGTATAGCGAACGGGTGACGGCGAGTACTTCCGACCTATTCATAAGAGCTGAGACTAACATCATCAGTTGGCTGAAAAGCATGGATACAAGTTCGATTGTCCAGAAGCCTAGTCGTTTCTCGGCTTCGACACAAACGAAGGACCGCAAAGAGTATAAGCGGTGGCCCCCAGCTGTGTATATATCGCAGGGCAGATCACATTTGATTACTGCAATGGCTATGTATTCAAGACATAGCACACCTTGATGGACAAGAACTATGCAGCAACAGCCTTTCAATAACTACTGCAGATAGCCGAGGTTGCGATAATAGGAATGGTCATACAACTTGGTGACAACCCAGCATTTGTACTTCACTTTGGTGATAGTCACTCATAAGGACTTTCAGATATTGCATTGTTTGGCAATTTGGAATACTCAATACATCTACGGAAAAGGCTATACAGTGGTGAATTGTCACAAGGTTATGGCAAGTCAGTAGTGATCTGGTAACTCCAAAAGCAATTCAATTTCCATTACGCATAATCGTTACAGATGGAAGTACGACCGCCGTAATCTTCTTTCTGTTCAGTAGTCTGGTCACCATCCACTGGAGTTTCAATTGATGTGAAGAGAATGACTGCGTAGCAGCGGTCAGAATTCGGGGTCTCGTTGAGCGGAATTAGGGCAAAACTATTACAAACTGTCGAGCCAACAAATGCAGGGGAAGAAAAAAGCGTTCAGAATTTCGAGTACCTCAACTTCGGATGAAAACTTGTCTGCCAAAATGCAGCCGACGCATAGTATATTCCCTGATGACGTTCATCCTGCCCCTCCCAGTATAGACTGGCTAATACGTTTTAGCTGAATTCTCCGTGTCCCGAAATTTCATCTCTCATACATTCCTGAATCGCTAACATCTCTGGTTGGTGTTTGAGTGAGGCTCTCGATGTGTAGTCTGGAATACTGGGTTCTGGTTGCGTGTCGAGCTGCGCGGATCTACACTCAAAGACCATACCATCAATTTTGATCTTGCGAAAAGCTCATGCAATGGCGATGTATCACTTGTAATCGAACAATTCAAAGCTGTTGTTCGTTTTACCAGACCTAGCAAGGTATGGCTCTGATTCGATAGCATCGAAACGACAACAGCTTCTGACCGGATACTGTGGAAGTATTCGATGTTGGCCAATGGGAAGTTGTGTTCTATCAGATGGAAAGTCATCGAGACGTCTTCCTCGTCGCTATAGCCCGTATTCTTGTGCTGTTCCAGGCTTCCGATATGTTGAGAGCCTCGACTGGCACACATTCTCAGGAAGCCATGCTTCAGGTTCGGAGTTGCAACTGACACTGACGTCCTCTCAGAGATCGGCTCGTGTATCCTCATAAGGAGGTGGATGTTCGTATTGTGGCGGAGCACTTGGATCTGCGGTACCCGGTCTAATCGCGCGCGTCGGCCGGACAGGCGGATTGTAGCCTCCGCCTCCTGCACTATATGCCGATGCCCATCCCTCAGTATGCAGTCTGAATTGATGTCCTATAGCAAAACGTTGTCCTACTTGCTGACCCCAGTTGCCCACTCTTTGGCCGACTCTGCCGAAGGGGCCCCTCGCTGAACGCTCTTGACGGCGCTCAGACATGGCCCTCGTTTGAGTAACAGGAAGTGAATGAGGTGGCTCTTGGATAACTGAGGAGTCTCTTGGCGGAGGGGATCCAGGAAATGTGACGATATCGCCCTGCCGAACGATGATAGCCTGGGTGCCTGCATGATCGTCATCGGAGACTTGTCCCTCCTCGCGCTCTGGAGGGAGCTCTCTGCCTTGGCCCCTCATCTGGTACTCCAATATCGGAGGCTCATTTGGCCACTCATTGTAACTTAGCCACCCATTGATGTCGAATGGATGGAATTCCCTTGGGCCAAAGCTCATTACCGTGCCACTGCTACTTGCATCACCTGAGGCAGAGCCGTGGGATGGTGGCAGATCTTCAGATCGGGGTCGGTTAAGGCTGATGAGTGAAGTTTGCTCATATTGGCTTGCTGTGTCAGCAAAAGTTGATGCGACTTGGAGTGTGTAGAGCGGGATCGATGACGTCGTTGACTGCGCCCTCGTCGGCTCATGAATATCGTCGTCTGCCATTATCACTTTTCAAGGACAAATTTACAATTCAAGTTTCTTCGAGCCCCACTCGCAGCAACAGGGTAGTCAAAGCATTAAGCAGCAAGGTAAAGAAGGAATTCAAGGACCAGGGGATATACACTACTTGGAGCGCTTTGAGAGGCTGAGAGCCCCACTATTATAATTACGTTGTTGATCCGTAAGCCATTGTCCAATGACAATGGACCTCGGCTAACGATTTCACAACAGCAGACGTGGTAGGGTCTGTGCTGATCGCTTTGTCCATCCGAGTCTCCAAGCAATGATGCCATCGCTGTACGCACCCCTCGCCCAGAAGGGTTGCGCAAGTGAACAGTACAGTCATATCCGAGGTACACACGAATACAGTTCCGACTCGACAACAACTCTCATCGATCTCTGCAGACCCCATTATCTTGTACGAGAGAGGTAGCGTCCATCTGGAAGCCTGTGTGATCATCTCTAAGATGGACTTTCAAGACGCGGGCATCGAGCTCAAATGATACCACAACTAGATATGTGGCACCATCTTAGAATATTGAACATCATTTGAAGGTTTCGTAGCCGATCTGACGATTTAAAATGAGCATAGATCGTCCCACAACAGCCTTTCGACCGACCACATATGCTTTGACCACTGGATGGTCCGCCAGCACATCAAAATTATTGCAGCAATTCTCTGGTGTATCGCGTTACCGGATCTCATTCCACAATATCCCTCGCCAGAGGTCCTATCTCTGTTCGCGCTTTCACAGGAGGCATCCATGGTCGTCTCATATTCTCTAATTAGGAAGTATGATGAAGTTTCCACACAGCGACTAAGTCATGCTGTATCTCAAAATTGCGACTACAGCAACGAGTCACACATTTATGTGGTGGGCACGATGCAAATGTTCATTTGCTTTCACTTGGATCTGAAGAAAACAGGCCTTCTCACTCTCACCGGCTGGAATTTTGCTCCAAAATACCGCCGCGTTATTAATTAGACTTGTAACCTCAGAATTGCAAGCTATTCCCTCAATGAACCCCTTCTCTCACCAACACTCAGCTGGTTTCCCAAACAACATCCGAT
>Ga0068629_1000183_pt1 | contig 15645 bp, 6 predicted proteins | sample InSIn3gowninarea_FD_77432 | JGI IMG/M metagenome (GOLD analysis project Ga0068629, IMG submission 77432) | Clean room microbial communities from NASA Spacecraft Assembly Facility at Jet Propulsion Laboratory, Pasadena, California, USA -... ...
CCCATAGTAGGTGTAGGTTGTGAAGTAATGTGTAGTAGTATTAACATTTCTTGACAACTGGACATGTTCAACAATCACCCTAATTTCATATGGTCTTGGTTTGACCATGATTGTATTCATCCACCCAATATATTGGAATGCACCATCTTGATCAACTCTTATTTTAACTTTAGTGTTTCTTATATTGACCCTATAGGATATTCAAATATCTGGCCACTCACTTAAATATTAAAAATTGTATAAATTTTAATTAAATATTTAAAATAATTCTTTAGTAAAGCAGATCGTATACAACATCAAGTATTAAAATTAATATATTACCACTATGTTTGTCACTCAAAGCTATATGTTTAAAAAAAATGCATACATGCAACTATAGATAGTTAGATCAAAGACTGGATGTGGATCCTAGAGGAGGGTAAAATACGCATTCATCATTAAAATGGTACTATTCAAAACTTGTGAAACTTTTAATATTTAATTACCAACCAAATTTATCCTCTTTATCGCCATATTTGATTATTATTTCATCGACTAATGAAATGGATTATAGAGGGTGCTTAATTTTTAAGGGGGGAATTTCTAAATATTACATAATAGTTTTCATGAGTATTTTTGGGAATTTCCCTAGAGGTGATAAATATTTGTAAGATTATTTCTTATCAATACACCTTACCATGATAAAATTTGATACTCTCAAACACTATTTTAACTTTGTATCTACATCATTTATAATAATGAATACATTAAATAGAATCATAGTCTATGTTGTTTACCATTCTCAAGGTGGTTAGATTTTAAAAATAAATGAGAAAATACTAAGGGGAATAACTAATATTATACTAAAATAAAATTTTCAATTGAGTTCTACTTGAACTGAGAATGATACTTATATCTCACTAAAGGTCTCAAAATAATATTTTTAAAATATAGGTCGGCACTTATGGATCTACGTTGCATTCTTTATTATATATATATTTGTTAAACAATATTATAGTTAAAACTTTTTCTTATTAATATTTCATTTCTTGATCACATAAGTAGATAAAACATAGCTTTTAGGACATCTTAAAATATAATAATAATTTCCATAAAATAGAACTATAGATTACATAAATTTAAATATATATGATTTGGCACCATTGTAGTTTATAAATGCCATAGTACTTTCAAAGTTTAATCATTGACATATAGCTATAAACATGAAATTTAATTTGAGTATCATCTTTTTGAGTTACTTATGACCATTTATACAAAGAGACTATATGAATATATTGTACTACTAAAATTTGTGATTAACTTTAGGACATATATTGATAGAGGACAAAGTATAAAATTGAATCTCATAGTACATAATCCATTGTAGATGCATATGTTCATGTAATGAATATATTCTTAAAAATAATACAATATGAGATATTAAGTTTTTTCTAATATAATCATTATTCCTTTGTATTTTGAGATATGATAATAGTAAAATTGATGTGATATGATATATTTTATTAATGAATAATTACATAATATTGAAGATAAAAAGAATTAAAATAAGAATAAAAAATTTCATTGCAAACACACACACACACACACATCCTTGCATCTTACATTAATATAACTTCTACAACTTGGATTATTCTCGTTATTTAATGGAATTGCTAGTGATTAGAAAATACAAAGTGGCCTTCTCAAGTCATGTAAATCTTAATTATGCAACTATGATGGAAATGTTATGAGGGAATATATTTTATTTTAAAAAAATATGCTATTGGGATTCCATGTTTATAGTACATTTCTTACTTAATCACTTTTTCCAAATATAGGCATAATAGATTCAAAGATTTCCATGTATGGGTTTTCTTTTTTTAATAAATTAATGTCATCCATATGCCATTGATAAGTTATTTCCTTATTCTTAATATCATATCTGATGCATGATGATGTGGGTGCACATCAATAATTCACCGAACGGATCGGATCACTTCCGGATTGGATGAGGGGATCATGCATGCAAGAGGCAAACTGGTGCCAGCTTTGGAGAGAGAGCAATGAAACACTAGAATGGAACCAACTCCAAAAGTTATTTTCATTAGTGAAAAGATCTCACTTATATAAGTGAGTTTACAAAATGAACTTGCTCACTTTTACAATGTGGGATTTACCCTTTAAGTGGCAAGTCAAAGTGAACTTGAAAACATAACATTAAATAAAGTTAACTAAAATAACTTTTACAATTTGATGAACTAAACTAAAGAAAAGACTTCTAAAGTAAGAATACATTAATGTACATGATTACATCGTGCTAGTTCATCAATTCCTCCCTGCTTAGAAGGAAAATTGTCCCAATTTTCTAGGACCTCAACAGATGTGGAAAGTCTCGGTCCATGGTGGCTTGAGAAAACCATTTGGCTTGCGAAGGCAAGCTGCCCTTCTTTCCCACCAAGTATGTCATGATCTGACGGTTGCGGGTTGTCCTGGTTCTGGTATCCAGAAGGGTGTCTTCGACTAGAGGCGGTTGAAAGTCTGGAATGTTGTCGTCCGGGTGAAGCACCGCGATCTCGTCCTCTAGCTGGGGTGGCTCATACAACTTGAGATTATTGACATTGATGACGTTATGGATCCCAAGTTGAGCCGGGAGGTCCAGGCGAAAAGCATTTGGTCCAATAGCTTCCAGTATTGTGTATGGCCCATATCTGAGCGGCTTGAGCTTGTGATGCGACTGGGTCTTGAATCTTTGCTTGTCCAAATGCAACCAAACTTTGTCACCCACCTGGAGGTGATGTTGGATTCTGTGCCAGTCTTGTAGAGCTTTGTATTTGGCCTGAGACTTGGCAAGGATCTCAGAGACTTGTGTATGCAATTTGTGGAGGTGATCTACGAAGACGGTGGCCTTCCTCTGTTCTGTCTGCTCATGAGTGGTGACTGGAGAGGGAAGGACCAACGGAACCTCAAACGGGGCCACTGGTTGAAAACCATAGCATACTTCAAAAGGCGAATGCCCTGTGGACACATGGACGGCTCTGTTGTAACCATGCTGGATGGATGAGAGTGACTTGTCCCAGTGTTTAGTGGTATGCTGATAGATCCGGAGGCAATGAATGAGGGTTCGATTCACAACCTCAGTTTGACCGTCTGTTTGAGGATGGAACGCGGTGGAGAATTGGAGCTTGCAGCCGAGGAGTTTCCATAAGGATTTCCAAAAGTGACTCAGAAAGCGTGCATCCCGATCTGAGACAATGCTGGTGGGGAGTCCAAACTGCTTCCACACGTGTTCAAAGAAGAGCTCAGCGGTTTGTGGAGCATCTGTTGTCTTTGTGCAGGGAATGAAGATGGCCATTTTTGAGAAACGGCATACCACGACCAGAATGCAGTCATGTTTCTGCTGCGTCATAGGCAAACCACCGAGAAAGTCCATTGAGATTGACTCCCATGGACGTGATGGTACTGGCAACGGTTGGTACAACCCAATTTTCCTGTTGGAGGGTTTACTCTGGCTGCAAAGTGAGCATTGCTTGATGAATTTCTCCACGCTTTTACGCATGGAAGGCCAGAAAAAGTACCGCTGCAAGTGGAGAAGAGTCTTCAACACGCCAAAATGGCCACCATAATTGGAAGAATGGGCCTCCTTCAAAAGTTGATCACGACCGCTGCCTTGAGGGACGCAGAGTTGCTGAAGTTTATAAAGGATTCCGTCCTTGAGGTGGTAGTCTCTGAAAGGATGCATGTTGAGACTTGACGGTGTGTGAATGGCAGAATAAATGGACCCAAAATCTGGATCGGTGCTATAGAGATCGCGCCACTCCGTGTAACCGGAACACTTAGTGTCCAACACACTAAGCAAGGTACAGATAGGAGGTCGGCTGAGAAAGTCAGCAACTTGATTGTGTACCCCCTTCTTGTACTTGATAACCAGATGGAACTGTTGCAAGTATGATGCCCACTTCATGTGTCGATGCTCCTGGATCCGAGACTGTGAGTGAAGAGATTGGAGAGGTTGGTGATCTGTGTGCACAATAGTCTCTTTCCCCAAGAGAAAGTGTCTCCAATACCTCAAGGCCTGGACAAGGGCGTAGAACTCCTTGTCATATGTGCTATAGTTCTGCTTGGCCTGTGAGAAAGTCTCGGAATGGTACGCCACAGGGTGGCCTCCCTGCTTAAGTACAGCTCCCATAGCAAATTGGGAAGCATCTGTCTCCACTTCGAATGGTAATTGAAGGTCAGGAAGTCGAAGAACAGGAGCAGTGCATAAGGTGTCTTTCAACCTGTTGAAGGCATGCATCTGGTCTGGGCCCCAGTGGAAAGGGACCTTGCCCTTGGTGAGAGCATGTAATGGTACAGCAATGTCAGAATACCTGTGAACAAACTTCCGATAGAAGTTCGTGGATCCCAAGAAGCTCCGAAGGTCAGTGACATTTGTAGGTGGTGGCCAATCTCTGATAACCTGTACTTTTTTCGGATCGACTCTAATGCCTTGAGCATCTACAATATAACCCAGATAGGAAACAGAATTCTGGCCAAAGAAACACTTGGAGAGATTTGCTTTGAGTTGCTGGGATCGAAGGGTTTCCAAAAGTTGTTGCACATGTGAGGAGTGCTCCTGTTGTGTCTTGCTGTAGACAAGGATATCGTCTAGATAAACGACGACAAACTTCCCGATGAAAGGACGAAGGATGTCGTTCATGAGACGCATGAAAGTGGCAGGAGCGTTAGTTAAGCCGAAAGGCATAACTAACCATTCGTAAAGGCCGAACTTGGTTTTGAAAGCAGTTTTCCAAGTGTCGGTGCGGTGTACCTGGACCTGGTGATAGCCTGAAGCCAGGTCAATCTTGGTGAAGAATTTTGCTCCCTGTAACTGATCTAAGAGATCGTCAATGATGGGCAGAGGGTATCTGTTCTTCACTGTTATTTTGTTTAAGGCCCGATAGTCAACGCATAGGCGCCACGTGCCATCCTTCTTTGGCACAAGAAGGACTGGGGACCCGCAAGGAGAGGAGCTCGGCTGGATACGTCCTTCCTTGATTAATTCAGTCAACTGCCTCTGGAGTTCAGTTGTTTCAGGAATAGAGGACTTGTATACAGGCCCGTTTGGCAATGAAGAACCAGGTATGAGGTCAATAGTGTGACTAATGGCACGAGAGGGTGGCAACCCTTTTGGAACCTTAAAAACATCCTGGTATGAATCCAGTAGGCGCTGCATGTCATGTGGTTGACGTGATGGAGAGGTGCTTGCGGTCTCTGCCTGACGCACAAACAACATTGTGAAGACTTTGGCAGAACGAGCTAATCTGCTGGCCTCGGGAGCATTGACCAACGTGATTGCAGAATTGGAAGTTGGCTTCATGGATCTGGTCCCGGAGGACGAGGTCATAATATAAGTCTTCTTGTCCTTTCGCAACTTGTATGTGTTGGAAACACTGTCATAGGTTGCGTGCCGGTCGAATTGATACGGTTTGCCCAGAAGAAGATCACAACAGTCCATGGGCGAAACGTCACAGGTGACAGTATCAATGAAGGGGTCGACCGCAAAGGTGATGTGGCAGACTCTGTCAATGCTGTTGGTGGGACCATTCTTTGTAACCCAACCCAAATTATAGGGGGCGGGGTGTGGCTCGGTGGGAAGCTTCAACTCTTCCACGAGCTGAGCTGAGATCAGGTTCTTCATGCTACCATTATCTAATATAAGTAGACAAATCCGATCTTTAATTTGACAGTTCTAGGTGAAAAGAGCCTCCCTGGCTGCTGCAACGGAGGGTTGACTCATGAGAATGAGACGCGGATTTGTAGTGACCTGATTGTGAAGGGCTCGTGGGTCTTCTTCATTGTCAGATGTGTCAGCTTCCTGTGCCACTAAGGTTTTGGATTTAGCCTGAGCTTTTTGCGCGAGACACTCTTCATCAGAATGTCCGTAACATCTGTGGTAGCGGCAATACTTACGTGGCCCTTTGCCTCTGGCAGAAGTGGAAGGACCAGATGAGGAAGGCTGAGGTGACGTCTGCTTTGGCCGATAGGTGCTATTCGGCTGATGAGATGAGCTGGACTGGAAGGTGGACTGAGGAGGTGCTTGAGGTGAGCTGCGGGCTTGCCGCGTCTGTACACAGCGCTCCACCGCTAAGGCATATTGGAATGCCTTGTCCAGGGTGGTGACCTCAAGTAGTTCGAACTCCTGCTGTAAGTAGGAAAAAAGTCCACCGATGAACTTTAACAATAGAGTCTCAGCGTCATCGGAGACAGCCAACATAATGGACATCTTGTGAAAGGCTTCAATGTACTGTTGTACGGATTGTCCAGGTTGCTGTCGGAGGTGTAGCCACTTTTTCTTCAGGTTGGCTAGGTACCCGAGAGGGTAAAAGTGGGATTTAACTGCGGCTTTGAAATCATCCCACTGTGTGATGGCCGGTTGGTGGGCAACTGCTCGGGATTGGACGTGGGTCTGCCACCAGAACTGTGCCTGCTCAGACATGTGAACAACGACCAATGTGATTTGCTTCTCTTGGGTAAGGTGCGGCTGGCAGGTGAAGTAGGCCTCCAAGGCCCGAATCCAGCTATCTAAGCCCTCAGGGTTGATGGACCCGTCGAACTGAGGAATGGAAACTTTGGTGTCAAGTTTCAAGGCTGGCTGAAGGGGAACTGCCTGCGGAATGTTGGCACCTGGAGGAGTACCCTGTGGATTACCCGGCTGCTGTTGGATCTGTGTGATAAGAGCGGCCATGTCCAACCTGGTCTGTCTCTAAAAGTCCATCTACTGCTGCATCTGTTGTTGCTGGAAGGCCTGCTGGTCAAGCTGTGTCTGTCTAACCATGTCTGCAAGCATAGTCATCATGTCGGCGATGGTACGACGCTGCTCTCTGAGCTCATCAGCTAGGAAAGAGAGTGCGTCTGAAGCAGGTGGAGTCTCTAGTGACTGCTCTGACTGTGGTCCCTTGCCCTTCGGCATGATGTCGGCTGACTGACTGATGTGTAGAAGGTCAGAGTGAGCTACAGAGGCTTCCTAGGTGGCTGGACAGGTCAGAGAAGATGTACTCGTTGTCAGTGCCCTGGGTTTGGCCGATCCCGTGGCAAGCGGTTGGAGACTGATACCAGAGACGTGCAATGGTCCACCCGCCAAGGTGAACCGTCTCAGGCTGCTCGCACACTGACAAGAGTAGAGTCCTCGGGTAATACTAAAAGCTGCGCTCCGGGTGCAAGACTGAGAGAAATCCGAGTAATGTGAGGTATCGAAAATCCAACAGCCCCTCCCGAAGAGAGCGGGTACTAAAAAAATGAAAATATCGGTCTTAGTGTGGTTTTCCTGGTGCGGTTTTTAATGATAAAAACGGAAAAGTGCGGAAAACGAAAAAAAAACTGAGATAAAATGCGGAAAAAGGTGAAAAGGGTATAAAAATAATGGAAAATACCCGTGCTGAGGTGACCCAAGCTGTAGCCGCGGAGAAATGGAGCCTGCTGGCGCGAAAATCGTGAAAATCGGACTCCGGAGGTGCAATTGGCGCCAAAAAAGGTCCAAAAATAGTGATTTTCCAAATAACTTTATAAAAGGTCTTTGATTAAAAAGGGAATATTCCTCAGAATATTCCGTTTGAAAAAATTTTTTAGTTTCCTAAAGTCCAAAAACTTTAGGAAACTAAAAAATAAATGGACCATTGATAAAATTTCAAAAAATATGTGCCGAAAATCTTCGCGGGCGTCGAATTTTTTTTTTTGCGTTGTGATTTCCGGATCGGGCGGGGCGTCTCCGTTTGCTGTTGGGTGTTGGGGGCCCCGTGGGGGGACTGCAGGGGGGCTAGGAGCCCGTCCCAGGCCTGCGCGGGGTGCGCAGGGCCTGCGCAGGCCGCGCGGGAGGCGCGGGCCTGCGGGCGCCCGCGGGAGCTCCGCGGGTGGTCGGGGGTGCACCCACGGGGGTGCAGGGGCCACGGGAGGTGGCCAGAGGGGAGCTGGGCCACCAGGGGCTGGCGGGGGACCAGGGGGTCCCGCCCTGGCCATAGGGGGTGGCGCAGGGGCCTGGGGGCCTGCGCAGGGTGCAAGGGGCACCCGGAAGGTGCAGGAGGCACCGGGAAGGTGCAACAAGGGTGCTGGGAGCACCGGAAGGTGGCAGGGGTGCCACGGAGGTGGAGTGGAGGCCCCGGGGGCCTGAAGAAGAAACAAGGGGGGTGGCTCCTGAAGCAGGGGGCTGCCCCCTAAAAAAATTTCGAATTTTTCTCCTTGAATTCCACCGCGAAGCTGTGCATCGACTTGCTCTGATACCAATTGATGTGGGTGCACATCAATAATTCACCGAACGGATCGGATCACTTCCGGATTGGATGAGGGGATCATGCATGCAAGAGGCAAACTGGTGCCAGCTTTGGAGAGAGAGCAATGAAACCCTAGAATGGAACCAACTCCAAAAGTTGTTTTCATTAGTGAAAAGAACTCACTTATATAAGTGAGTTTACAAAATGAACTTGCTCACTTTTACAATGTGGGATTTACCCTTTAAGTGGCAAGTTAAAGTGAACTTGAAAACATAACATTAAATAAAGTTAACTAAAGTAACTTTTACAATTTGATGAACTAAACTAAAGAAAAGACTTCTAAAGTAAGAATACATTAATGTACATGATTACATTGTGCTAGTTCATCACATGAATTACGAATTCATTTCTAATTTTAAGGACTTTCAAGACTAAATTATTAGTATCTATCTACTTCTCAAACCCATTTGTAAACACTTTTACTTTGAGATATTTTAGTCACTATTAGTAATTGAGTAAGCCTATTATTACCTTTTAATTCGTTAGGAAAGGATTTTTAAGAGGTCAAGATACATGGTATGAAAGGGACTAATTTTGATATTGATTCACTATGATCCATGGTAAGATCAATATCATAGTATACTTGACATTTTTGGTAAGCATAGGTTCATCCCTTAAACAATTTTTTTTCCCTTTTGTATACCCAATATGGAATCACACTTACCAATAATATGCACACAACATTCCTCAAGCTTGATAAAAAAAATAATTTATCCTTCTTCCCAATAATTTACATAGAAAATTATTCAACCTCCCATATAGAAATATAATTTATTCTAAAATAGTAAATACATAATATAACACTCACTACAAATGTATTTTATGTTGTAATCTAACAAGGTATTGAAAACAATGGAAAAGATACCATTCCAAATGCCTACTTATAATTATGTCACTCCCAAAGCCTACTCATAATTATCCCACTGGATGATACCATAATACACATTTCCTAATGGTATATACATGACATATCGGTCTCTCTTCAATTATAATGGAATGACCACTATCCACTCTAGCATTGTGATCATCCCTTGATTGACGTAGTTGTAATCCTTCACATTCCTTAACCTAGTTCCTTTTCTCTCATTATAATTTTTCCTCTACTATTTTAAATCCATTTCCTTTCATTTTTAATGAACATAGGGTAATTCTTGTGTATACGGTGGTATCCTTTTTTATATTTCAAATGGACACTATATGGAGAAAGGATGAGTATGCAAGTACCTATCACTTTTTATATCACATGAAACTATTATAATAAGAGATTCTCCTATTTGTAGATACACCAATGCTTCCCAAATATTTTGTAAGTCTCTTAGCTTGACTAAAAGGATTATAATAGTCCTGTGTTGGATTAAAATATTTCTTTTAGCTTGTTGGAAATATCCTCAAGCCTCTAATTCCTCTTTAGTTCCTCTATATATTTTTGTTGAAATATAAACTCACCATTGATTTCATTATAATTTTTTTCATTGATTTTGGATTTATTAAAACTTGTTCAATATGAAAAGTTGAATTCTATATGAAATTAACCATCATAGATATGTCTAGATATATAAAATTTTATCTAAAATCCAAAATCAACATCCTTACTTATCTTCCTAATGATTTACTCTCCCACCTATTACCCACATAAATATGCCAAGAAACTATATAAGGTAGAAGAAGAGATGCTTGCAAGTCATCTATACTAGTTTTTAAAACATTAGAGGTAATGACCATAAAAACTTACTCTAAATACAACTCTATTATTACATTTGGATTCTCCTCTTGAAAAGTTGCATGATATATAACATGGTTTATAACCATATTCACTTTCGTAAGACGCAAAATCCTATACTTGGATTTGTAGAAATATCTTCATTTATTTGAACAAAAAAAGCATTGAATTCCACTCTAAATAGGCAATTGGAAACCAACATGGATGTATGGTTTTCCAAATACAAATTATATTCTATGTTCTCTAAATGTATGAACTCTAAAGGTAATTTTTGGTAGAAGCTTCATATTGCATCATTATAGTCATGAATTTCCTACATCATTATACATATTATTAAGAATCATTTTAACTATTGATATTGCAATATTTATATCTTTAATTCTACAATCCTAATGATGGATTTGTGAGTTCACACATGATCTTATCTAAAACACAACATGACCCATGATATTTGTTAAATATGGATAGAATTTCCAAAAGAGTAAGATAAAAATAAAATAAATTCTAAAAAATATTAACTATCAAACATAGGTAAAATATATTAAACCTATCAAATTCATCTCACATCAACTGAGTATGAAATGGCTGATAACATAAACCAAACTTTCACAATTTATAAAATGACTTATTTCTCCAATCCCTAAATTATACATGAAACAAATGGTTTCTATTTATCCAATCATAATCCCAATTTATAAAATGGCATATTGTCTACTTATCTTGATATATTCCCAATCACATAGAAAAATTCAATAGAATGAATAGGGATCGAATGTTGTACACCAATATGAAAGATGGTAATTCTAAGAATTTCCAACCATTCCTTTACTTTAAAATCCCTAGTCATTCATATTAATTTGAAGAGTAAAGTTATGAGGGACCTCCACCACTTTATCTATGGTAGATACTTCTATAACTACCAAATTACATATTCTTAGAAGTATAGATACCTTCTTCATTGTCCCTATGAAAAAGAAAAATTGAATCTTATTGCAACCATATCAAGTCATAAAATAATTTATAGGAAATTATTTAACATCTACCTCTAACACCTACATCCCTTAAGAAATATTAGACTCAGAAGATGTTATTTATATATTTGATATAAAAAATGATATAAAAGTTAAGATTTTAAAATATAAAATAAAAGCTACTTTATAATGAATCTTGTATAGTCACATTAGTGGTATGAGGTAGGGAGCGAATATATAATTAGAGACATGGCAAAATTTAAGTCATTTATTTAAATAAAGGAACATATAGATACATATTATGAATAAGGTAAGATGTGCCCAATCAACAACATCCAATTATTGTTGGATCTATAGCATTGGAAATGTAGTGATTTTATTTTTAAAATTTCTCCATATAAATTTAATCTTTGAAAATGCCTCTCCTCTTACATAGACATAAACTACAAAGTTTAAGGATAATAATTAATAGTAGGAAATCCATAAAATAAGGTAAAATAATTTTTTTGTGATTTATAGGAATTGAACAATTGAAATCCTCTATTATGAGAAACCATCTAACCTTTTATTAATATTACCCCAAAAACAAAAAATAGAGACCTCCATTAATGGTGATTCCTCCACATAATTATTTAAGATAGATTCTAGTTATTGAGATTAAATCTCATCTCCAATATCTCCATTTCATTCCTTTATGTGACTTGCCTCACAATGCTCAATGGTACTTGTCCATAATGGAGACTTGTAATGATAAAATCTCCCTTAAATCAAGCTTAAAAGGCCAAACATATTTACAGTTTAAAGAATCATAGAACTAGAAGCATAAATAGAAGTTTCATAATAGTAAATTTGATTAATAATGGAGAATTATGAGTTGACTGTGAATGTTCTTTAAAATTGATTTTGATTTATTTATATAGAATGGTATCAAATTATGTATAATGAAACTAACATACATATTATCAAACTCAATGCTTATTAGATTTTATTATTTTAGATTTTAAATTTTTTAATGGTATATATTTTTTCATGAGGGTGGATGGATGCACACACACATGTACACACATGCATGTGCATGCACACACATGTGGAAATAATTACCATGATAATTATGTTATTAATTCATTTAGTGAATAATACCTAATTTAATAACTCTTTATCCATTTCTAGTCTTTCCTCCCTCCTTATTTTGCACAACTTTCTCTAGCATGTTCTATATGTGTTACCAACTTTGATTCTCTTTTTTATTCTTCTATTTCTCTTTCCATTTTGAAATGTAGATGATTTATTTTTATTATAAACCTTCCACTTCTTATTGTATATGATTATCACCATTACAAAATAAATAATGTATGACCATAATAATGAAAATATTCAATGCTAAGAAAATGGTATTGTTAGTATGTAATATTCATGAAATTAATATATTTCTTACATGTATACATGGTAGATTTATATGAAAAAAATATGAATAGGTTTCATATGAGGATTTTATAAGATTACAAACTTAAGCTCCCAACCTACAATAACTATTATTGTATGAAAAATTGAGTGTGTCATATTTAGACATAGATCACATATATTAACTTAGGATTATTTAAGACTAAGAGAATACTTGATAGGACAAAGGGTGGATTATATTGGAGTAATTTTTCTTTCACTCTTTTTCAAGAGAGAAATGGTAGCACTTTAAAATCTCCCATATCATCCTCCAATCAGGGATAGGATTCCCTTAGTATGGGGTAGTGAAACTCTATTAGAGAGACTCAAGAAATTAGTCAATGTTTGGATTAATGGAGGAAGAAAGAACCTGTGTTCTTGATTCTATGAGAGAGTTAATCCTCTTCAAATAATATGAGGATATGGTAATAGCTATTGAGGATAATCCCAATAATAAAAATGAAGTTATTATAAATTTTAATGTAGATTACCTTCTAGGGGTCATCTAACTTTGAGAATATGATTGAGTTTTCATGTGAAGACTTATAGAAAATATGCATTCTATAATCCTCATAGGTAATTTCAATGGATTTATTATACCACTATGAAAAATAAAATCATAGGAAAAGGTGACTTGAGGTAGCATCATTAAATATCCTATAGACTTTGAGGAAAAAGGTAATGGTTATTTTAATATATTCTTTTAATCAATTCTTGATTTTAAAGTCATCTTATATGGGGGACCTTAGATTTACAAAAAAATAGGGTTGGTGTTAAAAAAATATGGGTTTTAATTTTTGAACTTGTTAAATCAGTTCCTCTAAGAATTCTAGTATGGTTCTACTTTCTATATCTCCTCGAGGAATTCAAGGTACTTAAATATTCACAAAAAATAAATTGAAAGAGTTCTAACTTTTGATAAGGAAACACTCTCTCATAGGACTAGAGGTGTGGAAAAATTATGGGTGGAGTAGGCATGTGGAATCCCCTTAAATAATACATCTTCATAAAAATTGAAGACATAAAAAAAAAAGATGTAGATTATGAGAGAATATTATTCATTTGTGCATATTGCCATAAAGTTGGACATATGAGAAAGTTTTTTTCTTAATTGAATAATATGCAAAGAAGAGATACATTAGCTAATTAAAATACCTAAAACCAATAGATACACCATAGGGATGACCCTCTGGTGGAGAATATTGAGACTATAACTAATAATCAAAAGAACAAGAAAACCCTAAAAGAAAATAATTAATACATTATAGGGTGAATGGAAAACATTCATAAGGAAGAAAAGGAACCCATAATAAACATAGTAGATGGAAGACAATGCAACATAAATCAATAATATAATGGCCTCTATTTTTCAAGATTTTAAAACAACTAAAAAATAAAAAAGGGATCCCTTAAGTATCCACAATGTCAATAGGGAGGAGATGGCCAATCCATCCAATATACTATAAGGGAATAAATTTTAGGTTGTAATAATAAGATAAAGATAATGTAGAACCTCCCCTAAGAGGAAGACAAATAAGTCAATTATTCCTAGGGAGGAATGCAATTTAGAAATTAGGTAAGAATACAAATATGAACTTATATTAATAACAAGTGACTAAGAATAATCAACATTATAGATCTAAAAGTATGAGTGAAAGGGAATATTCTAAGTATAATCCCACTATTAATAAATGATGTAGTTTCTTAAGATAGTGAAATAAGCATCTTGACTTAGAATTTTAGGGGCATAGGAGAAAATAGATTTAGAACTAAGATTCAAGTTAAAAGAATAATTAAGAAGATGAAACTATAAGTAGTAATCTTAACTGAAATGCACTTACCCAATAATGAGGAAGTTGAGAAAGCAGTTCGAAGTATTTTTCCCAATAGTGATGGGAAACCTTTAAATGTAAGTTCTTCATACTCAAGGATTTTAATTTTATGAAATAATAAACTTCAAATAAATTCAAATATCCATGGAAACTCCTCTTAGGGGATTGCATTTTGATCTAATGTATTGAAAAGGCTTATAGTTTGATGGGGATTATCCCCCTTAAGTTAGAAAAACCTTAGGTTATTAAATATTAACAAAAAAAACACTAAAAGTAGTTAATAAGATGTATTATTAATATTTTACATTCTTTCAATATAAGGAGAAGAAACATTCTGGTGATTTGTTATTGTCTCTCTTTCTCTTTCTACTTGGTTGGTTCCTTGTTTAAATCTTACCATTCAGGAGGATCTGCATCAATTAGTATAAGCGTAATAAGTTACAACACTAAAAAGATAAAGAAAAAAATACATATATCCAAAGATTATTTAGTATATTAAGTATATAATATAGTAGACATTGAAAGAATATTTTTTAGGAATAGATCTTGAACTGGTAGAGAGAATGCTCGACTCTTGTAGTGATAATATAGATCCTTCTATTAATATTTTTCATAATCTTAGCCACAATCATTATGAGAAGATTATATCACCTACAATTAATAGTTCAACTAATTCAAATGGTTGTTAGTTCAAGGACCACATATTCTTCCTAAAAGAAAGGTAATGTTATTGGTGATGAAGACTATAGAGTGGGATATCACATACTTTCTATCTATGTAGAAGATGGTTTTAGAAGAGTACAAAGAGGTGTTTCTAGAAAGGTTGAAGAGGAGTATGGATGTGTTAATTTTCTTAGTCATAATAAAGAGTGATATACAACCTTAAAAATTATAACATTGCTTTACCTCTTCAGGATTCGGGTGTGTTGTAAATATAACATTCTATGAGTGTACATGAAGCAATTCAGATGTAGGTGAATGAATCAATTCAATTATAGGAAAATGAAGTGATTCAACTATTAGAATGAATGATATGATTCAATTATAGAACTAAAGTGATTTGTCTTCTAGACAGTTGAGTTTATAACTATAATCTCATGGGCCCTTATGCTTTCATATTATGTGTGTGTGTGTATGTGTGTGTGTATGTGTGTGTGTATGTGTGTGCGTATGTATGTATGTATGTACATATGTATGTTATAATGTATGAAGGTTAATTTTGATGAGAAAAAGGTCTAATTCTATCCAATTCTATTTCTTATGATTTATGTTCATCTTTTATCTTATTATTGTGTGTGCAATGCATTATTATCACATAGATTCACTTCCAACTACTCTTATTTGTTGTGTGTGAAATACCATATTAACATATGAATTCACCTATACCCATTCCACCTATA
>Ga0068629_1000184_pt1 | contig 15584 bp, 15 predicted proteins | sample InSIn3gowninarea_FD_77432 | JGI IMG/M metagenome (GOLD analysis project Ga0068629, IMG submission 77432) | Clean room microbial communities from NASA Spacecraft Assembly Facility at Jet Propulsion Laboratory, Pasadena, California, USA -... ...
AACAGATATTTTTGCAGTAGACTCAGAGATGAAAATTAAATCATACGGGTTTAGAATCTTTGAAGTGATAAATAATTAATAGAAATATAAAAATGAGAGCAATCACCCATTGTGATTGCTCTCATTTTAAATTTCCACTAGTTATTATTCGAAAAATGTAGTGATGCAGCACCGAGTAATCCCGCTTTATTCCCAAGCTCGGCTTTCAAAATTTCTACGTCGGAAAAGCTGTTGATGATTAATTCTTTAACTTTAGTTCGGACTAATTCGACCAACTTCTCTTGTTCCATAACGCCGCCCCCGATGATGACGGCTGGTGGGTTGAAGATGTGTGTTAGTGAAACGAGGCCGTATGCAACTTCAAGTACCCAGTCTTGAAGCACTTTCTCCAACTCGTCGTCGCCCTTTGCAAGTCCTTCAAAAATCTTACGTCCGTTCACATATTGTGCGTCGACTTCGAGTGCGTTTCTCACTAATGCAGTTGTTGATCCGTACATTTCATAGCACCCTATGCACCCACAGCTACATGGTTTTCCACCTGGATGTGCGACGATATGTCCGAATTCAGCCGCGCTACCATTCGTACCTTTGTATACTTCGGAGTTTATGACGATTGCGCCACCAATTCCCGTTCCGTATGTTAAACATAAAAAGTCATCATATTTTTGACCTGCACCAAATTGTTTTTCGCCTAAAGCAGCGGAATTTACGTCGTTCTCAATTTTTACAGGCACGCCAAACTTCTCTTCAAAAATATTTTTCATATTCATGCCTGTATAATTTGGAAAGTTTTTATTGGCATAAATGATTGATCCTTCTTCACTGTTCACTTGTCCTGCTGTGCTAATTCCGATCGCTTCAAAGCACGAGTAATTTGTTGAAATGACTTCGATGAGGTTTTCAACCAGATACGGTCCACCCTTGGATGCGCCGGACTCTATTTCTTGAAACTGTGTAACGGTACCTTGTTCATCTGCTAAACATAATTTAACCGATGTTCCACCAATATCTATCGCCAATACGTTCATAGCTACTCCCCCATTTTTTTAACTTTTAAAGTATTTATTTGAATTAACTGTAGCATAGGCCTTTAATTCTAGCTACTAGAATCAAATCCCCCTATGTTATAGGTGAATTTCACCTTACATAGAGGGATTTGATTTTGTATTAGTTCTTCTTCGAAACTTTTCGTATACGGCTCTCCTTCGCCAATCTAAACGGTGCGTAAATTAACGCAGCGATAAGGAATAACCCAATGTAGCCAATGAACGGATAGACTAAAGCAACCAGATTTTTGAATCCGCCGATGAAACTTAAGACAAATCCAACAACAACAGTTACAACAATCATTACATCCGATTTTTTGGTGTTCATAACGGTAAACCTTGCGACAAACGCATAGAACATGCTGACTGCGGTGTTGAATACCATTCCAAATAAAATGACGGACATGAAAATAGCGAGAACTGGTGAAATATCATGGACTAATTTCAACATCGGCATATCGTAATCTGCCACAATATCCACTTTCGAAAAGATTGCAAGATGGCTAATAATAATCATAATTCCAAGACCAAGGCCACCGAACAAACCGCCAAGTGCTGCAGTTTTCTCATCTTTCTCAGCCCCACCCATAACGAGTGACATTGCAGCTCCTACAGCGATATTAAAGGACACATAATTAATCGCCGAAATGAACCAATTTGGTAAAGTTGTATCGAGATTTCTCGCAATTGGATCCAACTCCGCAAATGACGAATCCATTGTAAAAATGGAATAGACTCCAATTAGAATGATTGTTAGTACTAAAAATGGTGTAATACTTCCAATTATCGTGATTACTCGTTTTACATTCATCATCACAGTCCCAACTACTAAGACCGACATCAGAAGATTTCCGATATACGGTTCGAAACCGAACTGTTGATTTAATACAGAACCTGCACCGGCCAACATAACGACACCAACACCGAATAATGTGAAAACGATGATTGCATCGACCACGACACCAAGATAAGGTCCACTTATTTTATAGATGACATCCTTATGAGAGGATGTCTGCGTGCGACTTCCGAGCCTCGTTAATGTCATACCGAGATAAGCAAATAATGCTGTTGAAAGAATTGCTGCAAATGTCCCAAGCAATCCAAAACTCGTGAAATACTGTACGATCTCTTTCCCCGAAGCAAAACCTGCTCCAACAATAATTCCGATAAAGGCGCTTGCAATCTTCAAAACCCTAAACATTTTTATGTCCCCCAATTTGCAGATTATCCCCTATCGATATTTCGTAAGTAACAAAAGCACAGGGCGCCTGATTAGCCCCGACGAGGAAGAATTTTTCCTTGCTAGAGGGCTTGAACGAAAGGCGCTATTTGCCTTTTGCTTCAAGACCGAAGCGACCTCGAGGGGCTGGCGCCCGGAGCTAGATGTAAAAAAGCTACCTAAAAGACTGCCTAGCTGCTGCAGCCTTCAAGATAGCTACCTTTATTATGTTTATTATAACACTGGAACTTTATCAAAACGGTCAAATCGAAGTGGATCTGTTGGAATTGTTGTCGTCTTTTCATTGATCAATTCCTCAATGAGCTTACCGGTCACGGTCGCTAAACTAATTCCGTCCCCTTCATGACCTGCTGCGATGTAAAATCCAGGAATTTCCTCAACTTCTGAAACGATTGGCAGATGGTCTTCTGTCCAAGGTCTAAAACCAGTATACGCTCGAATCATTGTAAAATCATTCATTTTCGGATAAAAACGAAGGGCTCTCATGGCCATCGTTTCGACAACATTCATATCGATTCTTCCATCATACCCAACAAATTGACGACTACTACCTATCAAAAAGTTCTGGCTTTCAGTCGGTTCAAGGACAAGCGCAACCCCGTGCTTTTCTGTGCGCTTATCGACAATTCGATCACGACCGAATTTATTCATCAAATAACCGAATTCCATCACATTTCGCATCATCACAGGTTTTTGTCTAGCGCCGACGATAATATGTCCTTTTCTAGGAATAATCGGGATATCTAAATCCAACATTTTCCCTATGAATGGTGCCCAGACACCCGCAGCATTGACAACTTTCTTTGCTGTAAATGTACCGTTTGTGGTTTCGATTGTAAAGTGTTCCTTTTTGGTAATTCCTGTAACTTCTGCCTGTGTCTGTAATTTCAAACCATATTGTTTTGCTTTATCAATTAGTGAATAACAGAATAAATAAGGGTTAATAAGAGAATCCGTTTCACATTCTAATCCACCTGGAATATCGTCAGCAAAATAAGGCGACTCTTGACGCAGATCTTCGCGGTCCAATAATTTGAACTTTAAGCCTGCCTTCGTCTGAATGTCCACCCATTCGGCTGCCGCTTGCATTTCATGGTCATTTTCACAAACAAGCAAACTGCCAAGCGCACGATATTCAAAATCCAAGTCCAACTCGTGTTGTAAATCCACGGTTAATTCTTGGCTTTTTAAAGACATTAAACTATCGAAACCTGGATCTTTGTCCACAATTGTTACGTTCCCATCACATCTTGATGATGTTCCACTCGCAATATCATTTTTTTCGATTAAGACGCAATCGATTCCTGATTTCGCAACGTAGTATGCGATTGCTGAGCCGACAATTCCGCCGCCGATAATGGCTACTTCTGCATGATTTTGTTTCGACATATGCCTACTCCCCTTTGACACAGACAAATCGTTTAGACTACTCTTATAAGAGAAAAGCATTAAACAACTCTCTGTTTTCTAAAAAAACATTATTGCTCTACTAATATATATGTTAGAATAATAGGGGATCGTGTGTCAATCTTTTCTTCAGATATAAATGTAAGCAGTTACATAAAGTTAATCTTCAATCAGTGGAGGTTTTCTTCATCCTCCACCGATTGTTAGTTTAACCAATCGGGCATTTACGGGCAGTTAACCCCCACGTATTTTCCTTGTTTTCATGTAAAATTGAAGTAGGGGGTTTTACTGCCCGTTAATGCGGGATAATAATGGTGTGATAATGGGAGGACTGGCCATATGGATAAATTGATTATCTGTAGATGTGAAGAAGTGTCACTTGAAGACATTGAAAATACAGCAAGTAAATATAGCTGTTCAGCTCGGGAACTAAAACTGCGCACTCGTGCAGGAATGGGCTATTGTGGAGGTCGCACATGTCGCCCTGCCGTCGATGCGGTCCTCGAAGCAGTTACAGGCGAAAAACCGGGTAATGATATCCCATTGAAGGTTCAACCCCCTGTTCGACCTGTTTCACTATCTGTATTGGGAGGTAAAAATCGATGACGAATAATCGGATTACCGATCATCCTGTTTTAGGAAAATTAAAAAAACAAACACCCGTGACGTTTACGTTTGACGGAACTACATATAAAGGATTCGAAGGTGACACAATCGCTTCGGCACTGCTCGCAAACGGCATTCGCCAATTACGTGTGCATGAAGAAACCGGAGCGCCGCGCGCAATCTATTGCAACATCGGGCATTGTTTTGAATGTCGCGTTACAGTTGACGATGTGAACGGCGTTCGTGCATGCATGACAACCATTCATGAAGATATGAAAGTCGATAGTGGCAAAATACAAGCTGCACCGTTCAACACAAAACCGGAAGAATGGCCGCGTACGTATGCGGATTTCGAAAAAGCAACCGCAAGCAAAAAGGAAGGTGAACCGCATGTATGATGTAGTTATCATTGGTGCGGGTCCGGCTGGATTATCTGCTGCCATTGCCTGCCGAGAATCAAACCTGCACGTTCTTGTTATCGATGAATTTCCAAAACCAGGCGGTAGACTATTAGGTCAACTTCACCAAGAACCTAGTGGAGAATGGTGGAATGGCATTGAAGAAACACGGATTTTGACAGATAAAGCAACCGCTTTACAAACTGAAATTAAATGCGGAATTTCCGCTCATCATATTGAAAAAACCGATCACGGCTATGCAGTTCATACAAATGAAGGCGTTTTCGAATCGGAAAATCTGTTAATTGCAACCGGTGCAGCCGAGACTGCCGCGCCAATTCCCGGCTGGACACTTCCAGGCGTTATGTCGATTGGGGCGGCACAAGTAATGACGAACGTCCACCGTGTACGCGTTGGAAATAAAGGCGTCGTTGTCGGTGTGAACGTTTTATCCGCAGCCATTGCTCGCGAGCTGCAACTAGCTGGTGTTGAGCTACATAGCATGGCGTTACCAGCAAGTAACCCTGTTACAAAAAATCATGCGAATCCGCGAAAAGTAATGGAAGGATTAGTGCGTATCGCCCATTTAGCACCTTCAGCTTTCTTACGCTTCGGGAGTAAATTCGCAAAGGCAGAATGGGTACGTAACATCGCTGTTTCTTTCTACCCAAAAGGCGGCGTAAAAATGTGGGGCATGCCCATTCATATTCGAAAAGCCATTGTTAAAATTAATGGAACTGAAAAAGTAGAATCCGTTACGATGGTCGATATAACTGCAGACGGCGACATTGTCAAAGGCAGTGAAAAGATCATTGACGTCGACTTCGTTTGCATCGCCGGCGGACTTTATCCGCTTGCCGAACTCGCTTCCGTAATCGGTTGTCCGTTCAAATACGTCGAAGAATTAGGCGGGCACGTCCCTGTTCACAACGAGCAAATGGAAACACCACTCGAAGGACTTTTCGTTGCGGGTAACATCACAGGCATCGAAAGCGCAAAAGTCGCAAGGGCACAAGGAGAATTAGCGGGACTGTCTATCGTAAAACAAAAACTGCGCGATCAAAAAGACATTAACGCTAAAATTCAACAAGCGGTTCAAAACGTAAAAGCTGTCCGTGAAGCCGCGTCTATTCAATTCCATCCGGGGATTGACGAGGGGCGCGCGAAGATTGAACGGGCTTTTGAAGAGAGTAAGATTTCCTAAATTAGGAAGCCACTCGCTATGAACTAGCGGGTGGCTTTTTGTTGTTATGGAATGATGGTGAGGAGACGTTTGGGATAGATTGAGTGGATATTCTATGAATGAGCGAGGAATTAATGATCTGCAAATTTAGCGGGCATCTTTCATGATTCACTATTCATCTAGAATAAAATATCCCTATTTTGTATATACTACTAGTCACAGAGGGGCGGCACTACTCTGTCCCGCGTACAATAGGGGCACCTTCGACGGAAGGTGGAAAAAAATACTTACGCATGTCCAACTGGGGACACCACCCAGCAGTGCCGCAACCAATTAACTGGTAAATAGTATGCGAAACGACTAAAGTTGGCTCCCAAACGACCAATAATGGATTCAAAGCGACTATAGAGTCCACAAAAACGATCAAAGAGAGCCCCAATGCGACTATAACCCACTTCCAAACGACTAAAGAGGCATTCTCCCCTGCTTTAACAACCAATAATAAATTCAAAAAAGTCACCCACGCTAAAAACTTGGATGACTTTTTATTATTTATTATAAAACGCAATTGTGGCTTACACGTTCTTTAAAGTGCTAAGTGCACTTAATCCCCCTCCTCAATCACATCATCCGAATTCCAAACCGACTCAAACCCCAACTCCCTTTTAGTTTTGTCATTATTCCAGGGTTTACCTTTATTATCGGAAACGCCGTAGTATGTGTCGAACTTTACTTCAGAGAGGATTGCGTTTCTAAAGAGGTTAACGGTGTCGATTTCGGAAAGCCAGGTATGCTTTAGTCTGTCAAGGTCTTCGTAGATTTCGGTTTCTTCATTTTGTTTGACGCTGCCAATTCGCAGATTGATGACGGAGAGATTATGTTTATTATGAAAAGCGAATCCTAGATTTTCGGTTGCCAGTTTCAATATCCCGTAAAGTCCATTGGAATAAGGATAGTCATTGACGTTAATTTCCCGGCCAAGTGTCGAGTCGCCGTCCTCTTCGTAATAATCGGTGACGTGATTACTGCTTGCCACGACCACTTTGGGAATTCCAAGATCAATGGCTGCTTGGAATATATGGTAGGAAGCTTTAAGAAATACGTCGACTAATTTATCCATTTCGGCAACATCAACCAAGTTTTCCGTTTGCGGTTTTGAAAGTAAATTAATTAGGACATCCGCATCATTTGGAATACTACGAACGAGTTCATTGTATTTTGTCGCATCTACTTTACGATTAGTTCGATTTTCCTTATTGACTTCAATATCAAGATTGACCAGTTCGAACTCTGAAGCAAATCCTTCTCGTAAGATACTTCCAATTGTTCCACTTCCGCCGATCAGTACAATTTTCTTCATCTCGAAATCCCTCTCATTCATATCTAGGTATTCCTTATATATTCCCAAGTGATAGTCGAATAAATCGAGTAGAGTGAACGAATCGTAAGTTAGATTCGTTCGACCCTCTCACACCACCGTACGTACGGACCCGTATACGGCGGTTCAATAATTTGAGTGTACTAACTGGTACTTCTTGGATATATCCATATATCCAAGCTGTGCCAGTTTTTCGTCTGTTAAAGACCTATGAAGGATATAACTAGCGGATATTCTCCAATAACCCCTTCGGGTATTTGACCATTCATAAGCTTTTTGCTTTTCGATTCCTAGTTGAATCAGATTTCTACATTTCGTTCGCGGGTTTTTCCACTGTTTCCAAATGTATTGTCTGATTCGTCGTTTCAACCAACCATTTAAGTCATTCATGAAGCTTTTCATTAAACTAATGCCATAGTAGTTAATCCACCCTGTCATTAATTGTTTGATTTGCTTGAAAAGGACTTCGATGCTTTTGCCTCTGTTCCGCTTCGTTATTTTCTTCAACTTTTGCTTCACAGTAGACTTCGCCTTTTGATGTGGCCGAATTTTGACACCGTTTCTAGTTGCTAGTAGGCAGAATCCTAAGAACTTTCGTCTTAGAGGACTTCCTACTGCACTTTTCTCACGATTCACGGTTAATTTCAGTTCTCCTTCAAGGTAATTGATTGAACTTTCCATTACTCGATAACCAGCTCGTCTGCTTTTGACGTAAATATTGCAGTCATCAGCGTAACGGACGAATTTGTGTCCACGCCCCGCGAGAAGTTTATCGAATTCATTCAGGTAAATATTACTGAGTAAGGGCGATAAATTTCCTCCTTGCGGTGTTCCCTCGTCGGAAGCTTCAAATAAACCGTTTATCAGAATACCACTTTTAAGATATTGACGAATCAGGCGTAAAACGCGTTTATCTTGCACCTTTTTCTCTATGTAGTACATGAGTTTATCGTGATTCACTGTATCAAAATAAGCTTTCATATCTATGTCTACGACATATTTATACCCTTGTTCGTAGTACGACTTCGCTCGTATGATAGCGTGATGTGCACTACGTTTTGGACGAAACCCAAAACTATTGTCGGAGAACGTTGGGTCAAAAATTGGTTGTAAGACTTGATTGATTGCTTGTTGAATCATTCGGTCGATGACAGTTGGAATGCCTAATTTTCTTACACCACCATCAGGCTTTGGAATTTCAACACGCAACACAGGTTGCGGAGTATACGTTCCGTTGTGTAATTTCGTTAGTAATTCTTCTCTGTGCTCCTTCAAGTGTGGAAGTAGCTGGTCGTAGGTCATACCGTCAACGCCGGCAGCTCCCTTATTTCTGACAACTTGAAGGTAAGCTTGATTGAGATTATTCCTTGAAAGAATTTTCTCAAACAGTTGTACACCATCTTGATTGTTCAATTCACCATGGAAATTACTATGCACTCCGTCGTACCCTTCATGTTCCACATTATCTCTCTGACGGTAGCCAAGTTTCCCTGTTTTCTGCGATTGTCGCAATTTCCACACCTCCTTGTGTCCTCAAAATTACTATTGTTCAGTCCTTCATGTCCTGTCAACGAACACTACTATGACTTCTGCTGACTTCTTACGATTCATCCTCGTGTCACCACGATAATTGCATAGGTTCGTTATCATTTAACTTGCACAATGCCCTCGTAAGATCTCCCCCGGTAAGAGCGAATACTTTCCTCCCATGTAACTGCTAGATCTACTGTATAAGTTTCGGGCAGTATTGGACTTTGTCTTGTGATGCAGACTCATCCAACTTATTTCAGCCTTATATCTAGTTTCTGTTCGTCAGTTCAGGAGTTTGCGTCCAACTTCCTTCAGCCACTACCTCACGATAGCCACCTTGTCTTTCGCTAACAGTTCCTACTGCCAAGTCTGTAGTGGACTTTCACCACCGAGCATTCGCCCATGCAGGGCACACAACAAAAAAGGTTCGCCACAAAAGGGCGAACCTAGAACATAAACATTTAAATAAACATGCTTAATAGTAATACAAATGCAAGACCTAGAACCGAGATAAGTGTTTCAAGGACTGTCCAAGTTCCGAATGTTTCCTTCATTGTTAATCCAAAAGATTCTTTAACAATCCAGAAACCAGTATCGTTTACGTGTGAAGCAATGATACTACCAGCACCCGTTGCTAACACCATTAACTCTACGTTAACGCCTGTTCCGGCCATCAATGGGATAACAAGTCCGGCAGTTGTCAATGCAGCGACTGTCGCTGATCCTTGTGCAATTCTCATTAGTGCCGCGATAAGCCAAGCCAAGATTAGCGGAGAGATTGTACTGCCTTCAAAAAGCTGTGCAACCGTGTCACCAACGCCTCCGTCTATTAACACCTGTTTAAGTGACCCACCAGCACCGAGAATGAGTAACATCATACCGATGGCTGCAATTGAACTTTCTGCGGATTTCATAAGTTGTTTCATCGGGATTTTTCTTGCAGTCCCCATCGTAACTAATGCAAGTAATACAGATAGCAACATAACAGTAGTTGGAGCTCCGATTAATGCAATTAGATCAAAGAACCAGTTTCCTGATAACCCCATTACATCTTCAAATAATACAACTATCGTTGAAACCGCCATTAGAATAACTGGGAACAAAGCGGTGAATGCACTGATACCAAAACCTGGTGTATCTTCTAATTTAAACTGTTTCGCATTCCCGATAGAAGCCATACTTCCTGAAGGTTCTCTTTCAAAAGCAGAAGGCACCAATTTTCTCGCAATTTTTGTAAATAGTGGTCCTGCGATAATTACTGTTGGAACAGCTATTATCAAACCGTAAAGCAATACTAATCCTACGTTTGCTTCGTATTGTTGAGCAATAACAGTTGGTCCTGGATGTGGCGGCAAAAATGCATGCGTTACGGATAATGCAGTCGCCATCGGTAGACCTAACCATAGGAATGATATTTTTAATTGCTTGGAAATTTGATACACAATTGGAATCAATAAGACAAGACCAACTTCAAAGAACAAAGCAATACCTAGGATGAATCCAGCTGCAACAACAGCCCATTGAATTCTCTTCTCGCCAAATTTATCTATTAACGTCATTGCAATACGTTGGGCTCCACCCGCATCCGCAATCAACTTACCTAAAATCGCACCAAGTCCAAAGACTAATGCAATTCCTCCTAATGTATTCCCCATACCGTTCTGAATCGTAGTAACGATTTCATTTAATGGCATTCCTAGTGCAAATGCAATGACGAATGAAACAACTATTAATGAAATAAAAGTATTCATATTAAACTTCATGATTAGTACAAGTAATAAGATAATCCCTAAAGCAACTATAATTAATGGCAATTTATTTTCCCCCAAACATCTTTAGCTTTTCGATGACTCAATGAATGGTTCATCCTCATCTAAAAGCTTTCTAACTTTTTTTCCAGTATCACTCGAATTCGATAATCGCTTTGCGAACTAATTGAGGATTCTGTTCTATAAATTCAAATGCTTCTTTGATTTTCATTAATGGAAACTTATGTGTGACTAAACCATTATGCGTTAATTTCTTTTCATTGATCAGTTCTACGACTTTGCCAAACTGATTTGTCTGCAAACGTGAACCTGTAATTGTTAATTCTTTTTTTGTAATTAGCATTTGTGCAATTGACGATGGTGTAGCATTGAAACCTAGTAAAACAACATTACCTGCAACAGAAGCCACGTTTACACTCAACTCAAAAGTTTGTGGTAATCCAACCGCGTCAATGACAACATTAGCACCTTCATCATTTGTGATTTCATTTATCTTCGTTTCTACATCTACTTCAGATGGATTGATTGTGTAGTCTGCACCATTCTCTTTTGCAAATTCTAATCTTTCATTTGTGAAGTCAGACATAATTACGGTTGCGCCGCGTAGTTTGGCCATTTTAAGAACGGTTATCCCAATTGGTCCAGCACCTTGGATAAATACATTTTGTCCAGCTTGGACGTTCCCTCTAAATGTTGCTTGGGCACCAATTGTATAAGGTTCCGCCATTACTGCCTCATCCCAATCAATTTCAGGGTTTACTTTATGCACTTGCTTTTCTGATAGGATGGCAACTTCTCTCATTCCACCATCTTCATGGACACCAAATACAGAAACGTCTTTACACACATTAGGTCTGCCATTTTTGCATGCATAACATTCCCCGCAATAAGTGATGGGTTCAATGACGACATGGTCGCCAACAGCTACTTTATTTACATCCCGGCCGATTTCTATAATTTCTCCAGCTACTTCGTGTCCAACAATTCTTGGGTATGTAGCAAGTGGATTTGTACCGTGATAAATATGCATATCTGATCCACAAATACCGACTCTCTTAATCTTCACCAATACATCATCAGGTTGTTCAATCTTTGGTTCAGGAATCTCTATTATTTCAATTACATGTGCTTCTGGAATTCTAACCGCTTTCATTGATTTCCACTCCTCAAAGTTTTCTTGCTTGCTCATTACGTATATTAGCGATAAAAGTAATATGTTTAATAAAATGACTGCGCTTTCTTTTTTGAATCAATTTTATGTGGTATGTAACATTTCACATATCACTCATAGTAGAGTAACACTATTTTGTTTAAGACGTCAATACATTTTTCTTAATTACGTAATAGGACAAAAACCTTCGTTATCATTTCAAGTTTCGAAAACCTTAATGAGTCCATATACTTATTAGACAACCTCTAGTGCTAAGTTAATAAAAAATTTCAAGAAATCTCATTTTCTTTTTATCCAAAGAAAAGATATACTTGATACAAACCTTTTATAATAAAATGTCACAAGGACAGTAAAGGAAGTAATAAAATGTCTAGAATTGAAACAACCCTATTAACTCAGCAGGTTTACAATATTCTGCGCGAGAAGATTATCGGACGAATATACACACCTGGCGATAAGCTTGATATCCATAAACTAGCGGAAGATTTTGGAGTAAGTCGCTCTCCAGTAAAAGATGCCATCAATCAGCTTGTACATGATGGGCTAATTGAGATTATCCCGCGTAAAGGAACCTACGTAACCCAATTAAATTTCACTGATTTCATCGAAGTACTTGATGCCCGTTTAATGATCGAATTATGGGCTGCAAAACAAGCAATTAAAATCATAACTGATGAAGAAATAGAAGAATGGGGAAAAATTGTTCAATACATGGATGTATTACTTGATGTGGTTCCCTTTCCTTTTGAGAATTATAGCAAGCTAGATATGAACTTTCATAAAACACTCATTGAATGGGCAAATAACAACAAGATTAAAGAACTATTTTCCTCGTTAAATACACACGTCGATTTGTCCCGTATTGTCCACTCCACTTCTCTAGAGAGTACAATTAAGAGACATAAAGATCACTGGCATATGTACGAAGCAATGAAAAATCGTGATTTACCTAATCTTTCAAGATCTTTAACGATGCACATTGAAAGTCTAAAAACAGAAGCTGAAGAACGATGGGATGAAGTGATGACAGACTAAGAAACGGTTTTGTCCTGATAAACTCGAGTGAATCTCAAAGCATAAAAAAACAGCTTGTCCACTTCCACTGGAATTCCTTCTATTTAAAGAATAAAAATGGAGGAATTTTTTATGACAGTACACCTAACTGACTACTCGCATTTCAAAAACAGGGCAGAATTAGATGAGGCAACTCGGAAACATCGCAAAACGAATTGGAATAAGATGAATATCACGGACCACAATGTCCTTGAAATGATTTGGCTTCATTCTATAAGGTTTGGTGCAGCTCATTTGACTCATGACAGCATTGCGACGGAAATCAGAAAAGCTAATAGCACCGTCCGACGCTCGATTCGTAAACTCGAACAACTCGGCATCATTGACCGCCATCACTATATCCGCCCCGGCATGAACGGACTTGGAGCGAATATCTATTCCATTCGTCCTTTTAATGAATATCAATCTGTTGTGGAAGAACAATCTTTTCCATAATAAAAATGGAGTCAACCTAAGAATTGGCTGACTCCTTCATTTATTATTGTAATTTCCCTCGACATTCAACTGTCAATTCCTCAACCACTTCACCATTGGATATTAAAAACGCTTTCTCGTGTAAATTACAGACCGGGCAAATATGATTTGGAATAATCTCAACTTTATCGCCGATACTCACTTGATCCCGAAACTCTTTATTATAAATGATCGCGTGTTCATCAAAAACATCAGAAATATGCACATCATCAAAGCCTTTGATGTACCCAAGGCCATCTGTTTTGGTAATTCCTTTAGTTCGTCTTTGCGCTGTAATTCCCTTTGCACCCACATCCGTAATAACTCTTTCAGCTGTAGGCTTACTAATTACCGTCGTAAGAATCGTCGCTGCGCAGCGATCATATGTACCGATGACATTTGCTTGAGAAGCGTCCATTAACACATATGTACCAGGTCGAATTTCAGTAATTCCCTCAGGTATTTCATAATTTTGCATTAAAGACGGTGTAGAGCCAATGCTAACTACTTTCGGTTTCAAACACAGTTCTTCTGCAATCTCTGCAAAACGCAAAGTTCGTTCAACACTTTCTATAAAAATCTCCCGACATTCGTCCAGATTTTCAGCTTTATAGGAATGACCATCATGGGAAAATACACCTTTGAATTCTACATTTTTACTCGCTTTAATTGATTCCAATAACGTACGAAATGCATCTTCTTCAATTACACCAGAACGGTTCTCCCCAACTTCAATTTCAACGACGACTTGCGCTTTTTTCTTTGCCCCTTCGAATACAGCTTCAATTTCCTTCACATGGTAAAGATCATCGATGCCAAAAGAAATTTCAATCGTTTCGGTCAGTTTTCGAATACGCTCAATTTTTGATTTACCGACGATTTGATTGGCAATGAAGATATCGGTTAGGCCGTTCTTCGCCATCACCTCGGCCTCGCCAACTTTCGCGACGGTAATTCCTTTTGCGCCTAACTCTTCTTGTAGTTTGGCAATCGTTGGTATCTTATGCGTCTTCGTATGTGGTCGTAAATGAACACTATTTACATCAGCATAATTTTGCATAAACGTTAGATTATCTACCATTACTTCTCGATCTATTAATAGTGCAGGTGTCTCAAGTTCAACAAATTTCATACATTTTTCCCCCTTCAAAAACTACTTCTTTCTATTATATATATATATTTACGAGACTTACTCCGAATCTTCTTCTTGCTGATTCCTTTTTGGAACGTAAGCATGAAAATAATGTTTAACTGGCAAATCAATTGTGCTTTCGATATATTCTATATTTGAATACGTGACGCCGCCTTTCATGGTCAATCCTCGGAACTTAGGATCTATGACCGCTACAGTTCCTTCTGAATCTACTAATTTATCTACTATCCACCTCGTATTGGGATTATCCCCCATAACATAATGTATAATCATGAATTCCACTCCCATTATATAAATACCTGAATACTCCATATGTATTTACTTTACCAATTTTCTGACTTAAGGTCAATGTGAAGAAATATCTTAGTATAATACTGATTATCTTTGCTAAACTAGATGATACTACTTACAAAAGTATTTCGAACATTCTCTGCTGATAAACGTCCTAATAGAGGAGGAGTGATATATTGAGGTTCTTAAAAGTTCTTTTTACCTTATTGCTAATTTTAGGCGGCATTGCTTACGGGCTCTATTATTTCGGGACTAATAAAATCTCTGAAAATGTTGTGGATTCCGTCTATGTGGAATTGGAAAATACCGGCCAACTTGAGGAAATAAAACAAATTGTAAATAATGACCCACAAATTCAGCAGTTTATTGCAGAAGGCAAAGATGTTGAAACGAGTAACCTTCCCTATAAAACAAAAGAACAAGCAACTAGAGCAATCATTCAAAAAGTCGGCATAAGCGAACTCCAGAATATGCAATCAAAATACCAATACGGAATTTCAGCAAATGAAATAAATGACATCCTTAGCAGTTTTGAAGGTAAATTCACCGAAGAAGAAATTTTAGCATTAAAAGTAATTGCTTATGAAGAATTGAATAAGTAAAAGAGCCTATTTAATCTAGTAGGCTCTTTTTCATTTGAAACTTATAATTCAACTACAAGCCCATAAGCATCCTTATCCACAAGCAGCGTTACATTGTCATGCGTCCACAAATAGGATGCAGGGAAATGCGGAGTCACTTCTTTTTCCAGTAAAGTTTTGACGGCGTGTGCTTTACTCTTTCCAGACGCCAATAAAATAATTTCTTCACTCTTTAAAATAGAAGCAATTCCCATTGTAATTGCGTGCGTAGGGACTTCATCCAGCGACTTAAAAAACTTCGCAT
>Ga0068629_1000190_pt1 | contig 15374 bp, 18 predicted proteins | sample InSIn3gowninarea_FD_77432 | JGI IMG/M metagenome (GOLD analysis project Ga0068629, IMG submission 77432) | Clean room microbial communities from NASA Spacecraft Assembly Facility at Jet Propulsion Laboratory, Pasadena, California, USA -... ...
AAAAGCCCCAGACCAGGGCGACCGGTCCGCCGGCATAGAGACCAACACCCATCGCGCTAGCGAGCGTGTCGATAAGTGACTGTTCGGATAGCATTGCCCGGCAGGAGTACCTACGAGGCTATGGCTTCCCACGATGACAGAAGCGTTGCGGATAATGCGAGGCTGGTAACAAAATTGAAGCGTCTCTGCTGAATGTCAATCTTTGAAGAATCAAGGCGGATCAGGTAGGAACTCGTACCGCCAGCTGCTGCTTCTTGCCCATCTGCGCCATTACGGCCTTGTCTTCCATGTCGAGGGAAGCTGAGTCTGGCGATTCGACTCCCGCCGTGACAACGACATGGTCAAGGACCTTCTCCGACATCTTTGACCAATTTTCCTATGCGTCACAAGGGAACAGAGATGAAGGAGTACGCGCGGTGTAATGCCCACCACTTAACTCGATTCAAGAGCACATAAAAGACGTTTAACTTGAGAGAATGGAGAGACGCGAACGTCGGCCCTACCGCAGCTTATGAGCTGTGTTTTTCTTGGGGGCCATGCAGCTTGAGATCTGAGCCACCCCAGGACAGAAGTTCGTCTCGCATCCTTCGCTGCATGATCCATATCGATTGACATTGATTGGGCGGGAGATAAACCTCTCTCGCGACGGGACGCGGGTCGCGGCGCACATCCCGTCCGAACCCAGGGCAATTTGGCTGCAGTAGCGTCTGCCTATCTCAAGCGGGCGGGGAGTTTGAGGTTGTGGGAGAGGAGTAAGTCAAGGTACTCCCCCCGCAATTCCTCGCCCATAAGTCCACCATTGGGGCGGTAGGATCCATGGCCAATTATAGTGCATGCGTACACGCTGCACTGCATACGCTACACTAGGGGAAGAAAATAATCAGCTGGATGTTGAAGATTGCTGAGGTGGTGCTTTGCATAGCAGCATGTCCAGACCGGAACGCTGTGGTCGTTCCATTGTTATTTAATCACGTGACTGATACGAACATGAGAATTCAACTCATGCATATGCTATTCATCAGAGAGAAGCAGGAGACTGCGGATCTCACTTTATAAAAAACATCCATACAGGGCAGTTCGAAGGCACTGGTCGAGACAATTGTGTTTCGATTTAGAAAGCAGCTCCTCTAGGCGGTTGTATTGAAGAATACAAGTATAATATCGTCAATCTCATAACTAGTCTTTGGAATTTTGATATAGCGTGTACCTAGACTTCTATCATGTAAAGCTTCTTGATGAACAGGGTTGCTTTCCATGTTTTACTTTCCAAACAAAGTCCAAAGTGTTCCATCCCACCGCTGTGGATGGTGATCGTTGCGGCTCTCCCGCGGAGTTTCTCATAGGGCTGAAATTATTAATATGCCGAAGCCCTTCAAGTGAGCCTGGGAGAGCTTCTACCAAACAACATGTCGCGAATCGCACTTGCCTCGAACACACTGCTATCGTCCACCAAGCTTGCTCACCGACACTGCTGTCAGCATGCTGCTCCTGCTGCGACAGCAACTGCTCCCAGTGCTCCTCAGCTCACGGTAGCACCGCTAACCACATCACCTGGCTGATCCGAACAAACCTCCCTCATTAATCAGGGTTCCACAAATTTCAAGACCTTGCCTTGTACCATCTCCTGAAGTTGTTCAATCGCGCAAATGGCTTCCTCAGCGTCAGCTCCGGCTCTCTCGCGCTACCGGCCTGTCGTTCTCACCATCGTTGGGGCTGCTGCTGCGTGCAGTCTCTACTACATCTACTCAAGCCTTCGCAGTCCCCCTTCCGGCCTACATCGAAGCAATGCCGTGCATCGGCCGCGACGTCGTGTACACCAAGAGGCAACAAGTCAGTCGAGTCGGAGTAATCAGGCACGAGCGTCACGGACCGCCGTGGGAGCCGGTCAAGCTCTAATCGAAGTACAGACCGAGAATGGCATATCACGGGTGCAGATCCCCTTCCACCCGGACAGCCTGCCTACGGTGGAGACAATACTCAGCAGTGTTCCGGAAATGAACAGGGAAGATGCGGAGGTGCTCCTGGAGCAGGTGCAGGCGGAGTTTCTGGACCAATGTCTGGATGTCAATGCTGTTGCCGGCGATGCCAGCCGCGATACTGTGGCTATGTCAAGATGGTTTGAGGAACGTGGAATCCCTCAAGAGCGGATTGTGGCCGCATTTCAGAGGTTGGAGCACCGGCGGGCGACAAGGGGCTCCCCTTCGCAGGTAAGCTTGTTCTCGCAATCCTTTCGCATATCCTTTAGTACTGGAACATATGATTATTGGCTCGTCATTTGGACAACCAGTATTTTGCAGCAATACCCGACCGTAAGAAGGCCTAATCAAATTATGGATTTCGGTGGAAGCGTCGAGCACTTGGAAGCGCAATGTCTGCATGCCTTGCGGTGCTGATATTCTTCGCTCTAGGTTCAGCAAGCGGACGGCCACCATGATAGGGCCGCTAGGGCAGCTGCAGCAGAGGCAGAGACCGAAGCTTCTTGGTCGCCTAGTGAGTCAACGGGCGTTGCCGGCGCAGAGAGCGAAGCTCTGAATCTTCGCAGCCTACTGTTCCACATTGCCGAAGACCAGGCGAGAAGAGATGGATACATCCATCGCGGTGTTACTTGCAACAGCTGTCACACGAAGCCGATCCGTGGAGTACGCTGGAGGTGCGCAAATTGCCTCGACTTCGACCTGTGCACAGATTGCGAAGCCACCGATCGCTTCCACCCAAAGACCCACATCTTCTACAAAGTCAAGATCCCGGCTCCATATCTCGGAAGTCCAAGGCAAGGTCAAGAGGTGCTATATCCTGGCAAACCGGAAAAGATGCCTCATCAAGCTCCGTGGAATCTCAAGTCCGCTCTTTCAAAAGGACTCAACTACGACCTTTCTGAGTTTGACGCCTTGTGGGATCAATTTACTTGCCTCGCCAACGCTAAGTTCGAGGACGATCCAAACCACATCGGATGGGCCATAGATCGGAGAGCATTCGACAAAACGTTCGTGCCGCATTACTCAACGCATGCTCCTCCGCCCAACCTGATTTACGACCGTCTCTTTGCGTTCTACGATTCCGATGGAAACGGTCTCATAGGGTTCGAAGAGTTTATGAGGGGCTTGGCGTGCGTGCACAGCAAGACGTCGGAGTCCCGCTTGAAAGAGGTGTTTAATGGCTATGACATTGATGCCGACGGTTTCGTCTCCAGAAAGGACTTTCTGCGAATGTTCAGAGCTTATTACGCAATCACGAAAGACATCACGCGAGACTTTATTGCCGTGCAGGAAGAGGAACTTGCTGCTGCCGGGGCGCTCGACACGATTATGTCGGCTCAACCACTCAGCTCAGCATTTACGGACCACCCTATCATTCCAAGCCAGCATGACAGTACTTGGAGCAAGAGGCCAGACGCATTTGGTGACTTGCGACCTACAGATGCATCGGACACCGTTGTTCGCTCTGACGGAAAAGACGAGGGCGATCGCGGAACGATCATCGCGAACGCTAAGCAATATCATGAGGATCACTCCATTGGGGACGACGGTAACCCGGTTGGATGGGCGCCAGAGCTCCGCCGCGACGTAGTAAGAGAGCGATGGCGCAGACGTGATTTCTACCTGGACGAGGCGGGAAATCTCGACCGCTCTGATGAGTTGGAGCCATTGGCTGACAATGAAGACGTTGACCGGGACTCCGGCGTAGCAGAGCCGGCTAGCTCTGATCTGCGCAGCGCTCTTACTCGGCGGCAATCTAGTGGCTCCCAAACTGCGCTTTCAAGATCATCCTCGCGCGTCCGCTTCCAAGATCACCTAGAGTTTGACAATAACTCCACTGTTTCGACATCTTCGCGCCCTGTCGGAGAGCGGTGGGGTGGTTATGAAATCCCCCAACCAGAAAAGGACCTCGGTCGCGAGGTTTTGTATCAAGTCACTCAGGAGGCTTTCAACGAGATGCTAGATCCGATTTTCAAGGCGGCGGAAGACCTTGCGATTGAAATCGAGTCCACTAAGCAGGAACGTAAGCGATGGGCAGAGCGCATCGCTGGAGTTGCTAAGAAGCAACAAGTCGCGCAACGGCACTCGGAGGCCGCGGTCAAAGATCCGCTTCTTGCCATGGCAGCAGCTGCTGAGAAGGATTTATCCGATGCACCACTTGGCACAGCTGGCCCAGCCCCTCCGGCTCTCAATGGGAACGTTTCTGCTCAACAGTCATCCGAGTCGCAGCTATCGGTCGACCGGTACCTTAATGGGAGGACTACGATGACAGGTTTGATGCAATCCGCCCACGCTCTGGCTGCTCAAGGCGTGGCGGACGCCGAAGACCAGACGAACGAGGACTCCTCATTTCTCGATCCCGAGATACTGGAGAAGCCACTTGGGCAGCTCTTGGACGAGTTCGGCTGCACTGTGGCTGATGACTGCTCTGCTTCACCACGGCTGGACGAAACTACTTTGGTGCCTTCATTCGTCTTAGAAGACCCTACATGGGGCCCACCTCCACCTCCACAGGGTTTTTGGCCGTCTACACTGGACCGTGACCCGACTTTACCCCACAACATGCCCAGCGGCCTCCCCTTCAAACCGCACGGCGACTTCAGCGCTAACCACTGTAAGCCGTGGGATTTGAACACTCCAGAGCTACCCATCCGCATACTCGAATTCCCCACCACAGCCAGACACGCCCCTATGGCAATCCAGAACCGCAGCTACCAACGGAGCCTCATGAATCGTATCCGGGCCCTTGCAGTTCTCGCTAACGTGGACGCGATCACGTGCTCGCCTCTGACGAGCAGAGACCGTGAGATATGGCCAACTAAGCTCTGTGAGCAGGATCGTTCGCGCCCGCAGGACTTGATGCCCTACTTCTACCCCATAAGCGCCGAGCAGCTCCGCTTCGTCTTTGAAACACTGGATTTTCCCGGCCCGGCCGTTCGGGCGCTCCGCCGTGGAGTCGAAGGCGGCTATGCCCAGTCGCTGGACCTTGAGATCGCGGCATTTCGCCGCCGGAACGTCCTCGATACGCCGCCGACCGAGGCACGACTGAACAGACTTGTCTTTCTTGACAAGGCGGAGGAGGAAATCAAGAAACGGGGCGGCAGAGGCGGGAGGCTGAACTTCGAAGAATTCGAGAAGGCTGTCGAGGCCGCGGATGGCCGTCTAGGGTTCGTGGAAAGCTGGCTGGACATGGGTAGTTTCTAGCTATCCCATTCTTCCTGCTCGGCTCCCCGTCTTCCACTCATCTTCACCTGTAGTACTGTTGTGCGATGCCCCTTTTTGCTGCATGATTATTGTATCATCCATCTTGTCTAGCGCATAGCGAAGGTCGGCGGCCTTTTGGGACCAAGGGCTGATTCTTGGCATGTATTTAGGAATAGCCAAATGCGAAGACCGAGTTTGCCTGACGTGCTGTGGTTCATTCTGTCGAGAGGGAAACGAGAGTGGTCGGATTGGGAGATTGAGATGGGGCTGGGGGAGGAGTGGGTGCGGTATTATGCCGATGGGGGCATGTGGCACCATTGAGACGGGCTTAAGCCATCGTAGTAAACCCTAGCTCTTTGTGCTCTGCGTGTATGCTTCTTGTAAATCCGCCGGCTGAGCTGCGGGCACGCAAAATGCACTGCCATTACGCCAGCCGTTTGATGTATTGAAGTCTTTCAGCATGAACCTAGGCTAACTTTACACAGTACGGTCCTGACGTGTTCCACAGAACCGTTATTTGGGTGTACGGGGATGCGGTATTCCCTGCTTATGTTGACTGCTCCTGGCCTCTCCTAGTGCTTGTGAGGTAATACCATGCCATTTCTTAGCCAGAAGAGTAGATAAACGAGAGGCCATACCGGGGCTGATGCGACTATGTACCGTATCTCACCACGTGCCGGCCTTCATAGTCTTGCCAAAAACTGTCAACGCAGAATTCTAACACCTCGGCAATGCGCGAGCATATATTTACACGTCACATCACATTCATCTTTCACATACGGCCATAGATCAAAGAATACTGGCCATCCCGTCCGCTCTGGCACCTCATAAGCTTTGAATCGGTGGATTAGTAGTTAGGTGGGTGACCACTAGCGAATCCCCACTGCTGTATGTTTTTGCATTTTTGTTGGTGGTGACTTTTTTCTCAGTGCCGAACTTGGCGTTTCCGACCGGAAGGCCTAAAATAGTATCCCGCGCCCCGCGTAACACCTCAAGATTTTAGAGATAACTCTGAGATCTTGAAGGTAATAAAGATTTTCGCTAATAGACTAACTACTTAATCGGCTAAATAACTCTATTTTCAGCTCGAGCCAAGACGATTAACTATAAGGATTCTTGCATCAGCGCGTTGATAATCTAGATAAATTGCCTTCTAGATTAGGCAGCCGGGCTGACAAAGACAAGGACTGCGTATGCGCGTACGCAACACGCATACGAGTCTAAAACACTCACGTTTGGTTCTATGTTATCACAGACAATCTCAATATCAACAAAAATATCCCACTGCCGCTGATTCAAGAGTTTTGGCTGTCCCCCATCATGTCGACTTCAACTCCTCTACCCGTAGATGAGCCCAAGAAACCAGGAAAGAAGTTCATCATGCTTGGTAAGACCAATAATTCCTTCAGTGAAATTGGGCTATCCATTGCACTCTAGACATGCGCTTATATGACCCTCAGAGAATAACCCGCACGTGATGAACCAGCTCTCCTATGCGCTTGGTCTCTCTTCCACACTCGCCTTCCACGATGTCTACTCCCTTACAGACCCAACCCTCCTCTCGTTCCTCTCACGCCCCGCGCTCGCCCTCCTCTTCGTTTTCCCGGCCACGCCAGCCTACCTCGCTGCCTACAACGAAGAGCAAGCCACGATTCCAACCTACCGCGGCAGCGGGGCCAACGAGCCCGTCATCTGGTTCAAGCAAACCATCGGTAATGCGTGCGGGCTGATCGGGCTGCTTCACTGCGTGTGCAACGGGGTAGAGCGTGAATCCATCACTTCTGGCAGCGAGCTGGACAGACTGTTAGAGCAGGCCATCCCGCTGACTCCGGACCGGAGGGCCAAGGTGCTTGAGGATAGCGATGCGTTAGAGGCGGCTCATATGGCTGCTGCGAGGACGGGGGATTCAGCGGTGCCTGATGTGGATGCGCATGATGATATGCACTATCTGGCGTTTGTAAGGGGAAAGGATGGGTGTTTGTGGGAGCTGGAAGGGGGTAGTAAGGGACCGGTAAAGAGAGGGGCGCTGGAGGAGGGAGAGGATATGCTCTCGGAAAGGGCACTGGAGAAGGGGGTCAGGAAATTCTTTAAGAGAGAGGAAGAAACGGGAAGTGGAGAAATGAGGTTCAGTGTGCTGATGTTGGGGCCGAGTTTGGAGTGAGGGGTGTGAAATCGGCGAGAGGCTTTATGAAAGACGGCGTTGGACGCGGCATGGCGTTCCGGGCTTGCTAACCTAGTGCGAAGCTTAACTATAGGGTAAAGTGTACAGCTCCAACCCAGAAAGAATCAAATTGGACCATTGCATTCAGCTGCAAAAGCCAGAATTCGATCGAAAGTTGGCACGGTCTTGGTAATCTACTTATACTTATGTGCTTCCTTCACCCACACACTGATTGACGCAGCAAAGACTGATATAACGGATCTCAAGATACGTTCAGGCAGACAGAACGGTCCTAACTATGGAGCGACTGTGGTACAGTATACATCGCTGAAGGAACAGAATAGTCGTCGGCAATTGCGGCAACAATGAAGAAAATTCATGCAAACAGAGTTCATGGTCCACCTGGCGTAGCTCGACTTTGAGCTGAAGGTCGAGCTGAAGGTCTGGCTCAAGGTCTAGGCGCTCCTCGGCTGTCCTCATCCCTTCCGAAGCTAGCCCTTCTCACGGCTCGATGCAGTTAGGTGCGCGAAACGAGCCGGTCGCGGTGATTTTGCCGTTGCGGCAAACATATGTGGTGGTTGTGCATCTCAAGCCGTCTGGCCTTTCTTTCCACGTCGCGCCTTCGGGCCTTCCATTACTACACAGCACTGGAGGCGGCGGCAAGGTGATTCCACCGTTCTCCGCGATACATATGTCGTATCTTTTTTGAAGGTCTTGCGCTTTTGCATATGTCCCAGCCGCCATTGATCTGACTGCAGCGCAATACGTCTCTGCAATCGCCGTACAAGATCCGTAGGTCACGGGCTCGCACACCGTTGCACCGAGGATCTTCCTGCAATAGGCTTTACGGCATGCGTTTCTGAGGCCACCGCAGAAGTTACTATTACACCCGTCGACGTTGGCGCCGATCGTGTAGTAGCAGCGGTCGTGCTCGTCGCAGACGCCTCCGAAATTTGCACTCCCCCACTTGTCGCGCACCTGGTTCGGGTTGTCGCTCCAGCTTGAACAGCCGTCGGGGCGCTGGGCAAAGCCGTCGCCTGCTTTTGGGAATTGGCCTCCGCAGGTAATGTCCGTGGACCTCGTCGTCACAGTTAGAGCGCGGGCTGCTACGCCGCTCTGCAAGCTGCATGTGGCTGCTAGAAGCCACAGGATGATAGAATGGAAAAAAAACATTATAGTCTTTGTGAAAGGTGCTTCAGGTATGCGTGAATACAAGTGGCCGGGTGTTCAACTTGTCGATACTGTAAATTTGGAAACATGTCTTTCTTCTTATAATGCCAGTCTTATGAGCGCGAAATCTGTCCATGGCGTACTGGTCGCAATGCACTTGGAAAAGGCGTTCTCTCTCCGGAAACGTCGTTCAGCCCATGATGGCAATGCATTCTCCAGCTGTGACACTTGTGGATTGCTACTGGTCCAGCGATTTCTCCGTAGAACGGGCTGAGAGAGTACGACGTGTATATCAATCAGCTGAGCATTAGCACCAAGATTGCGAGGAGCGGACTTGCCGGAAGCGTCCTTGAATATCAGCTGCACACTAGTATCATTCAGTGTACCAGGGCACAAGACAGCGATGGGAGAAAGACTGAAAGATTAGGCAGAGTCGCAAACGTAGAATAATATCCGCAGCCGCGGCTGTGCACCATGATACTTGTATCAGCTACACTAGCTTTGCCGTCCCTGATTGGCTAATGACAGGCAGTGTGGCTAGGGGGCTATGCTACTCTCCAAGACCGATGTGCTTGATATTCTAGGACGGAAGAAGACTCAGCCCCAGCTACGGTTTACCGCTTGAACATCATCTTCTCACGGGCCTCTCAGAGCCGGATTCTGGGACCCTTCGATCGCCCACTTTTCTCGAACTCTGCCCTCTCGCGCTTGTTCTTCTCTTGATGTCTTTAATCGCTTTCCTTACACCGGCTTTGTATTGCTTTCTTTTCAGGCTCCTCTATTCCCGATCGGATATTCAAGCATGAAGAATCTCAAATTTTGAAGCTCGCTGTGTATATTGAAACCCCTACGATTGCCCAGGAGCTTGTCCTCGACTGCCGCCCAACAAGAAGGCCTCTTACGAAATCGAGATTTTGAGGGCAGCTAAAGATAGATCAGTAGTTAGGTGGGTGACCACTACACTGCTGTATGTTTTTGCATATTTGTTGGTGGTGACTTTTTTTCTCAGTGCCGAACCTGGCGTTTCCGACCGGAAAGGCCTAAAACAGTATCCCGAGCCCCGCGTTATACCTCCGCATCTGTTCCCCTGTTGGCACCCACTTTAGAGAGGCACAAACACCGTGGGCTCGGGTGAGTTGCCCACCGAGAGCACTTTTGGTAGCTTGGCTGCAGTCGGCAGAGGCAGGTAGGTAACGCAGGTATGGAATCGGGTTTCTTTCCTCTGTCGCTTGTCTCCCTCAACTTCGGATCTCCTCTCAGTCCTTCTGCTTGTGCTCCAGAACCACTTCAATCGCATCTTCTACACCCTTTCATTACTAGCAGACACGCGAAGCTTGCTTCAATCTCTTGAGTAGCCGCAGAAAAAAGGCCAAGCTCCAAGGTTTTCAATTCACTTTACTGCTCGAGACCCCATACGCCATGAGCACCCCAATCCGCCTCCTTCCCAATCTTATCCGCCGCGTCCCACTCGCCTCTCCAATTGCCCTTCGAGCTCCATTTCTCGCCGCTCTCGCCAGCCGAAGGTGCTTCGGCACCGCCCGCCCGCTGAAGAATGCTGAGGGCCGTGGACCGCCGCAACCGCCCTCAGACGACAAGGCAGACGCAGCGCGATCCTTCCTGGGCACGCAAAAGCGGCTCCCAGAGTTCAACCTTACCGACAAAGTCATTTTGGTCTCAGGCGGGGCGCGCGGGCTCGGATTGACGCAGGCAGAGGCGTTGTTGGAGGCTGGGGCTACAGGTAAGATTATGTCATTTATCTTAGTCTCCTCCCAGCGGCCGCCGAACTGCAGAATGATAGAGATCAGAAAGGCCGCATAGAGGCCCGGCAGCTAACCATCTCTACCGCAGTCTATGCACTGGACCGCTTGCCCGAGCCCTCGGAAGAATTCCCCAAGCTCCAAGCAAAGGCGCAGAACGAGCTGGGCACCGCCCTCCACTACCGCCAGATCGACGTGCGAGATGCCGCCTCCCTGACCCAGATAGTGGCGGACATTGCCTCCGAGCACGGGCGGCTCGACGGGCTGATCGCAGCGGCAGGCATCCAGCAGGAGACGCCAGCGCTGGAGTATACAGCCGAGGATGCGAACCGTATGTTCGAGGTGAACATCACGGGCGTGTTCATGACGGCACAGGCGGCGGCGAAGCAGATGGTTAGGTTCGGAACGGGGGGAAGTATTGTGCTTATTGCGAGCATGAGCGGGAGTGTCGCGAATCGGGTATGTGCTCCCTCCCTTCCAACCAGACACTATTGTAGAAGTCCTGGTGCGTGGAAATGCGGGCGCTAATAGTGATACAGGGCCTGATTTGCCCCGCGTACAACACCTCCAAGGCCGGCGTCATACAGCTCGCACGCAACCTCGCCATGGAGTGGGGCCAGTACGGCATCCGCGTCAATACCATCTCACCAGGCTATATTGTGACTCAGATGGTGACGAAGTTGTTTGAGACGTTTCCAGAGCGCGAGACGGAGTGGGCGACGCAGAATATGTTGGGCCGGCTGAGCAAGCCGCAGGAGTACAGGGGCGCGGCGGTTTTTTTGCTTAGTGATGCTAGTAGCTTTATGACTGGCGCGGATTTGAAGATCGATGGGGGGCATACTGCTTGGTAGGACGGTTGGTGGGTATGTTTGGTCCAGCTGAGTGAGTCTGGCACCCTATCACGTGGGAGGAGTCGGCGATGTGGTTCAACAAACCCTTCAAATTTTGACATATCAGCTCCGCTACCATGCCTACACGTTCGCCTGGTACTAGCAGAAAAAACTAACACCGTCAACCCCCAAAACTCCAGTGCAATGCCGTCTCCGCAAACCGTCCCTCTTCCCGTCATTTATCTCCATTCTTCCTCAACAAACCCACACACCTGTCGTCTCTGCCCCTTTATCATCCTCCCCTTCGATCCACCTCACACACTCTCCACCACCCCCTTCGCCCCCAACCTCCCTACAATCCCCTTCCGTAACCCCAGTCTCCGCTCAATCTCCTCCCCACTCAACCCCTTCTCATCCCTTAGCATCAACACATGCCGCAACAATCCCACATCCAAGAACTGCCTTCCCTGCGCCCCCCTCCCGCGCCGCGCCACCTCGTCGAACTCGCGCTCGGCCTCTTGCGCCAGGCGGTCGCGCGCCGCGAGCATCGTGAGAGCCGAGTTGGTGGGGGTGGGATGGGAGGAGGATTGGTGGAGGGGGGAGGCGTAGGGCGAGGAAGTGGCGGCGGAGGAGGTGGCGGAGGGGTCAAAGGGCGAGGTTGAGGAGGGGGAGAAATGCGGGTGCGGGTTTACGGCGCCGAGGGAGCGGAGGGAGGCTGCGTAGGCGGGGTCGGAGGCGTCGAGGTTGATTGCTAGTGGGTTCTCTGTGTTAGCCGTGCGTGGATAGAGGTATTGGGGTGGCGCTGGAGGGGTTTGGAATCAAAGGTAACTGGAGAGAGGAGGGGAGTGAAACTAACATACCTTCATTTCTTGTTTCGCTCGCTCTGGCTTGTGGCCGTACGGTAGGTCCGGGTCTCGAGGGATCGCCTGGCGGTGGTGGTTGTGAGGGCGCGTTGCTAGTTCGTGGAGCAGCTGTGGTGGGAGGTGTTCGGGAGGGATATCTTCGTGCTGCACCGCTAGCTGTACGAGCTGCCTTTGAAGAAGATGAGCCCATATTTGCAGGGGTAGAGTGGGGGGGTTTTTTTGGAGCTTTTGTATAGCTGGGAGCTATCGAGCTCTGGATGTCATCATGGGTTTGCGCCGGAGAAAGCTCGGGGTTTCAGGCTCTCTATGGATATGCGTGTGGTGCAATAGTCATGCTCCGCCTGGTATTACGTCTCACCTCGAATGTATGAATTCGTACTGCTGAGGCCTCAGCTCACATAAGAATTTAGAATGGATCAGGCAAAGCTAGGTATAAGAGATGTCAGGAGTCCCCTATTCACAGATCATTGCTTACAAGTTACTATATCATGGTGGTCAGCGACTCCGAAGACACTGGTAGGAATCTAATCGGCGCGTTAAACACATCAATTTCTTTATGTCAATCCCGTATATCAACTTACCAATGTCCTCAGGTGTGCCTGGCTCTTGATTTCGCTTCCTGTAATTATCTCTTTTTCCGCGCATCTCACATGCTTTGGCTTTCCTGCGTATGCTTGTTATCAATATTAGAATCTTGATCCAATAAGCACACCGAAGTGGACCAACATCAGCGTGGCAAGTAGAACAGCCAATACGGCAGGACAAGCGGGGCTGAATGGACGAACCTAAGATCGGCGCTGCAGCAGCCAAGCTCCACCTTCTTATCAACACCAGCATGCCTCTATCAACACATGTACAGGCCGGAGATAGCCCACTACAGGCCCTTCCTGGCCGCGGATATAGATAATTAAATATCTTCAACCATCGCCTTGTCATTCTGAGCCCCGTACTTCCCTATTATCTCATTAATTGTCCGTCATGACCTCCCATTCATCTCACCAGCGCAGCTGGCAAGACATCGCCAAACAAGCCCAGAAGCACCGAGATGAAACAATCGCAGCTGTCCAGCCCCCAGTCCCGGATGTAGCCTCTGACCTCCCACTCAACGTTTCCGGCATCCCCAAGGAGCTGCTCTCCGAGCGAGAAATCGACATCACAGAGACTGCACCAGAGGACTTAGTGGAGCATATGTCCACTGGTACCATCACAAGCGCAGAAGTCACCACCGCTTTTCTACGGCGTGCTGGATTAGCACAGAAGCTGGTAAGGCCTTGATGTTCAACCCACTCATTATTCCCTCCCCCTCAAGCTACATGCAATCCCAACTGCGCGGACCGATAACCAACCCTCCCCCCAGACGAACTGCTTAACCGAGCTTCTCCCAACTCGCGCCCTCCTTCGCGCCGCCGAGCTCGACGACTACATCGAAAAGCACCGCCGCCCCATCGGCCCCCTCCACGGCCTTCCCATCTCTGTAAAAGAACACATCCCCCTCGCGGGCCTCGACTGCAACGGCGGCTTCATCTCCTGGGTCGGCCGTCTCGCGTCCCGCGACGCCTACATCTGCACGCTCCTCTGGCGCGCCGGCGCCGTCTTCTACGCACGTACAACTCAGCCGCAGACGCTCATGCACCTCGAGACGAGCAGCAACCTATACGGCGCGACTGTGAACCCGTTCCAGCGGGAGCTGAGTTCTGGCGGGAGTTCTGGGGGCGAAGGCGCACTGTTGGGGTGCCGGGGCAGCTGTTTGGGCGTGGGGACCGATATTGGAGGCAGTGTGAGGAGCCCGGCGGGGAATTGTGGGGTTTATGCGCTGAGGCCGACGAGCTATAGACTCCCGATTGGGGGCTTTACGGCTACGATGGTTGGGCAGGAACATGTTGTTCCGGTTGTGGGACCGATGTCGACGAGTTTGGGTGGGGTCAAGATGTTTATGAAGGCTGTACTGGATCAGAAGCCGTGGTTGGTGGAGCCGAGTTGTTTACCCTTTGAGTGGAGGGAAGAGAAGAGTTGGCTGAGGATGGATGGGGAGGGGAGGAAGAGGCTTAAGGTTGGGGTCATTTCGGATGATGGAGTTGTGAGACCGCACCCACCGGTCACAAGGGCGTTAAAGGAGGTGGTGGATAAGCTGGCGAAGGTCGATGGCGTCGAGGTTGTCGAGTGGAAGCCATGGAAGCACGACTTAGCGTGGGAGATTATTGTAAGACTGAACTCTTTGCCACCGAATGCTCGTGTTGTAGCCATCATAGAGATGGTGTTGACTTTGATTCCAGGCTAGCCTCTACTTCTGCGACGCCGGCGCTGAAGAAACCGCAGCCATCGATGCCTCCGGTGAGCCTTGGCGACCGCTCTCGTCTTTCATGATAAAGGAAAACCCATTCGTGAAAAATCGCATCATCTCCGACGTCTGGCGGCTGACAGAAATGCGGGAACAATACCGCGCCGATTACGCAAAGATCTGGAACGACACAGCATGCGGAGCGAACGCCGGAGGCGCGGTAGATGTAATTTTATGTCCTGTTACGCCGGGGGCAGCGCCGCCATTGGACTGTGCCAGATACTGGGGCTATACAAGTCAGTGGAATCTGTTGGATTACCCCGCATTGGTGTTTCCAGTAGGTCTCGCGAGTATGATCTAAAAGGGGACGCGTTTCATTGATATGCGCAGGTTACAAAGGTTGAACCAGAGGTCGACCTTTTGGAAGAGGGATATGAGCCGAGGAATGAGAAAGACAAGTTTAACTACGAGCTCTGTATGTGATGCCTGGCGAACCCCCTTTTCATTCCTAACAGTCGACTAACAAGAATGCAGATAAGCCAGAAAAGTACCGCGGGGCACCAATCTCCCTCCAACTTGTCGCTCGCAGGTACGAGGACGAAAAAGTCGTCGAGGCTCTCGAATACATACAGCAGAAGATCGATCTCCCATTTGTGGAAATGATATGATTTTAGACGTATACGAGCTTGAGATTTACGCCAAGAAAAATGCAGAAACTATGCTCGAGAGTTTCGGAACAAGAGATGTGGAGATCACAAGCTTTTACCGTACCGTCACACACTACTCCCGCCCAGCTCTGGAGTCTCGCCGCAAGACCACGTTCTCCCCGCGATAATGTCCAGCAACCAGGAACGCCAACTCCAGGGCCTGCTTCTCGTTCAGTCTCGGATCGCAGAACGTCGTGTAGTTTAGGCTCAAGTCTTCTTCGACGAGACCTTCGCTACCGCCGATGCACTCCGTGACAGCATCGCCCGTCAACTCAAGATGCACGCCTCCAAGGAACGAGCCATGCAGCTTGTGGATCTTTAGCGCCGAAGAAAGCTCCGAGAAGATGCTGCTGAAATGGCGAGTCTTGATGCCTGTAGGCGTGCTCCGTGTATTACTGCAGAATTTTCGTCAACATCATGTTCCCAGT
>Ga0068629_1000195_pt1 | contig 15289 bp, 9 predicted proteins | sample InSIn3gowninarea_FD_77432 | JGI IMG/M metagenome (GOLD analysis project Ga0068629, IMG submission 77432) | Clean room microbial communities from NASA Spacecraft Assembly Facility at Jet Propulsion Laboratory, Pasadena, California, USA -... ...
GATGAAGAGGATGATTTCCTCGGCACACCGCGGTTCCAGGCATGCGCTATGGTGACGCAGTTTGAGCTTGAACTTATGTTGAAGGGGCCGCCGGCGGATGAGTTCGATGCGAGCGGAGCAGGGTTTTTGACACTGGTATCGCTTGACGAGGATGAAGATTATCAGATGGTAGGGTTGTCGTATCTGGTGCCGAGGATCTATGCGCTTTTAGAAGGACCTGGATGGGAGAACATTGTTGAAGATGGGGTTGCTACTCCGTAGGGCCTAGCGAGAGGGTGGCTAGATTGACACGTACTTCATCGCAGGAGAAGCACCCATGCCCAAAACACTGGCTGGAATATGGATCCAGGACTCAATCAAGGCAGCTATCACATACAATCGTCCGTATCAAGCGGTAACTCTGTTCTCGAGCAGGAGATATGCCATATATCCCCTCGGTTTGCGGAGTTTGTTGATTGAGTGCGCCTCATTAAATCGGGTACTTCCCTCAAAGGGTCCATGGTCCAAGCGGCAGTGACTAACATTCATCGCGAGAACACAGAAGCAAAGCCACAGTATTGATAGCAAATCGGTTGACTTGATGCCACATACGGAAACTCAACTCGCCAAGTCTTTATCCAACCATGGCTCCCAGTACCACCGATACCTCACCGACCCAGACTTACAAACCGCAGAAACATATAAAGATGGCTGAACCCTCCGGATGTCTTCCAAGGCAACCATAAAGCCAACAAAGGTCGTGATCGACAACCGACTGTTTCGGGGGGTTCAATCGGATCAGACCGGTGATGACTTGGACGGTCAAGCAAAGTCGGTGCATCTCCTTGACGCTTAGTCGGTTCCTGTGGAGTATAGCTCCGTATTCTAGTGCGAAAGTGATTGAGCAGAACATGTGCATCTTCTCGAATTGCGCAGGAGTATTTACAGCGGTTTGTAATCAAGAATCATACGGTTCAGCAGCTACATCAAGCTTCGCCAACCTCACAATCCGTAATTGGATAATATCGGGCTCTCGAAAGACGATTTCGAAGCAGTCATTGCTCGTGTTGATGCAATTGTTTCAGCGCGCATGGAGATTCCTCAGCCTCTTCGTACGTCCGTTTCCCTTGTGTTGTGCAAGTCCTGTGACTGCAGGAACAACGACGTCATCTTGAAGCTTCGTTGAAGTATTCGCAAATTGAATGCAGCGCAACAGCGCATCGTCTGGACGTTGGAGACAATTCCGCAGCGACCATATAGACTGGGAGATTAGCGCATGGGATGGCGAGGACTCGCTTGGGCTTCTGATCGAGCTAGAGAGGTGGCCCCAGGTATTGTCGATGAATACTAAGCGCTGCCACCTCAACATCTACGATAGGCAGAAATATTTACCGCGCCGCAACACGTTGTAGCACACCGACTGAATTGCACATCCAATTTTTGTAGAAGTTAGCCCACATACTTCCGTGGAAACGCGTCCGTTGGTGCTTGGGAATTGCACGTATCGTTAGGGCAGAGGTTCACGTTAGCGCGGAATTCGCGTTAAAGCTGACGCATCGATCGCGGCACCTCTCCGTTTGCTTACGAAAGCCACGTGACCGTTGTAGGGCCGCGCCGGACCTCGCCATGCGCAGCGATGGCGCGATGGGTGGTGTGCTCTGCGCAATTCGTCCGGGAAGCGCTCATTGAGGGACGTTACTGCTCGATCATTCGTCAGGGTATGCCTATCTTCGTCGGTACTTGCAAACCATCGCGGTATCAAGGGCGGGGTTATAGCAATGAGGTGCGTTGCTGAGACAATGGAGCGGAATTGAATGATGGCAGGATGTCGTGCTTGACCTCTGAGAAGCATGTCGTGCTTGACCTCTGAGAAGCATATAAAAAGCGTCGCGGTAGGCGTCGTCAAGCAACACAATCAAGTAACCATCCAATTGTACTTCATAGCGATCACCCTTTATCACTACCTTCAAGCACTACCAACTATACCATGTCCATCAAGAACGTCATCATCATCGGTGCTGGAGGTAATCTTGGGCCTTCGATACTACGAGCGTTCCTCAACTCGTCCTTCAACATCACAGTTCTCTCCCGGGAGGGCTCAAGCTCCACATTCCCATCCGGTGTCAAAGTTGTACGGGCCGATTACAACTCCATCGACAGCCTCAAGCAAGCTTTCCATGGTCAGGATGCTGTCATCTCTCTCGTGGGCGGCGGCGCTCTGGGGGATCAGAACAAGCTTATCGATGCTGCGATCGCGGCAGGCGTGAAGCGCTTCCTTCCCTCAGAGTACGGCAGCAACACACCCGATCCAAAGACGCGGGCTGTCGTCCCTGTCTTCGAAGCCAAAATTGGCACAGTCAATTACCTCAGGAGCAAGGAGGATGCCATTTCTTGGACCAGTGTGGTCACTGGGCCTTTCTTCGATTGGGGCCTCAAAGTCGGCTTCCTCGGTTTCAATGCTCAGACCAAAACAGCTACTATCATTGACAGTGGCAACGCCATTTTCTCTTCTACCAATCTCGGAACCATCGGTGAGGCTGTCGTCAAGTCTCTCGAGAACGCAGAAGCAACAAAGAATCAGTATATTTACGTCAGCGGCTTCCAGACATCACAGAACGAGATTCTGGCTGCGGCGGAGAAGATCACAGGAGATAAGTGGACAGTCAGCAAGACTACCGCAAAGGAAAACATCACAACGGGTAACGAAAAGTTGAAGAAGGGTGACTTCTCAGGACTGGGGCCGCTGATCCAGGCTATCACTTTTGGTGACGACGAACAACTTGGTGACTTGAAATCAGCTGGACTATGGAACGACAAGTTGGGTCTCAAGCAGGATAGCTTCGAAGATAGCATCAAGGCCGGCTTCGCGGGCAAGCTGTTGCATGAGGTTTAGCCAAACTCTAGATAGTCACGCGAACCGAATATAAAAGAGTTTCCTCTGGTTCCGTCGATTTTAGATACAATCTTACCCGCACGCAGTGGTATCGAATCGAGGTTAAGTTGCGAATCACGTACACTGAAATGTCAAATTCAGGCAAATTTTTTGAATGTATGCATTTCTATTGATCCTCAGATATTGCAGCTGTCCGCATTATCCGTTTCGAAGATCCCCATACCTTCCGCCGTTGTTGCTATCGTCAGATAGCAATCCAAAGTGTGTACCGATCAATTTTGGCCAGACCGACATCCTCCATCCACTCCCGTACTAGCGCCGAACTGACTATCCTACCAAGGAAGCCTTCACGCAGCGAGCGGGAGTATCAACGCAGCGGCGGTGCTTACGACAGTAGTGGTCGATAGCACAGAAGTTATATGAGCACTTCAGAATGCCGGTACGATCATCTGAGCAGATGTAGTGAACATAGGGCTTCTTACCGCCTGAGTCGTGGCTCTCCGAGGCAGATGTGAGCGTTCCGTCTTCGACGTGACTACCTCCGGCTTGGATCTCTGCCTCCCTGTGCTTTACGAGGGTTGATTTGGGCTCGCAGGTGAGAGACTGGATGCTGCAAACCTCGGTAGTCTTGCAATAGTGGTCTGTCGAGCAAAACCCGTATTTGCAGATCAGAACACGGTTGAGGTCCTTCGAACAACCGTAGTGCTTGTCTTCAGTCGCAGGATGCACATACGAATGCGCGACGCCAGCTTGGTTGTCCGAACTGCCTCGCCTGTAGAGGGTCTTGCTGTCTTCAGAGGGAGTCTCTTCCTTAATGTCGATACATGCAACGCCGGCATCGTCTCCAAAGCAGTACGTCTCACAGGTGTCGAGATTGACGCAACCACTGTCGGTGGCAGTATCGCAACGAGTTACGTCCTTGCCTTCGCAGCGATAGTGGTGCACCTGTGTATTGAGCCAAGTGGAGGTCAGACTGGTTGCACTATCTGCATCGGCAGGCGCGCTCGAGGCAAGCATGACCACGCCGAGACTGGTGAGTATAGTGGTGATGAGCTGCATCGCAGTTATCGCGTCAAGCGTGAGTTTCTTGGATTCGTTATGTGTTAGAGTTTGTAGTTAGATGTAACAGAGTAGTGAAGTAAGTTGGTGAGGGATGGTTGATGAGGGATAGTTGGTGAGGGGCGGTCTGTGAAGAGTGGTTTGTGAAGAGTGGTTTGTGAAGAGTGGTTTGTGAAGAGTGGTTTGTGAAGAGTGGTTTGTGAAGAGTGGTTTGTGAAGAGTGGTTTGTGAAGAGTGGTCTCCGAAGAGCGATTGGTCAAGAGCGTTTGTGCGCTGCTTTCACTAAGTGCAATGATAGACTACGCGAGCCTTTTGATCATGTACATAAATTCATCAGCCGTTGCAATACTTGGTGCTGCTCTGACAGGTTTTCAGATTCTGTGGTGCAGCATTAGTCCAGTAGTACCTGGAAAACATATATATGCAGAAAACGTTGTGTTTCGTGGCGCTGCATAATCTTGAGAACGATCACGGAGTGTTGTGTTGGGGGAAATCTCTGTACGACGACCATACTGCGTACGCTCGCGTGCGAAGAATGGAACATCTTGAGTGTCGCGTGTAAATGTCTCAAAAGCATTGGTAATCTGTGCGTTTGTCCCATGTCCACACTGCATTAGCTTCTTTGTTTGGTTTCGAACAGTCTGACCTGAATTCGCACGAAGACATGGCCATGGACATAATACTCATGACTCTTACATCTGAAATTAATACCGGTGAGTGATTGGTGCCTCCGACAGCACTGCATTGTCGACTCAGAGCTACACACATTTTATTAATGTCACCCTTTCAGCACGTTGTCATCGAACAACGTCGTGAATGACTGCAGCTTCACAACGCTAAGCTTCAGCCTTCGTCTTGAACTCCCTTCACATGCCCTGATTCATTCTATATTACACAAGAACTAAATTAGTTTGCATCACCCACTATCTTGTAGTGGTAGTATGTTGTCTTACGCCACGTTGATATTCAAGAGCATCTTCATAATGTTTGGGCTCACTAAACCACGGATTCGCCGGTCGAACGTGGCTCAAGAAGACGTTGAGCATGCCGGGAATCGACAATTGTCCCTTGAAGATGCAGACGAGTCGCCGTATGGAGACCGTAAAGCAATACACTACAAGCCAATACCACGGCGACGAGGTATTGCGATGAGCAAGAAACACACTGTTCAAAGCGAGAATTATCAGTTCATCGAGCAAAACGAGGGTCTTATCCATCTCCCGAAGCGAATGAAACTTCGGTCTCGCCGAGCAGCGCCAGCGGCTCCCAAGCGGCTCCTGAGCGATACGATAACTCATGAACAGTTTCACCGGGAGTGGAAATATATAGACATGATCGGCGAAGGTGCAGATGGTCAAGTCCATGGCTATGCAAACAAAATACACAAAGGTACGTACATCGCAGTGAAGCTGCCCCAAGGCTGCAAGGCTCGTGAAGGCCTAGTACAGGATATCAAGAACATGCTTCTCATTGGTCGACACAATCACAACCTGGAGCTCCTAAAGGTGTATGATGATTGGGATCCTTATGGACCCGCAATGGTCATTCCATGGTATAAGCTGGGTAGCTTGACCGCTTATTGAGAGTCCTGGTGCGATCAGCAGTGGTATGAAGGTCAGTTAGCACGCGTTTCAGAGATCACGATGTACAAGCTCTTTCGGGATATGGTGCTCGCTCTCAACTATCTTCACAACGAGCTTGGGACGCGCTACGTTCACAGCGACTTCAAGCCCGACAACATCCTCGCCATTATGGATCCTGAAGATTTCGATCACCACCGTATACCAGAAGAGCCGATATTCAAGCTTGCGGACTTCTCGCGCATGACGCCGTGGCCGACTCCAGCAGGTGAGCAACCGAAAGCTTTCGTTGGAACGCCGGAGTACGCGCCTCCTCTAACCGATCAAATAGCTCCTGTCCATACTTCAGCAGATATCTGGGGTCTTGGTGCTACTCTGCAGTTCATGGCACTGGGTCGTTGTCCTACCGAGTCGCGAGCGGCTTTTATTCAACGCCGCAAAGCAGAAGGTAAGTCATTTCCGGCAACAAACGAGGAATGGCGGGAAGGTTACTGGCGAGATCGTATTCCTGTCATTTTTAGACCTCTGAATGTGCCTGCGAAGGTACTGCAAGAGGAATATGACTTTCCTTGGGATATACCGGACTATTAGCCGTACGGTGTATGCCTGGCGCACTGGTATGCGCAGCTCTGGACGCCTGTTGAAGACCGCCCCCGGGCTTCGTACCTAGCTGCCGAGGTAATCCCCCACATGGATGAGATAGTCGAGCGCCTGAAGCTCCAGCGTCTCAAGGAGCTGTCCCAGGACGAGTAAGGGGTGTGTCAGGGCAAAATATATCATGAGTTCTTAAAATACGAAAGCAGATTGCAAATGTAGATGTGCTACGCGCTGGATTTTTTGTCATAAAGTTGTGCGCTGGTTCCTCTGTGTCGTGAAGTTGTCACAGTATCTCTGTCTTACTGAAGTGATGTGCGATCGCATCCCTTGCCCCACTGACGTCACCCCCAAACGGGCGAACTACAGATCGTGAACAGATCACCTACACAACTCCAACATCACGACTCTGTTTTCACACCTTCTCTTCTAGCCAGGAATCAGACATGGACTGGACATCAAAATTACCCTTTGGGCAGTCGAGACATGGAGAACCGCACAAGGATGAGCAGTCCCTCACTACTCTCCTTAACGCGGATCAATGTGCTGATCTGACATTCTTGATCGCGACAATCACAGCAACTATGCGACAGTCTCTGCTGGACACATTCGTCGCGAACGAACTCCCTCTGGACCCAGCCGCAGCGAAGCAGGAGGAGCAAATTCTGAAAGACGCACCCGCTGATCTCAGCAATGTCGACGTGGCAAAGGAAGATAAGCTCAAGAAGGAACGAGAGAAGCGCGAACAAGACGCCAAAGAAGAGCTTGCAAAGCCAGAAGTGCAGCAGCTGAAGAAAGAGATGCTGCAGTATTTCGATGAATGGAGGGGCAAGGTCATCAGCCGTATTGGTGAGGTCGTCAACTCGCGAGCAGAAGCGGCAGAGCAAACGAAGCAAGTCAAGAGCGAAAAGGTGGAGGGACTTGCCAAGAAGTCGGAGGCAGAAACTACGAGGCTAAAGGATCTTTCGCAGAAGGACAAGGACGAGGATTCGGCCTTCAAGGAACGCTACCCGGCCGTCGACTCACAACTCACACGCCTCGACGAGGCCAAACGCGCACTGATATTGCACTCTCTCGTTCTCGTTCTGCTTAGTCTTGAGCACTACTCAGCGCACTCGCGAATCTTACTCCTCTATCTCACCAGCTCACTCCATCTTGACCTATCTATACTGAAGAAGGACGAGGAGACTGTCGCTCAAGGCCTCCTTGAAGCCGCATCGCAGCAGCTCAATGCCGACGCCGAAACCAAGAAAGCAGCGGAAGCCTCCCAAACAGCACGCAAATGGAAGGTCGGACTTGCGAGCGTTGCGGGCGCGGCCCTGATCGGCGTGACTGGCGGACTCGCCGCACCTCTACTTGCAGCAGGCGTTGGGTCCGTGATGGGCGGTCTTGGTCTTGGTGCTACGGCCGCCGCAGGCTACCTGGGTACATTGGCTGGTTCCTCGGTACTTGTTGGCGGTCTTTTTGGTGCATACGGGGCCCGTATGACAGGAGATGCAATGGATGCTTACGCACGACAAGTCGAGGACTTCGCATTCCTCAACATCCACCGCAGCCAGGACCCCTCCAAACAGGACAACCAAACACGCCGTCTCCGCGTCGCCATCGCCATCAGCGGCTGGCTGCGCGAGCCAGAAGAAGTCGTCGCGCCATGGCGCTACATCGGCAAAGGCACCGAAGGTTTCGCTCTGCGCTGGGAACTCGAAGCTTTACTAAACCTCGGACACAGCCTCGGGACTTTCATCACAAGTGCGGCATGGGGCTACGCGAAGAAGAAGATCATCGAGCAAACGGTCTTTGCCGCCATGGCTGCAGCGATGTGGCCTCTCGGTCTGCTCAAGGTCGCTACCGTCCTCGACAACCCATTCAGCGTGGCGAAATACCGAGCCGACAAAGCTGGTGAAGTGCTTGCGGACGCACTCATCAACAAGGTCCAGGGCGAGCGCCCTGTCACTCTCGTCGGATACTCTCTCGGTGCACGACTCATCTACTCGTGCCTGCAGCGTCTCGCAGACCGCAGAGCATTCGGCTTGATCGAGAACGTTGTCCTCCTCGGCGCGCCCTGCCCTTCAGATACCGCCGACTGGCGCAAGATGCGCTCTGTAGTCAGCGGCCGCGTCGTCAATGTCTTCAGCACACAAGACTACATCCTGGGTTTTCTGTACCGCACTTCATCCGTACAACTCGGCGTCGCGGGCCTGCAGCCTGTGCTAGGCATACGCGGAGTGCAGAACGTAGATGTAACGGAGCTTGTCGATGGACATCTGCAGTACCGCTTCATAACCGGGTCTATCCTGCGCAAGATTGGATTCGAGGACGTCGATATTGCGGAGGTGGAGAAGGCGGAGCGCGAGATGGCGAAGCAGAAAGCGAAGGAAGACGAGGAGAGGAAGAAGAATGAGGGCGAGGCTACTGGAGATGAAGAGAAGGATGGAGAGAGGGAGAAGCAGAAGCTGGAGGGTGAGGTGCAAAAGAAAAGTGAGCAGAGCATGTGGGCGGTTATGCAGGATAAGACGAAGAAGCTGGATATTGGTGGCTTCTTTGGGTCAAAAGATGACACTGCATCGAAGTCGACAGGCGAAGGTGAGACGAAGGAGCTGAAGAGAGCATAGGAACTTTGAACGTACACATACCCAAAGTAGCAAGCATACCTATAGAACTCTAAACACTGTATTCGTGACAGCGCTTGGAAAAGCACCTGATATGCCCATTTGGTTCATACACATCGTAGCCTCCCATATCAAATTCCGTTGCGCTTACGAGAAATCCTCACCAGTCTCCTCGATCTGGCCCTTGACCCTCAACAGCAATGTCGTCTTCCACTTGTCCAGCTTGCTCAACTGATCAAACTGGAACAGCTTATCAGCAAACATCTCCTGGTCACCGTCTTGAACAGCCGCCGCCAAGTCGCACAGGAGCTGGTGCTCCCTCTGCTGACTAAAGCTGGGATCCAGCTCCCTGTACCTGTCGAGCGCAGCGTTGACGCCGACCTGATCGCCAGTGCACAGCTGGCAGATACCGGCCTTGAGCAGGTACTCCTTGACGGACCAGCGCATGAGGTTGTTCGATATTGAAGTCTTGGCAACCTTCTCGTAGAGCGAGATGGCCTTGTAGTAGTCCTTGCCTTCCAACGCGACAAGATCGGCTGTCTTGAGCCAGAGCTTGTTGGCGAGTGCCTGTTAGTGTTGGTTAGAATTTGCCAAAAAAGGAAAGATTACGGCTGTCGTGTACCTCTGCGTTATCCTGTTTGTAGGTTAGCTTCATGCTTGACGTTTGAGGTTTAGGCGGGACTTACACTCTCGTACCAGCCAGCAGCCTCCTCATAAGCGGCACCTGCACGAGCGTTGTCGCCGAGCTCGATCTCGTAGAGCTCAGCAAGGTTCTGCTTGTGAGTAGCTGCGCGACGGAAGTTGCCCTTGCTGCAGTAATGAGCGATGGCTTTGTCTAAACACCTCGCGGCTGCCTCTGGGTCGTCCTTGCGGTAGGCCTCTGTCAAATGATTAGAAAACATCCACGCGGTTCGAAAATAATGACCGTACTGAAGGCTTCTGTGAGTGAGTTGGCTTCGTCATCGGGCTCGTTGAGGTTCTGGCGCTGAACTGCTGCCGCCTTCTCGAATGCTTCACCGGCCTCCTTGCCTACGGAGAGTTAGTCGTATCTGGCAAAATGATATCCTGAGCTCTTCTTGGATGCCTCGTACCCATCTTCTGCATGCGGAATGCATTTGCTGCTTGCACGAATTGTTCTGCTGCTGCCTCGTCTGTCACGTGCGTCAGTAAATACATTCTTTGAAATAGTGGTAGTTACAAAGGCGATCTCACACTTGTCCTGTCGCCCGCCGAAGAAGCTGAAGCCGCCAGAAGCCTTCTGTAGCGACGTCTCCGCCTGTTGTAGCACCTCAATATCAGTTATCCGCTTTGTGGCTGAGTCCGAAAGGGTGCCCCACCTGACGAAGTAGCGCTCGTGGATCACCAGCCATGTTTACGTGTTTTTAGTTGTTCGAGGTGTAGAATATGTGTCGTGTATATTGAAGGCGAGAAAGCAGTGAAAGATAAGGTGGATCTTGAGGTTCGGTCGAGACAGGTGGCTCAGCCGCGTTAGTTGCTTCAGAGCGATGACGACCCTTGAAGTTGGGGGCCAGTGCGACTTCCCGCCGCTGAGCCTGAGACACTTGGCCGCAACAGGCTAGCCATGTTTGCAGCTTCGACGACGATGCACTTGCGAACGCGCTGGATACATGACAATTGTTTACAGCAACGGTTGAACGGCCTCAGGCGTGGTCAAGAGCCGAAACAGAGCAAGAGTAACCTACGGCCCTTCCTGACTCATCACCAATCCGCCATACACCCACGATGAATTCACAGCGCGTCTTGCACCGTGCTAGGCCGTTGTGTCGACCGTTGCATTGCTCTTATCGTTCTTTTCATGGGTCGTACCAGCTTTCAGAGCAGCGAGTGTGTGAGAGCGCTGTCAAGGACGGTCAGAAGAGACCCGGTCTTCACCCAGATGAGCTAGAAGAACTCCTTGCAAAGCCCACCTGGTCCGTCGAATCGCTGCTACCGCCCAAGGAAGCTGACCTGGAGCAGGTTGGTGGGCGTGCAATGGAGCAGGCAGTGACCATCGATGATCTTGAAGAGACCAACACAAAGTTCAGGGATCTTGTCACTGAACTGCTTACACAGATTAAGGAGGCTGAAACAACGAAGACAATGACGGAGGCTCAAGTCAAAGAATCAACGGGCCGCATCAACGAAGTCATGGACGTCAACAGACGTCTGCGAGCTGCGGAAGTCAATGCTACCAGCAAGGAAATCACTTCAGAACTCCGCCAGCTCAAGGCCGAGCAGACTGCTGAGATGCTGGAGATCCTGAGCGAAACGCAGTCTCCGGAGTTCGGTCGCAGTGAGCCGATGCAAGCGTATTTTACTGCAAAGCGCATCTCCTTCAAATCCACCGTGCTAAGCAATCTCCTGTCCACCGTAGACAAGCACACAAACTACAAAGGCGGCGTTGAGGAGGCATCTACAAAGCTACTTTCTGTTGAAGCCGGCTACTATCTCGCAAAGCTCAAGAGTGGGAGCAATCGCATCTCATCTGCCATCGCAGTCTCATCGCTGCCGCAGTTCGCAACGTTCGGCCCTGCGTATACCGACCTGCTTGCTGTCGAGAGGAATCTGGAGCAGGGCCTGGAGGCAATTAGGGCCGATCGAGTGAGCTTTTCGGACATGACCAAGTCGTTCAGCGGTTCGACCGAAATCTACAAAGTTGTCCTTAACTCCTGTCAGCCCGTCTTGGCCGAACGACCTGAAGACGAAGCCATGCTGCGGGTTGCCTCTGTTGCTGCAAGTTTGACGTATCTCGACTCAACTTGCACAGCTATCGTCACATTGCTAAAATCTTTGTCAGCCACAAGCGAAGAGCTTGCAAGTGAGGCGAACCATGTTGTGGAACGTTTTGCGGCACCATCTGCGACCTGTAACAAGAGCATGTTGGCTGCCAACAAGCTACTGAAGACATGTCAAGACCGCAGGAGTGATGGTATGTATCCTCAGTTCAACGGAGACCTGAGCTCGATTATCGAGGCCGAAGAGCACCTTGTTAAACTCGTCCAAGACACAGCAAAGTGGTCACACACCGCCGTGGACATGTTGAGCCGATCAATCGATTCTGACGGCACACTCGTCGAACCTGTCAACCTGAAGGAGCTTCTGGTTCCTTTCTGGGACAGTCACTTGAACAGACTTGACACTCTTCCCGCCTCTTTGAGCAGCTGGAATGAGTACGCTCTTTCTCTCAAGGACAGCCTTGAAATCCAGCACGGACCTGCTCCCTGGGCAGAGAAGGCGAAGGAGATCGAAGCAACAAGAAGACAGGTTGAAGAGGCAGCAACCAAACTGCAGTCTATCACTGTGGCGCATCAAGCAACACTTGTCAAATTTCACGAGCAGGAGCAAGTCATCGAAACTAAGGACCTCGAGATCGAGATGTTGAAGGCCAAGAACCGCGATGCCGCCTCCAAGAGCAAGGATGTGCAGCGTCTGCAGGGCGAGATTGAAGAAGCCCGAGCCGAGATCAAACAGCTCCAGAAGCTGGACAAGGACCAGAAGCAGGAGATCGAGGACCTGAGCACCAAGCTCGCTCACGCTGCGCAGTACCAGCCTGTAGAATCCGAAAAGGCGCCTGTTGCTGCCACACCCGGCCCCGACCCTACCGATGCCTCCACACGTAGCGCGTCAGCGAGTCTCAAGTCACTCCTTGACGCTCTCCAGAGCGAAAACCGCTGGCTGCGACAGAAGAACAGCGGTGACGCGTTCGGCGCAAAGCACCTGGATATTCTCAAGCCCCTGCGTCCCGTCGAGAAGCGTGAAGCGAGCAAACTGTCCGCTGCCACTGATAACCTGCTCAGCCTGGCCTGGCTTACGGATGAGCTCAGTCACCCCGAGACGTTGACCACCATCTCGAACGAACAGCCAGAAGAGGCAGACCGAACCACGGCTGCCCGTCCGACGCGGCCACATCGGCCGAAGAGGGCACCACTATCTCTTGCACCCCTGCAAACACAGCTTGACTCACTCAAGAGCAAAGGCCGCCTCGACTGGCCTGGTCTGGACGATCTCAGTTTCGCTGACCTGTCGCCCACGCTGGAGCACTTCGATAGCGAATTGATGCATCTACGGCCGCTGAGGAGTATCATGGTTGGGTAGTGGCCTTGGCCTCGTTGGACTGAAGGTGTTGTTTTGTTAGCATAGCGATATACCCCATGGCGGCACGGCTTGCTGCCTGCATTGAATAGAAATCGTGTCGTATCTTGTCCCATTATCTTCTTTGAATCTGTGACCGTGCTTTTGGCGTGAGTTTATTTGTGCTTGCTGCAGGCTCAAGAGATTGCTCTGACGGAGCTGAGCAAGCTTCCGATGTCCTTTCGGGATATATTCTGAGTATACTCAAACTCACGGGCGGCAATGACAGGATCGCATGTTTACCACCAGAAAGGCAACTATCTTCCTTTGGGTTGTCAACCCGTCTGGTGGTGAACGAGGCCAGACGTTCCATAGGTCCTGGGCGACTGGCTGGCAGTGCAACCCGAGGTCGCAAGAACAACCCCAAAATCGGTCCTACCCTTGCAACATTTATTCAGAACGCTTCAAATGGGTTTCTGAGTGAGATTCATGTGAGAGAAGGAGCCTCGTGGGGTATTATATAACTCACTGCTGGTCAGCGGTGAGGGTGGGGGGATGAGTTGAGTGCAAGGAGATACATCTGTAGCTATTCGTTTGGAAACTTGAAATGTTGATTCTATTGACACCTTGGGCGGATACACTGGTAGGCGCATACGAGTGGAATTTGCTAGTAGGCTACTCGAGCTTGGCGCTAGAAAGTTACTTGCATGCGTGCTTCGCGAACTGATTCTGGAAACTATAGATGAACAGTATTCTCGCAACTTGGCTTGCTTGATGCTGATATGGCAGATGTACATCTTCAAAGTGTTGGTTTGCCGTGCCATGGGTTTGTGGTGCTGTGAGACGCCAGTACCATATAGATTCTCAGGTCATTCGTAGAAGTGCAGTTGACCCTTCTGGCCTGATTCCACGAACGCATATCGCCGAGGAAATTATTCGAGGCCGTGAGGGACCTTTTGGCGTAGGCGCGGAAGGGTAGCGTGGTAAAGCCAGGCGACCAGAGGTGACAGGGTGTTTGTGGCTTGGCGGGCCAGCCAGCCAGCACCTTTATATCTTGCACCTCCCACCTGCTATCCCTGAAACTTTCCACCTCTTCAGCCATCGCTCCACCCCAACACAATTCCGATCAAGAATTATCTCACAGCCATCCCGTGCCAATTCTTAGTCATCGTCAAGATACTTGTGTACCCCAGGCCCATTCACTGCCTGTAGCTGGTGTTCCGGTGCACTGGCAATGCCGTCGCTGCTATCACCGCCGGCGAAACCAGCAAAGACTATGCCAGCTCAACATTTACCACCGTCTAAGAAGTATCGAGAAGTCGAATATCATCTTGATGGGAACCATCGCTATGTTGCCCAGTCGTATGAGGTTCGGCCTCCTTCATGCTCTTCCTCTGTAACGTCGTCACCGCGCACGCAGCCTACCCAGTCAACTCGACACTCCAACTTGTCGGAACCTAGTGCACCTGCAAAATTCTCAAGCACCAAATTCGAACAGTCAAAGATGGTCGTCGTCCAATCACGTGAGGACGCCCTGCAAGGCTCACCATGTGACAATGCTAGGACTGCCAAGGTTTCGACATTGGAAGACCCTCCTCCAGCACCGCGGCCACGCCGACTGTCATCGCCAGACTTGCCCGATGTGAAGAGCGATCAGTCCTTCTGTCATTGCGATACCAACTAAGAGGAGAAGGCCGGTGCATCGTGTCGACGAGCCTTACTTTGACCTGTTGACCGCTGCAAGGCTAATAATCTGACCTGGGCTTTGCTTGCTTGGTTGCGAGATTTCTGAACTCTACCTTGTCGTTCTTATGCTGGCGTCTGGATCTACTGGGCTCTCTCTTCACGCAATTAGTTTTTGGAAACGTCAAGCATTTTCGTCCAATTTCCTCTGTGCAACACGCACTTCGTAGTTTCTGCTGGGGAAGCGTTAGTCTACGATCCTTATGTAATTTACCGATAATGCGTACTTAGGTCGAATGTCGGTTTGCCTCTACTCTGGTGGCCGTTCGCTCTCGACGACAAAGTATTTGCCCATTTTCTTCTCAGCTGAACCCAGAACATCCCAATCTTCAACTTCTGTCGCGTTGACTGGCGTGGTGTCCCTCTGTATGCGTCTATACCACTTGCCGATGGTCTTCTCCTTTGCCAGCGCCTCCTTTAATGTGTCGAGGCCAATCGTCTGCTCCTGTTCGGCTGCCTGTGTCTCGTCGCAGATTGCTCGCAGCGGCTTGACGCCTGTTGTATCGACCCGTTGGATCTCGCCCACGAAGTGCAGTTGGGCTGCAAGTGTGTCCAGCATCTTCTTTTCTTGTTCGGGAGTCTCAGGTAACGGAAGAGCTGAGAGTCGGAGGAGGTGGTGCAGTTGCTTCGAGGAGATTTCGGGTGCGTCTGGGGCTTGGGCCTTGGGCGGTAGCAGCGATTCGACGGACCAGGTGGGCTTTGCAAGGAGTTCTTCTAGCTCATCTGGGTGAAGACCGGGTCTCTTCTGACCGTCCTTGACA
>Ga0068629_1000196_pt1 | contig 15282 bp, 15 predicted proteins | sample InSIn3gowninarea_FD_77432 | JGI IMG/M metagenome (GOLD analysis project Ga0068629, IMG submission 77432) | Clean room microbial communities from NASA Spacecraft Assembly Facility at Jet Propulsion Laboratory, Pasadena, California, USA -... ...
ACATACTTGTACAAGGAGAGGAAGCCATGACATAGTTGATAAGTTAAATGCATAGGCCATGTTGTACAAGGTTGAGCTTATAGGAGGTGATCTTCCTATTATATACATCTAACCTAGATCATAGAGTAGTAAACAAAAGAGTTAAGGGGCTCACATGAGTTCGATAGAGATACCGAAAGCCAACTCCTCACATGCTACATCACATTTGATTGACAAGATGAGACACATAGGGGACCAAGCTACAAAGGCATCCTAGTCCATGGCGAGGCCACCTAGGATATCCACTCCTTCCTCCTGATAGATGTGAGGATGGAGAAACCTATTTTATTGGTGAGACCTAGTTCCTAGGCTAGATAGAGATATGCCATGAGTGTTGGTCCCCAAATGACCATTTTATAGCTAGAGCACTCAGGATTTTATTATGTACTTATGTAATTTTTTTATGGCTTATGCCCCCTTGTAACACAATTATGATGATTTTCTTATATGAGTTGGTTCAAAATTATTATGGTGACTATATTTTTGTTGCTTTTGTTATTAAGTTGATTATGGAATGAAATGGTTCAATTTATGCATGTCTTTTATAGTTTATGCACATGAGATTATTATAATGGATGTATTTTATCTTTTACTCTTAGATGAATGAATTTTAAGTATTTTAAATAATAAGTACCATCATGATATGTATGCATTGTAATTTATTGATCCACCCATTCTAGCCATCAAATGAGTACCCCATCAACCCCCTTCTATAGAATACATCACCTAGAATGGTATATTTAATGTATTTTTATTTGAATTGATATTTCTTGATGATAGTCATGATGGCGGGCAGAGTCCCCCACTTTAGATATTCTTTTATATTCTAGTACCACAAGTTTTTTGATACAACATTCAACTCATTAACTTGGGGTGCTGAGGGGATATACTCTTGATACAACATAGTCTCTAGTGATGAATTATACATGGTGATGACCTCCATATGTGTGACCTTTTTGAGAATATTTTAAGGAATGAGAGACCCTAGGGAGGTCATTGTATTAGCAAAAAAGTTCAAAGATTTAGGGGCGACCTCAAGATCATATGCCTTGAAATGCTTTAGCAACATTTCCACCATGATCTTATACAAATTAAGGTGAGGGTGATTACAACCATATATATCTTTGACTTGGATAATTATTAGCAATGAATCCTAATATATCTTGAGATGCTCATACTTTATCTCAATTACTAATTTTAATCCAAGAATGCGTGCTTCATACTCAACATTATTATTTATATGCTCAAAAGATAATTTAAAAGATACTCACATAGGTACCTCCTAAGGGGTTACAAACACTACTACAACTCCACCTCTTTGGTCATATTGAGAGGTATTAGAGTATATATTCATGTCAAAACCCCCTTGCTTAGCTGGTTCCTCAATCTCAAATATCCCAAATAGGTTATGATATGATAACTCCACCTACAAGGGTAAATCAATTTTCTATGGTACCTTAGCCAACTGATCAACTATCACTTGAAACTTAATGGATTTTTGATTGATAAAGTCTAGATCAAATTTAGATGGGAATATAATCCACTTTACCACCCATGCATTCAACACTATTTTATTCATCATGTATTTAAGTGGGTCCATCTTCGAGATTACAAAGGTTTTCTAATTAAGCAAGTAGTATCTCAACTTATGAGTATAAAACACTATTACAAATCATAACTTATCAAGATGAGCATACCTAGTTTCATATATGGATAGGGTACAAATTAATTATTAAATAATTTTTCCCCTCTTTGCTTCATTCTATTGAGCCAACATCAAGCCCAAAGAAAAGTTAGTGGTTGAGATATACAAGTGAAAAGGGACACCCATCTAAGCACGAATGAGAATAGGAGGATTTGTTAGATACTTCTTAATTATGTCAAAATATTCCTGACACTCAACATCTCATACAAACTCAACATTCTTCTTTAGAAACTTATTGAATGGATGATACTTATCACATAAATGAGTAATAGACCATTGGATTATTTGAACCATTCCCTTCAAACTCTATAACTATTTCAAATTCTAGGGAGGTGGCATATCATTTATAGATTTAAATGTATTAGGATCAACCTCAATACCCATTTTTGAGACTATAAACCCTAAGAATTTTACTGATAAAATCATAAATATACACTTCTTAAGATTGAGCCTGATATTGTAATCAAGCAACCAATCTAGGATCTTGCTTAAAGACTCAAGGTGAGCATCATGTATTTTGGTCTTTAAAATCAAGTCATTAACATAGTTCTCAACTATATAATGCATATAATCATGCAAGATATAGTTCATGGTCCTCTAATATGTCGCTCTTACATTATTGAGACCAAACAACACTACTCTATAGCAATATATTCCCTAGGGGATAGTGAAGGCCATCTTATGTTTATCCTCTTCAGTAATCATGACTTGTTTATATCTAGAAAATCCATCCATCAATGAAAACATCTCATGACTGGCCATGTTATCCACTAAGGTGTTAATGTTAGGTAAGATAAAATCATCCTTAGGGCATGCCTTATTGATATCCCCAAAATTTGTGCAAATATTGATTCTACCATTTGGCTTAGGCACTATTATTGGATTTGAAACCACTCAAGATAAGCAATAGCTTCAATAAAATTAGTATCTAGCATCTTTTGTAGTTTAACCTTCACTAATAAGGCCTTACCAAGATGCATACAATGAGGTTTTTGATTAAAGAGCTTAACATCTAGCCTTAAGGTTAAGTGATGGACTACAATGTTTGTATCCAACTTTAGCATATCTTGGTATGCATAAGCAAAGATCTTGATCCTATTTTTAGTCTCTAGAATCCACTCTTCTAACTCATCTACTTGAAGATTCTTACCAAATTGAACAATTTTTGGAGCATTAGGATCATCCCCCAAAATCAATTTTCATAACCTCTTCAACTACTATTATCATTAAGCTCATCATCATTAGGCTTAACATGGCTACAAGGAAAATTAAAACCATCATGCATGGCAAGATCAGTATGTAAGATCATTGAAAAGTTAGCAACATCTTGATCCACAATATAAATGGTATCAAAATCAAGCAGATGTGTAAATGAATAAATAGTGGAGATCTCAACCATGTTAACATATTCAAATAGACAAGAGGGAATATAAAATTGAGATATCAAAGAATAGGGTGCTTCACATAGCAAATCATCATGAGAAGAGGGATGTTCCTCATAGTCTCCCTCACCCTAAATATCAAAAATTTGGGTTGAGGTTTTTATTATTCAATTACCTTTAAAGCCAAGGCCTCATTTATCTTTATCACCCTAAGTGGGTAGTTGCATGAAATGAATCATGTCTTGCTCGTATTGACCCAAACCAAATCCCTTCCATTTTCACTTGGCAAAGTAGTGACAAATGAAAGAAGGTCTAGACAAGTAATCAATCTTACCTGAAAAGGCTTGTTTAGATATAACTTGAAGCACTTGGTAGGAAGGATAACCACAACCTACATACATAAAATAAGTTTTATTATCTGAGGGGCATAATAGTACCAGGGTACCAATAGCCAAAGGAGCCTCAGATGGGAGACCTATATCATGCAAAGGTAATACATTAAATAGTATGTAATTGATGGTGTATTCATTGATATTGATATTTTTAAATTATACATCCATTATAGAGATTTGATCATGATTATTTGTAGACTCCTCTTTTTTCTATTTTTTAGTGACAACCAGAAGATCTTCTTTAGCAAGGTTATGCTCCTCTATTTGAATGATTGAACTTGGTTCACATGTAGAGGAGTTTATTTATTTATGCTTTTTATCTAAGTGAGCCACTCACACCTTCTAAGAGATTTCTTATTGAATTGTAAGGGAAGGCATTATGAGGGTTTGTTCTTTGATCTTCCCATGGATTTTTTGAGGGATTTTCATATACTTTCACATTTAGGGAGCTTGATTCAATTTTCATTTGGACTAATTTATTATTTGATTTGTGTTTTACTTCTTGAGATATTTTATTAATAATAGTACCAAGAGATGATGGATCCTATTTGATTTGGATAATCACAAGGAATACATGTGTAAAAGGATAAGGCTGTTTGGTACCTTAGAAAGATTTCAATGGTTGAAAGGTTCCTCATCCATCCATATACAATGCACTACTCCATCCTCCAGATATTTCATGCATCCATGAAAGGTATAAGCCACACATTCCATCTCCCTAATCCATAACCTACTGAGAAATAAGTTATACTATTGCTCTCCCTCAATAACTTGAAAGTACACATGAATTATCTTAGATCCTACCAAGATAGGTAAAATAATGCTTCCCAAGGTATTACATAACTGATTATTAAAATCATTGAGAATCAACATAGGATACTTAAGGTGTGGCAATGGCAAATTGAGATTACCTAATATTGCTAAAGAAACCACACTAATAGCTGACCCCTATCTAAAAGGATGCTTTTAAAATATTTTCTATCAACATGAGCTATAATATGCAAGGGAGTATCCTTGTACTTTTAGTTCATTATATTTTTGATCTCATGTTGAAAAAATGGTATGAAAGGCTCGATCTTAGCTTGCATGCTCCCAATAAATTTGATAAAGGTGTTGGGATTAGAAGCATCCAACTCTATGGTGCACAAGATTTGATAAAAAGACTCTCTATATTACGGTGAATTCTATATGAGATCCCATAAGGAAAATATTATGGGATTCAACCTCAACTGTTGTTCCAAATCTCTCTGTAATTTATCCCTAGCACCCTGTTATACTAACAAGGGAGGAGGAGGAATATGATTAGGCATATTTATGTTTACTCCTACCCCTTTATGAGTCTGTTATGGACCTTACCCTTTATCTTTGTACTTATTATCCCTAGTAGCTACATTGACCATATCAATAAAGTGCATATGAGATTGAGCTTGCTCTACCTCTTTGACTTATTTGTATCAAGCACCATATTTATAAGGTGCATTATTTGTAGGCAAAGATTGATTATAGTGTTTAGTGGTACCCATTTAGTTCACACTCTATTGAGGTAACATGTTTTGATAGACTTGTAGATTGGTATTGGTATCCAAGGAGGTATCATTTAACACCAAATTTCTTGAATCAATAAAGATTTGGATGAACTTTCGTAGATATATACAATTATTAGTGCTATGTCCTTGAGTCCTATAAAAATCATAAAACTCATCATATTTATATGAAGATTTAATGGTCCATGAGGGATCCCACCAAACTTATGGTAACCTTAATAATTTTACCTCACTGATTTTTGTAAAGATCTTTGACAAAAGCTCACCCAAAGGTTCTAACTTCCTTTGTACCTAATTTTAGTTCCTTCCCTATGCTTGATTCTAACTACCTTCCTAGCATGAGATATTCATCTCATTAGTTTGTCAAAACATTTTGCATAGAAGTGGATGGTGGTGCTTGGATCATCAATTGAACCACTTAAGGCTTATCTCTATTTGAACTACCACTCTTGTTAGATCCATAGCCTAAATTATTATTCTCCTTTTTACCACCTTGATTTCATCATTTTGGACCATCACTTTCTCTATAGTCTTGGCTTATGCAATGGTATCCTAAAATATGCAATGATGCTATATTTGTAAATATGTTAAGATCTATTTAATACAACTTTTACTGAATAATCTCACTAACTCCTCTTGAGGTAAAGAGATGTTCATGCCTATAATCAAATACCTCCATCTAGTCACATAGTTAAAAATGGACTCCTGATCAAATTGGGACAACTTCATGAGATATATAATAGAAGACCTCTTCGTGATATTGATTAAGAAATATTTAAAAAAGAGGTTGGCTAATTTCTCAAATGAATATAAACTATATTGAGGTAGAGCATTATTCCAATTCATTGCTTCCCCCTCAAGAGTCATTGGAAAGGTTCTTATCAAGAGAGAATTATCATTCACAATCATATAACATGCATGCTTAAAGTGCCTTAGATACTCTTTTGGATCTTCCTTGATTTTAAATTTATCTATTCTGGGTATTTCAAACCTCTTAGGGTTAGTTATCATGGGGATACAAGGATTAATTAGCTCATTATATATCTCCCCATAACTCACTTTGGATAGCACTTAACTGTTAGTTTTCACCTCTAACTCTTATAACCATCTCATAATTTGATTTTCATTATCCTTATTTGGCCCTTTATGAGGTCAATTTGATCCATCAGTGGGTGTATTTGGTCCACCATAAGAATGAAATTATTAATTGAACTATGAGTTATTGGAAGCTTGTGCGTTTGGATTATGGTATGTATCTTGCTATCCCAAAAATGATCCTTGTGTGTTATGCCCAAGGTTTTGATTATATCCTTGTTGTTTTCCTTGGGCTTGAGCTTGAGCATTAGGATCATAGTTATTTTATTGCATATTGTAAGCTTAACTTTGTTGCATACCATAAGAAGTATTATAATTTTTATTCATATTTAGATTAGCCATTTATTTTTGATACATAATACTTTGCATGTGGCTAATCAATTATTGCATCTCCTCTATGTATGGATTAGAGGAACCTTGTTTAATATTTTATGGATTAGGATTTGGAAGGGAATTTTGTGTTCCATGAAGGTTTTTCATATTATAATTTGGAACCTTTTGGATAGGTGGGTTTTGAGAGTAAACTATATTTTGGTGTTGACTTAGTTTGTGTGTTTTGCTAGGGTTGCACAAATGGTTGGTCAAGGACATCCTAATCATCAAGATTATCTTGATTTGTATAATCTATATGAGGGGTTGAGCCTTGGAGATTGATATTCCATGACCCTTATTTTAGTGGGGCTTGTAAACTATTGATATTTGAACCATGAGATGGATTTTAAATTGGAATATTAAGTGATGGATTGGACTGATTTGGGTTCACTATCCTTTGGGATGGAGGTGGTGTATTATATTGAATAATATTTTGAAGATTAGGTGTTACATTTTGAAAATATTATTTCTAAATCTTAGGAGGTGGTTGAGGTTAGAATGGTAGAATACTAAGCTTCTCTTTTGGAGGTTAAACAAGTCTATATTTTGTTGTAATTTTTTCTCAACTGAAGGTTCTTTAGGAGGTTATGGTACTTTGAATGTATTATCTTGGTTGGGGGATGATTTAAAATCTTATGGTGGGAATCAACCTTAACAAAAACCTTATGCAATAAGAGCTTATTTTGAGTTAGGATCTTTTTGTGAGTTGGCTAATTATGCATTCTTTATTTGGATGTTGTCCATCATCTCTTGATACCAGCTACGTTCACTAGGATTTTCTTTATATTTAAGTAGGGACAAAGATGTACCTACAATAATATTAGGAATATTACCACTCATCATAGCATTATTATAGGTATCAAACCACATCAAATTATCTTTTTATTTTTTAAGAACTTGGGGAGATGTTTGCGATGTAACAATAGGTACTTGTAACTTAGCTCTTTATTCATGTGTAGGTCTTTGGAAGGCTTAAAATACTTGAAACCCTATAATAGACTATTATATTCACTCTTAGTAAGCTCATCCTTCCCCTCACTTTTACTCTTTTGCTTATTTTGCCTATGGTTCTCTACCATACCCATAAGATCATCTTTATACCAAACGAGGTCTTCCAACAAATTAGGCCCCATGATCACTCCATTACAATTATAAGACTTTTTACAAATGATAAGTACAATTGTAGTGAAAGTAAAAAACGAAATGAAAAAAATACAAAACACCAAGCCTACAATTTTTTTAAATTTGATCTTATTTTAATTCAAATGCAATATTAACACAAATACCTATGATGTAATGCATGCATTGCATGCAGATAACAATTTTTAATTATTTGATCTAATTTTTTCTTTGTTCAATTGAATCTTATCTTTTTAATTTTAAGATAGATTTTAATGCAATTGTTATTTCCAACATAACCTTATTTATGTTTCCCTAAACACAATGATACTAGACAAGCATTTATCAAGGTAACAACTCAATATCTAGGAGGGTGGAATATTTTTCAAAGGTAGTTAGGTACCTCTGTAACATGCATCAATGAATAGAGGGGTACTCCCACTTTGATTTTCATCTTCAAGTATGGGTTAGGCCATGGCAATGAAGTCCATGTGCCCTAGCAAATCCTTATTCTTATGATAGACTTTAATGCAATAAGAAAATATGAAATACAATTAACATGAAATACATGCTAATCCCTCAAAATGTGTGGTAATCCTGCCCAAGTATGCTTTTTTTTGTATACTTTTTACTTTTCAAATCAAAATAAAATGAATGATGATTTTGGATGTAAACAAAAAGGAGAAATCAAGTCCCCATAAGAAAGTAAAACCTTGATTCAAGATATAATTTTTAAATCCAAAGTAGATATGGTGTGAATGCAATAATACCCCTCGATATGAATGCACTTTTTCCTAACATCAAATAAATTACAATTTTTCAACCCTAGGATGCAAAGAGCATGGAAATAGTATTTACAAGGTACCAAAAGAGATCCAAAATCTTACCTAACCAAGAATGTTCCCTCTAGCTCTGATTGGATAGCCAAATTAGTTACAAGTCTCTCCCAAAATGAGGGATCTATAAATAATCAATGCCAATCATCGAGGTAAGCTAAAAAAATTAAAAAATAATGATGTATGCATACCCTACACTAGTTGTAAACACATCCCTTATGTTGTTACAAGCTAAGTTTGGCCCTAATAGGTCCAAAACTCAACTCTTATTACAAAACTTGCTCTAAAATGTTAACAAAAGTTGCTTGTTGGTCTTAAGCATAATTGAATTTTCACCTCAACTGAGTCAAGTCTAAGAAAATGGGCTCTATATTGCAAGGTGTAGTTGAATTTGTGCCTCAATTAACTTAAAATGAAATGAAATAGGTTTGTAGTATAAGACATAATGTGCCTAGGAGGTTGGGGGTAAGGCATAGTGTGCATGGAGGCCTAACTACTAAGCAAAGTGTACCTAGTCCTAAGTGTAGTTGGTTATCTACTTGTACTTCAAGGCACAATACACCTAGAGCTAGGTGTATTACGCTAGGTAAAGTTGGATTTTTGAGCTCCAAAACTATTTCTGGACCTCCTTGTAGCTTCTTGGTTCTACTCATAGGTATACTGTGCCTGGTAACATGGATAAAATGGATTATGTTTGGGCTAAAATGAATGGATCAAGACTAAAAATTTCATATCTGAGTCATCCCTCCCTTTAGGACTTTCTATCAAAAAATCACTTGAAAATGATCTCAAATTAGCTAGGCTTTACATACTTTTATAAAATAATGAGCCAAAATCAAGAAACACCAAGAAATGATGAAAAGCTTAATAAAATGCATAAAAAAGAAGAGGATAACATCAAATCAAAGGCCTCTTGTATTTCACATTGCGTTCACCACTTAATGTAGCCCAAAATTTATGCTTATTATGATCTAATATGCCTAAACATCTCAAATAAATATACAAACATCAATAATATATAAGTCAAACTTTTCTTAATGTGTATTTGTGAAAAGATAACAAGAAATTAGGGTTAGATCCTTCATAAAATTAAAATTAAATCTTGGAGTACAAAAATAAAACCCTAAATTCATCTACATGGGTAGGGGAGCCTCCAATTTAGGCCCCTTAAGGCATCCAAATAAGCTTGGAGTGTGTTTCCATACTCCAAAGAGCATGTGAGCCCCATAGCTCTCAAATCAATGAAGACAAAATGAATTTGAAGGATGCTTATGATGCAAATGATAAGATCTAAGTATGTTTTAACCAAATCCAAAGGTGAATTTAAACTTTAAAACAAATTTAAGGTGCAAATACAAGCTAGGATGATTTTAGCCTAAACATAATACTAAATGCATTTAAATTAGTGCAAGATACAAAATAGTAGTCTCTGCAAGCTCATCCAATGATTACTTTACTTTAAAAACCTACAAAACCCTCAAAACATATAATAATTCCATAATTTGACAATAATCCACCATAAAGAATGTTACCTAGCCTCCATTAGAGGTAGTTTGATGGAGCTTGGTGAAGGATTTGGGGTATAATCCCTTGAATTCCTTCACAATTTACTTCAAACCCTAGCTTGAAACCCTAGAATATTCTTGGATCTAAAATTCACTTCAATGTAAAAATCATGAGAGTACTTGAAAACTTAGGAGAAAAATTAGAATTAGATCACAAATAAAAGTTAAGAGCATTTCTAATTTCAAGTTGAGTTATGTACTCCCTTTTATCACTTAAGTGGAAAATGTAGATACCCATTTTTATTTTATTTTTCATTAAAACTAGTTTAACTCTATTTTAACTTTTTATTTTTATTTTTTTACCTTGCAAAATAAATATTAAGCTCAAATAAAAATTAAACGAACTATGCATTTGTATGCAATTAATTCATTTACCCAAAAAGTACATTTTTTGATGTCTACACATAAAACATAAAACATAAAAACTCAAACATAAAACATTTTCAAATGCATAACTATTATGATCCCATAACATGTTATTTATGTATTTATACCACATGTAATAGGTTTGGAAGGTGAAGGATCACAAGGGGCTATTTATATGAGACCTTTCCTATTGTAATAATCAAGCAAGGAATATAGTTTCATTGGAGGAGAGAACTTGTTCTCTACGAGGTGCCCCACTCGAAGTGATGCAAGCGATTCTAGGAGGTGCCCCCCTTGAATTGGTGCAAGTGATTCAATTACTTCATGGGTTCTTACCATTTGGTATTAGAGCTTCAATTTTGGCACTTGTAGGTTTGGATAAGTTGAAGGTTTTTATTTTTGATTGGCTTGAATTGAATCATTAATATATCACACATACGAATGAATTATATTTAGAAATTTTAAGGGTTTTCAAATAGTCATATTTGGAAGGCCTAAAAATTTTAGGTATTTTGGAGATCGTTAGAATATTTTATAAGCATTTCATTTTTGTAATAAAGTGCTTGTATAAGGTAAAATAAGGGGTTTTTGCTTCTAAAATTTTTGGATAATTTTGGTATAGATAAAATAATCATCTTATCAAAATTTTAGATCATTTGGTTATATATTGGTTAATTTATGAGAAGATTTATGTTTTCCCTTAAAAACCCTAGATCAAGAATTATGAAAAAAGGGAAAAAGTAATTGACTATAAGTTTTTCATACTTATAATTTTGTTGTTAAAATTTAAAGGGTTTTCTAATTATTATCTTTTGAGTACATAGTTCAAATTTTAGAATTTTTGGATTTATATTGGATGTTTTATGAGAAGAACACTGAGGTATCCTTATACATGCTATATGATCTAGAAGGGGTATGAGTAAATTGATCATATATTTTTTATTTATTGTCATTTACTTATGAACATGTTTGGATTTTCAGATATTAGTTTTAGGCATGCTTAGTAAAAATTTCAAAACATTTCAAGTCATTTTTGCTACTTTATGTTAGAATTGGTGATTGAGATTTTGATAAACATAGGCAAGGATAAAATCTTCATAATTGTTTAATATGATATCAAATATTTTATAAAATTTTATTTTTGTATGGGAATGCATGATACCTATCTATTGTAAAAAGTTTATAAGGGTTTGATTTATTTTCATAGTGTTGGAGCAATTTTAATTTCTGATATTTTCATTAAAAAATGGATGGTAATTTTTAGATAGGCATGCATGATGATTTGACAAAAATTAGTGATGCAATTAAGCTTATTAAGAATGCATTTGATAAAATCTAAAAAATTAGAGATAGAATTTCTTAGACTCCTAAAATGCTATTTAGCGATGATGAGGTTCTTCATGAGGATTTAGTGGATGTAATTCCTTTGAGTTTAGCAGAGCATGTTGTAGAGTGTGAGGCCCTTCCTCTCACTTGTATTAGTGTAGATGATGTGGATCCAATTCCTTCAGGTTTATTAGAGCATGTTGTGGAGTGTGAGACCATTCCTCTCACTTATATTCATACATATTATGTGGAGCCTATTTCTTTCAGTTTAGTGGAGCCTATTTATTCCAATTTAGTGGAGCCTCTTTATTTTAGTTTAGTGGAGATTATTTATCCCAATTTCATGAAGCATGTTGTAGAGTGTGAGGATATTCCTCTCACTTATATCAGTTTGGATATGGTAGAGAAGCATAGTCTTATAGAGTATTCATATCAGGATTTTAGAGTGTAGTAGATAGACTTCAAAGCATCACAAGAGGGATTTAGAGTGCAACAATAATGTGGTGATTTCTTTATTGATTATTTTGGAGCATTATTTTTATTTCCCACTCCTCAACAGTAGCATTATTGGTATCTTGATACTCCTATGGGATTCTATTCAGATTTGGCATATTGTTGGCTACTTTGGATGAGTTGGATTCCTTGGCTCTTTTCTCTCTTTATTATTTATGGAGGGATTGTACTTTGTAAATTGGAAAGATTTGAGGATAAAGCTTTTCAAAGAGGTAGGAAATGTAATGACCCTCCTTAGTAGATTTGTAGGCTATTTTGTAGTGATATGTGGTGGTATTATGTTAATGTATGCTTTGATGTATGGTATGTACAAGCTTTGAAGATAAAGCTTGCTTAAGGGGGTGGCAATGTTATGATCCCATAACATGTTATTTATTTATTTATCCCACATTTAATAGGTTTGGAAGGTGAATAGTCATAAGGGGCTATTTATATGATACCTTACCTATTGTAATAATCAAGCAAGGAATATAGTTTCATTAGAGGAGAGAACATGTTCTCTAGGAGGTGCCCCCCTCAAAGTCGTGCAAGTGATTCAATTACTTCAGTAAGTGGTATCTTGTAATAGTTTGGAATATTCAAATGGTATTTACATATTAAGTGGGCTTATGTGTATTTATGGATGATATAGTTATTATGAAATAGTGAGTTTATAACAATAACATTAATTAGATTGCATTCTTCTTTACCCTCAATTATAGATAATTTATATGCATAGTTTTTAAATTTGCAATGATAATGTAAGGACATTTATGTTGGAAAAGTTTTCATTTAAGACCAGGTCACCAACCTTGAATTCTTTAGGTTTAATCTTTTTTCTATATGCATTTGAGATTCTTGAATGATAGACACGAAGATGTTCTAGAGCATTAATATATTTTTCATTTAGGACCTCTAGCTAGGCTAATGTAGTTTTTATTCTATCTTAATCGAAAATGATACCATCTAGTGACACATGAAGTGATGGGATTTCTAGTTCTAATGGAACTATGGAAGTCCTTATACTTATTCTATAGGTGCACAAAGCATAAGGGAGCTGTTCATGCCAATATTTACCATGCTTTGTAACTATTTTGGATAGGATACTCTTAATTATTCTATTTGATTACTCAAATTGATCATTATCTTAGGGATAATAAGGTGTAGATAATTTCCTTTCAATATGATATTTATCATAAAATTGTTTAACTTCATTTCCTCTAAAGATTTTACCATTATCTATGAAAAATTTAGAAGGCATACCATATCTATTAATGATACATTCAATAAGAAATTAAACAATCTTACCTATTTTTGTTGACTTCATGGGTATAGCCTCCACCCATTTTTGTGAATTATTTTGTAGTTGTAATGATAAACTTATTACCATCTCTTAAAATAGGATTAATTTTACCAATAAAATCAAGTGCTCAAATAAAAAAGGGCTAAGGAGATACAATAGAGTTCAAACCATGAGAAGCATAAGGTTAAAGCTTAACATTCTTTTGATATTGCTTACATTTCTTAATATTCAATTCATAATCTTTTGGCATAGTAAGCCAATAATAACCTAGTCTAAGCAACCATTGATAAATAAATTTAGCACTAATAGAAAAGTTGAGTAATAGAAAAGTTTTAACCTACTGCTAACCCCTTTGCAACATCAAGCTCTTGCATTGCCTTAGATCCTTAGATCTAGAATAAACTAAGAGCTAATCAAACCTCTTGCTCTAAACTGAGATACATACCACCTCCTAGACCTAATCTAAAATTGAGTCTTAAAAAGAACCACTCAAGGAAACCTTTGCATTTCCTTTCTATAGATTGAAAACTGAGAGAACCCTATAGAACATATCCTAACTTTTGATACTTATAGATAAAAATAAAAAATAGCTTACAAAATCCTTCCTACAAAAGAGAAAATAAAATAAAGCAAAAAATCTTTGATGATAGACAGAGGGCTCAACCAGATCTTACTTCTAAAATAGAAGCCACTACAAGGAGTAGTACATTGTACTGTAGTTTAGCATCTCATAGGCCTGTTGCTCCAACACCCCATATATCGAGTGATAAAAATACTCCTCCAAAGAAGCAACCATCTTATCTAAAAAACCTTGAAGATCCCCTTCAAGTACCAAGGCAACCAGAAGGAAGAAGCACTAATTGAACCTCTTGCTCTCTCCAGAAGCTCATAACACCTCGTAGAACCCATCCATCCTAAAGCCTTTTATAAAAATCTACCATCTCCTCCTTTGATTTGAAACCTACTCTTATTTAAAGAGCTAGGATCCCCTTAGATTTGGACCTAGAGAATTCTCCCTTCCCACCTGGCCTAATGGAGGGCTTCTGTCTAAAGCAAGATGGAAAAACCCCTTACTTGTAAAAAGCTTGCATGTCCAAATCCCATCTACCTTCCTACTCTCAACACAAATCCTTCTGGTAGCCTGAGCAACCCTCATTTTAGCCTCTAACCCATTGGAATAATCATCCTCATCATTCACCTCTCCTCCCTCATCGAGCTCCTCCAAAACTAGCCCTCATCATCACTCCATTGCACAACATGAACTTCCATTTCATCTTCTATGTTAATAGGAGTAAGGGAAGCAATATTAACCATAATATCAACATACTTATTATTGTCTCTTTGGATGTTATCAATTTCATACTCATTGAAGTAGATAAGGAGGCTTTTCATCATTTCTTTATATGGTTGTAATTTGGGATCTTTGGTTTTGTAGGTGTTTGACACTTGTTTTACTATTAGTTGAGAATCACTAAATATTTTTATACTTTTTACTTTCATAAGTATTGCAACCTTTAGACCTAGAATAAGAGCTTCATATTCTACCATATTATTAGTGCAATCAAAACTTTAATGATAAGACCTAAGGATAACATCACCCTGATGATTGATTAGGAAAATTTCCCCCAATCCATGAATGCACTTTGAACCATCAAGGAATAGGCTCCACATAATATGTATGAATATAAGTGAGAGGAATGGTCTCACACTCCACAACATGCTCTAATAAACCTGAAGGAATTGGAT